>RCUI01000070.1_pt1 | contig 37569 bp, 34 predicted proteins | sample 2166121 | NCBI WGS metagenome assembly RCUI01 (sample SAMN09932700, study PRJNA488358) | compost metagenome | feature: garden; material: soil; isolation source: compost soil in succinic acid-enriched culture | place: Germany: Experimental Botanical Garden Goettingen | collected 2016-01-27
AAGTCGACTTCCTGTCGGTAGAGAAGACCTTCGGTGACTGGCGCACCGTGCAGAAAACCCACTTCAACGATGGCGGGATTTTCGACCAGATCTATACCGGGCAGTAAGGGCCTCATCGCCGGGCAAGCCCGCTCCTACTGAATGTGTAGGAGCGGGTTTGCCCGGCGATTGCTTCGCGCAATACAACCCGCCGCCGCTGAAACTCACCGAACAACAGGCCTGATTCGGCTTTAACGCCTGCGGGCATCGGTGCTAAAGTCGCGGCCATGAACCGCACCCCCTCCGACCGCCCGCTGATTGCCTGGACCTTGTACTTCTGTGTCCTGTTCAATCTGTTCGCCTGCGGGATCGGTCACGGGCAGATGATGGGCCTGCAGCTCAATGGCATTGGCGGCGCCTATTGCTCAGCCATGGGCAGCGCCGGGCCGACACTGAAAAGCGATTTCGACGACCAGTCGGTGGCCGGCTGGGACAGCATGCAAACCTGCCCGGTGTGCGCCGCCGCCGTAGTTTGCCTGGGCCTTGCGCTGGTCATCGGCTGGCTGCTGGCGGTCACTCGTGTACGTCGCTATCACCGTGAACTGCGCAGCAAAGCGCCGCCGCGCTATTGCTGGCCCGCCGCCAACCCCCGCGCCTCCCCGCTTCTGGCTTGAACCTCCTGGCAGCTCCCCGGGCTGCCTGAAACCGGCCGTTTTTGCTGCGCCTGCCTGACAGGTGCAGGCGGCCGCTGGCTCAATTTCCAGAGTGTGATTCATGCCCTACTCCTATCGCCTTTCCGGTTGCGCGGCGCTGCTGTGCGCGCTGTCCTTCAATGCTGTGGCCGAGGCGCCGCTGACCCTGCCCGACCTGCGCATCAACGGCCGCGCCGACGCCGAAGACGGCGTACTGCTCGACACCCCGTCGCAAACCGGCTCACGCCTTGGCCTGACGCCACGGGAAACCCCGGCTTCGGTGAACATCGTCAACCGCCAGCAGATTCAGCAGCGCGGCGCCCAGACTACCCAGGACGTGCTCAACGGCGTGCCCGGCATGACCGCCGCCTCGCCGCCCGGCTCTGCCGGCTCAGTGGCTTATCGGGGCTTTTCCGGGGCACAGATCACCCAGCTGTTCAACGGCATCAGCGTGCAATACGACTCCATCGCCGCGCGCCCGGTGGACAGCTGGATCTATGACCGGGTCGAAGCCGTCGGCGGGCCGTCGAGCTTCCTCTTCGGTGCCGGTGCCGTGGGTGGATCGATCAACTACATCACCAAGCTGGCCAGCCGCGACGAGAACTTCAACGAGGGGCGAATCAAGTACGGCTCCTATGACAGCAGCGAGACCTCGTTCGGCTTCAACCATGCGCTCAACGACGGCGACGGCATCCGCAACTACGCCCGCCTGGATTTCAGCCACAGCAAAAGCAATGGCTATGTCGATCGCGAAGAGCGCGATGCCTGGACCGTGGCGTTCTCCCTGCTCACCGACATCAACGACCAGCTGTCCCACACCCTGGCCGTGGAGTATCAGAACGAAACGGTCGACAGCCCCTATTGGGGCAGCCCGGTACTCAACCCGCTGGGTGGCGAAATGAAGGTCGACGAGAGCCGCCGCTTCGAGAACTACAACGTCGAAGACGGCCGCTACGAACAACGCGTGCGCTGGCTGCGCTCGATCACCGACTACCGTTTCAACGACAACACCTCGCTGCGCAACACCCTCTACCACTACAACACCGAGCGTAACTTCCGTAACCTCGAAACCTACGCCTACAACGCCGACAACAGCCGGGTAAACCGCTCCAACGCGCTGCTGCAACGCCACGACCAGGAACTCAACGGCAACCGCTTCGAGCTGCTCCACGAAGGCCAGTTGTTCGGCTTGAACAGCCAGTGGTCGGCGGGCCTGGACTACAGCCACAACGTGCAGATGAGCTACCCGCGCTCGATCACCGGCATTTTCGACAGCGTCGACCCGGCCACCTTCGAACCCGGGCATTTCTATGATCTGAACGGCATGGTCCCGGGCTATCAGAAGAACCGCGAGAACACCGTCGACACCTGGGCGGCGTTCGTCGAAAACCGTCTGCAACTGACTGAGCGCCTGTCGCTGCTCACTGGTTTGCGCTACGACCATATCGACCTCGATGTGCACAACTACCGCACGGTCGATGCCAACAACCCGCTGGACTTCCAGCGCAGCTACGAGCCCACCACCGGGCGCATCGGCCTGGTCTACGAACTGACCCCGGCGGCCAACGTCTACGTGCAGTACAGCACCGCCGCCGACCCGCCCTCGGGCATGCTCAGCACCGCCAGCTTCGCCTCGGTACGCGACTTCGACCTGAGCACCGGCAAGCAACTGGAAGTGGGCAGCAAGTTCAGCTTCCTCGACGGCCGTGGTGCCGCTACCGTCGCCGCCTACCATATCGAGCGCAAGAACCTGGCCACCGCCGACGCCGCCAACCCCAGCGTCACCCAGCCGGTGGGCAAGCAATCCTCACGCGGGGTCGAGGTGGCCGCGTCGCTGCACGTCACGCCGAAGCTGCTGGCCGAGGGCAACTTCGCCTATGTCGACGCCCAGTACGATGAGTTCAACGAGAACGTCGGCGGCCGCTCGATCTCGCGCAAGGGCAACACCCCGACCAACATCCCCGAGCGGGTCGCCAACCTGTGGCTGACCTACGACATCGACCCGAGCTGGCAAGTCGGTGCCGACAGCCGCTATGTATCTTCGGTGTATGCCGATGCAGCCAACACCCGCTATGCGCCGTCATACACGATCTTCGGCGCCTTCCTCGGCTTCAAGGTCGATGACGACACGCGCATCACCGCCCGGGTGCGCAACCTGACCGACGAGGTGTACGCCCGCTGGACCTCTGCGAGCATGCTCTACCTCGGTGCCCCGCGCACCCTGGAGCTGGCCGTGCAGACGCGCTTCTAGGACGCCACCGATGAAACGTTACCTGTACCTGTGGCACCGCTGGCTGGGCATCGGGCTGTGCCTGTTCATGGCCCTGTGGTTCTTTTCGGGGATGGTCATGCTCTATGTCGGCTACCCCAAGCTGACCCCGCGCGAGCACTTCGCTCACCTGCCGCAGTTGCGCCTGCAGGATTGCTGCGTCGACCTCGGCACTGCCCTGCGCAGCGCCGATGCCGAGCGCAACCCGGCAAGCATCCGCCTGATCATGGTGGCCGGCACGCCGCGCTACCTGTTCGGCTATCCGGGTCACGCCAGCGTGGCGGTGGATGCCCGCACGGGCCAGCGCCTGCAACCGATCGACCGCGACCAGGCGCTGGCCAGTGCTCGTCAGTACGACCCGGGGGCAAAGGCCAGCTATCGCGGCGCAGTGAGTGAGGACCTGTGGAGCCACTCGCGCGCCCTGGACGCCGAGCGGCCGTTACAGCGGGTCCAGCTCGACGATGGCGAGCGTACCCTGCTGTACATCTCCGGCCATACCGGTGAAGTGGTGCGCGATGCCAGCGCCCTGGAGCGCGGCTGGAACCTGGTCGGCGCCTGGCTGCACTGGCTGTACCCGTTGCGTGGCATTGGCGCGGACGGCCTGTGGAGCAACCTGGTGATCTACCTGTCGCTGGCCGGCACGCTGATGGCGCTGCTCGGCGCGGTGATCGGCATCCTCCGTTGGCGTCTGCGCCAGCCCTACCGCAGTGGCTCGCGCTCGCCCTACCGCGGGTTTGCCCGCTGGCACCATATCGGTGGCTTGCTGTTCGGCGTGCTGGCGATCACCTGGATCTTCAGTGGTTTGATGTCGATGAACCCGTGGCGGCTGTTCAGCAGTTCAGCGCCCTTGAACGTTGCGGCCTATCAAGGCGGGCCTTTGACCGCGGCGGCTTTCCCGCTCTCGGCCAACGAGGCGCTGGCGCGGTTTGGCCAGCAAGGCTTCAAGGCCCGTGAACTTGAGTGGCGCTTGATCGGCGGTGCGGGCTATCTGGTCGGCCATGAGGGTGCTGGCCGAACCCGGGTGCTGTCGATGGCCGACGGGCAGGTACTCGAGCGCCTGCCACGGGACGTACTGGAGCGTGCAGCGCAAGCGATTTTGCCTCAGGGCCAGATGCACAGCGAGCAGCTAGAAACCTACGACTTCTACTACTACGCCAGGGCCGAGCACAGCATGCTCGGCCACCTGGAAAAGCGTTTGCCGGTGTTGCGCGTACGCTTTGAAGACCCGCAGCAGAGCTGGCTGCACCTGGACCTGTACACCGGCGAGATGCTGGGCGTGCTGGACCAGCCCCGGCGCGTGTCGCGCTGGTTGTTCTCATTGCTGCACAGCTGGGACTGGTTGCCATTGCTGCAACAGCGGCCGCTGTGGGATGCCTGGATGATCCTGTTCAGCCTGGGCGGGCTGGTGCTGAGTGTCAGTGGTGTGGTGCTCGGCTGGCGACGGTTAGCCAAGTAGGAGCGGGCTTGCCCCGCGATGCGCGATGGCTGACAGAATGCTATCGCGGGGCAAGCCCGCGTCTACACAAGGTCCCTGAATACCAGGGCCTTGAGCCCGCCCGCCGGATCGCTGTCGGGGAATTCCGGCGGGTTGGCCAGGCGTTCGACGAAGGCCAGCCCCGGCGCTTCTGCGGCCATGCCTTCGATGAGAAAGTCCGGGCCGATCGCCGGGTCGTTAACGCAGGCCAGCACCGTGCCGCCGTCGTTCAACAGCTCCGGCAGGCGCCGCAGGATCTTGCGGTAATCCTGGGTCAGGACGAAGCTGCCTTTCTGGAAGGTCGGCGGGTCGATGATGATCAGGTCATAGGGCCCGGACTTGCGCACCTTGCCCCACGACTTGAACAGCTCATGGCCAAGAAAACTCACCTTGCCCAGGTCATGGCCGTTATGCCGATGGTTGTCGCGCCCACGGCTCAGCGCTGAACGCGCCATGTCCAGATTCACCACCTGCTCGGCGCCACCGGCAATCGCCGCCAGCGAAAACCCGCAGGTATAGGCGAACAGGTTGAGCACACGCTTGCCCGCCGCCTGCTCGCGTACCCAGCGCCGGCCATAACGCATGTCGAGGAACAAACCGGTGTTCTGCTTCAGGCCCAGGTCCAGCTGATAACGCAGGCCGTCCTCATCGATCAGCCAGTGCTCGCTGGGCGTACCCAGCAACCATTGGCCGGGGCTGTCCGGCAGGTAGCGGTGCTGGATCAGGATCGCCTGGCCGCTCCAGCACGGCGCTTCGGCCAGGGCCAGGAGCATCTGCTCCAGCGCCGGCAACTGGCCTTCGGGCGGCTCGCGAAACAGCGACACCAGCAGCACACCCTGCAGCCAGTCCACGGTGATCTGCTCCAACCCCGGCCAGCAGCGCCCGCGGCCATGGAACAGGCGGCGGGTTTCGCCCGGCGCCGGGTCAAGGGCGGCGAGCAGGTGCTGCTGGAGGGTATCGATCACGGAAGTCATGGGCACAATCAGTTGGCTAAAGGCGCCCATTCTACCTTGCCCGGCCCGTGCTGGCAGGCCGTTCGGCCATCGATGAAGGGGATGGGAGGATTAGCTGCACTTTTGTCGCTTTTTTCTCCCCCAGCCGCTGTGGATAGTGCCTCCATCCCCTCTGCTATCGGGTCACTACCATGTCCTCCTTGAAAGTCGAATTTTTCCACGATGTCGTCTGCGGCTGGTGCTTCGTCCTCGCCCCGCGGCTCAAGCAGCTGCAAGCCGAACTCGACCTGGATATCCAGCACCGCAGTTTCATTCTGCAAACCAGCCGTGAGGCGATGATCGAGCGCTTCGGCTCGATGCCCCAGGCCAAGGACACCATCCTCGGCCACTGGCAAGCCTGCGCCCGCGCCGAGGATGAAAAACGCATCAACATCGAAGGCATGCGCCAGCAACCGTTCGAATACCCCAACGGCCTGCTCGCCGCCCGCGCCTGCCAGACCGCCAATGCGCTGGGGGGCAATGCCGCTCACGAGCAGATGTTCGATCGCCTGCAACTGGCGCACCTGGTGCAAAGCCGCAACATCGGCGACAAGGCCACGGTGCTGGCGATCGCCGCCGAAGCCGGCTTTGACCCGCAGGCCTTCGAGCACGCCTTCGAGCATGACGCTCCGGCCCTGCTCGAACAGGACCTGCGCCTGGGCCGCCACCTGGGCATCAGCTCGGTGCCGTCGCTGGTGATTGCCGATCGGTACCTGATCCCAGGCGCCCTGGGGCTTGAGCAACTGCGCCAGTCACTGAACAACATTCGTCAGGAACTGGCGGCCAAGCCAGAAGGAGCGGTGCAATGAAAGCGCGCTACTGGGTAGGTTCAGGCAGCGCCGTCGCGGCATTGGCGGCAGCCTTCATGGTCTGGTCGCCAAACGGCGTCAGCGACACCAGCGCACCGGCACCGACCGCGGCGCCAGCTACCCCGGTGGCCGTGGCCAATGTGCAGTCGGGGCCGATGCCGGTGGTGCTGTCCAGCGTCGGCACCCTGGCCGCGGTGCAACAGGTGCAGGTATCGCCGGAAGTCGGCGGACGCATCGTCGAACTCAATTTCACCGCCGGCAAGGCCGTCAGCGCCAACCAGGTGCTGCTCAAGCTCAACGACGGCCCGGAGCAAGGCGACCTGGCCAAGCTCCAGGCCCAGGCCAAGAACGCCAAGCTGGCCCTGGAGCGCACGCGCAAGGTGTTGCTGCTGGCCTCGACCCAGTCGCAACTGGACCAGGCCCAGGCCAACTACGATCAAGTCCGTGGCGAGATCGCCCGGGTCCAGGCGGTGATCAACCAGAAGACCATCCGCGCGCCGTTCGCCGGCGTGCTGGGGATCCGCAAGGTCGACCTGGGCCAGTACATCAGCCCCGGCGACAGCGTGGTGACTCTGACCCAGCTGTCGCGCCTGTACGTGAACTTCTCGCTGCCGGAACAGGCCGCCGCCCAGTTGCAACCCGGGCAGCTGATCAACCTCAAGGTCGACGCCTGGCCGCAGCGCCCGTTCCAGGCCACGGTCACCACCCTGGAGCCGCAGATCGACCCCGGCGCCCGTTCGATGCAGGTCCAGGCGACCCTGGACAACCCCGAACTGCTGCTCAAGCCGGGCATGTTCGCCAACGTCAGCGTCGAGCTGCCGAGCCTGGCCGATGTGCTCAGCGTTCCGGAAACCGCGATCAGCTACAACGCCTACGGCAACTCGCTGTTCGTCCTGCGCGAGAACAACGGCCAGCTGAATGTCGAGCAGGTCTTCGTCAAGCTCGGCGCGCGGCGCAATGACCGGGTGGTGGTACTCGATGCGATCAATGCCAACGACCGGGTGGTGGTCTCCGGGCAGATCCGCCTGAGCAACGGCATGCCAGTGCGCCTGACCCAGGATGCCATGGCCGCCAGCGACCTGAAGAAACCCGACGTGGCCCAGCAACTGTAACGCCGACCTGCGCCTTGCGTGCCTTTGAAAGGGACTTGTTCCGCTATGAAATTCACTGACCTGTTCATCCGTCGGCCAGTGCTGACGCTGGTCGTCTGTTCGATGATCGTCATGCTCGGCCTGCTGGCCTTGCTGAACCTGCCGATCCGCCAGTACCCGCAGCTGGAAAGCGCGACCATCACCGTCACCACCGAATACCCGGGGGCCCGCTCCTCCTTGATGCAGGGCTTCGTCACCCAGCCCATCGCCCAGGCGGTCGCCTCGGTGGACGGCGTCGACTACCTGAGTTCGACCTCGACCCAGGGCAAGAGCGTGATCAGCATCCGCCTCAAGCTCAACGCCGATTCGAACAAGGCGCTCACCGAGATCATGGCCGCGGTCAACCAGGTGAAGTACCGCCTGCCCGAAGGCGCCTATGACTCGGTGATTGCCAAGTCCTCGGGGGAAGGCACGGCGGTGATCTATGTCGGCTTCTCGAGCAAGGAGATCGGCCTGCCGGCCATCACCGACTATATCTCGCGGGTGGTGCAACCGCTGTTCGCCTCGGTGGACGGCGTCGCCGAAGCGCAGATCCTCGGCGGGCAGAAACTGGCCATGCGCCTGTGGCTGGACCCGGCGCGCATGGCGGCGCGCAACATCTCTGCCAGCGATGTCGCCGAAGCGATCCGCAACAACAACTTCCAGGCCGCCCCGGGCCAGACCAAGGGCCAGTACGTCTCGGCCAACATCAACGTCAACACCGACCTGACCAGCGTCGAGCAGTTCCGCCAGATGGTGGTCAAGACCCAGGGCGACACCCTGATCCGCCTCAGCGATATCGGCACCGCCGAGCTGGGCGCCACGTCCTTTGACACCAGCGGCATCATGGACGGTGAACCGAGCGTGTTCATCGGCCTGCACCCGACCCCTACCGGCAACCCGCTGACCATCGTCCAGGGGGTCAAGGACCTGATGCCGCAAGTTCGCGAAAACATGCCGCCGGGCATGACCGCGAACATCGTCTTCGAGGTGGCGCGCTTCATCCAGGCGTCGATCGACGAAGTGCTCAAGACCCTGGTCGAAGCGGTGATCATCGTCGCCGTGGTGATCTTCCTGTTCCTCGGTTCGCTGCGCACCGTGCTGATCCCGCTGGTGACCATTCCGCTGTCGCTGATCGGTGCGGCGGCGATCATGAGCCTGTTCGGTTTCAGCATCAACCTGCTGACCCTGCTGGCCATGGTCCTGGCCATCGGCCTGGTGGTCGACGATGCGATCGTGGTGGTGGAGAACGTCCACCGCCATATCGAGTCGGGCAAGTCGCCGCTGCATGCGGCGCTGGTCGGCGCCCGGGAAATCGCCGGGCCGGTGATTGCCATGACCCTGACCCTGGCGGCGGTGTATGCACCGATCGGCCTGATGGGCGGGCTGACCGGGGCGCTGTTCAAGGAGTTCGCCTTTACCCTGGCCGGGGCGGTGGTGGTGTCCGGGGTGGTGGCCCTGACCCTGTCGCCGGTGATGAGCTCGTTCCTGCTCAGCCGCCAGGTCAACGAAGGGCCGATGGCCCGCGCCGCCGAACGGTTCTTCCACAGCCTGGGCAATAGCTACCGGCGCCTGCTGGACATCTCCCTGCACCATCGCAGCGTGACCCTGGTGGTGGCGGCGGCGGTGTTCATCAGCCTGCCGGTCCTGTACCTCGGCGCCCAGCGCGAACTGGCGCCGGTCGAAGACCAGGCCCAGGTGCTGGCCGTGGCCAAGGCGCCGCAATACGCCAACATCGATTACACCGAAGTCTATGCCATGAAGATGGACCGCCTGTTCGCCAGCTTTCCGGAAACCGACATCACCTGGGTGGTCAATGGCAACGATGGCCCGCGCACCGCTTTCGGCGGCGCCAACCTCAGCGTCTGGGAAGAGCGTGAACGCAGCGCCGACGAACTTCAAGGCGAGATCCAGAAGGCGGTCGGTGAAATCGAGGGTGTCAGCATCTTCGCCTTCCAGCTGCCGTCGCTGCCAGGCTCCACCGGTGGCCTGCCGGTGCAGATGGTGATCCAGAGCTCCCAGGAACACCGGGTGGTATTCGAGGCGATGGAGAAGATCAAGCAGGCCGCCATGGCCAGCGGCCTGTTTGCCGTGGTCGACAGCGACCTGGACTTCAACAGCCCCTTGGTCAACATCACCATCGACCGCAACAAGGCCAACGACCTGGGCATCAGCATGCAGGCCATCGGCGATGCCCTGGCGGTACTGGTGGGCGAGAACTACATCAACCGCTTCGCCCTCAACGGCCGTTCCTACGATGTGATTCCGCAGGTGCTGCGCAACCAGCGCATGTCCGCCGAGATGCTGGTCGGGCAATACGTCAAGGCAGCCAACGGCGCACAGATCCCGCTGTCGACCCTGGTCAGTTTCGACATGTCGATCGAGGCCAACAAGCTGACCCAGTTCAACCAGCTCAACTCGGCCACCCTGCAGGCCGTGCCGGCGCCGGGGGTGAGCATCGGCGCTGCGGTGCAGTTCCTCAGCGCCCAGGCCGACAACCTGCCGGTGGGCTTCAGCCATGACTGGCTGTCCGACGCCCGCCAGTTCGTGCAGGAAGGCAGCGCCCTGGTGATCACCTTCATCTTCGCCATCCTGGTGATTTACCTGGTGCTGGCCGCGCAGTTCGAAAGCCTGCGCGATCCGCTGGTGATCCTCATCAGCGTGCCGATGTCGATCTGCGGTGCGCTGATCCCGCTGTACCTGGGCTATGCCACGGTGAACATCTACACGCAGATCGGCCTGGTGACCCTGATCGGCCTGATCAGCAAGCACGGCATCCTCATGGTCGAGTTCGCCAACGAACTGCAACAGGCCGAACAGCTCGACCGCCGCAGCGCCATCGAACGCGCCGCAGAGATCCGCCTGCGGCCGATCCTGATGACCACCGCGGCCATGGTCGTCGGCCTGGTACCGCTGCTGCTGGCCAGTGGCGCCGGCGCCCACAGCCGCTTCAGCCTGGGCCTGGTGATCGTGGTCGGGATGCTCATCGGCACCCTGTTCACCCTGTTCATCCTGCCGACCGTGTACTCCTTGCTGGCCAAGGACCACCGCGCCGCCAACCAGTCGCCACGCCACCAGGAACTGGCCGACGTGAGCGCCCTGGCCTGACTTCAACCGGGCACGGCCTGCGCCCTGCCCGCCTGTTTCCCTCCGCCATCCCCGGTGGCCCCCAAGGGCTGCTGCGGGACCGGCTTGGTAAAAAAAGAGAACCGCACATGTTTCGAAAGTCGATCCTGACCCTGCTGATCCTGGCGCCGCTGGCCCAGGCCGAAGAGGCTAACCGCAGCAGCCTGATGTCGGTGTACACCCAGGTGGTGGCACACAATAGTGAAATGGCCGCCGCCCGGGAGAACTACCTGGCGCGCCAGGAGGGCGTGCCCCAGGCCCGCGCCGAGTTGCTGCCACAGGTGGCCCTGGAAGCTGACGCCGGCAATCGCCGCAGCGACCGCCATGATGTCGAGGAACGCAGCGGCAGCCTCTATCGCCTGACCCTCAACCAGCCGCTGTTCGATGCCTCGCGCTGGTTCACCTTCAAGGCTGCGCAAGCCGAGAGCGAGCAGGCCGAGCTGGATTTCTCGGCATTCCAGCAGCAGTTGATCCTGCGCACTGCCGAGGCCTACTTCAACACCCTGCTGACCGAGGACAACCTGGCCGCGACCAAGGCCGAACTGCGCGCCTTCGAGCGCCAGTTGCGCCAGACCCGCCAGAGTTTCGATGCCGGCCTCTCCGACCAGAACGACGTGCTCTCGGCCCAGGCCAGTTTCGACCGCGCCAACGCCAACCTGATCGACAGCCAGCGCCGCAGCGATGATGCCTACCAGGCCCTGATGCGCCTGACCGGGCAGGCGCAGCCGCCGCTGATCGGCATCCGCCACAGCCTGCCGGTGGTGGCGCCGGTGCCGAACCAGGTCGAGCCCTGGGTTGACCAGGCGCTGAGCCAGAACCTGCGCCTGCGCGCCAGCCAGTCGCAATTGAAGGTTGCCGAACAGACCCTGCGCAGCAGCAAGGCCGAACACCTGCCGACCCTCAACCTGGCGCTGGGCTATGCCGAAGGCGACAGCGACCTGATGGACAACCCCAGCCACTTTGGCCAGCGTGCGGGCAACCAGCGCGACAGTTCGGTGATGGTGCAGTTCAAGCTGCCGATTTTCAGCGGTGGCGGCACCAGCTCGCGAGTGCGCCAGGCCAGCCATCGCCTGGACCAGAGCGAATACGACCAGACCAGCCTGCAGCGGGAAGTGGTGGAGCGTTCGCGCAACGCCTTTCGTGCGGTCAACAGTGATGTCGAGCAGGTACGGGCGCGGCGCCAGACCATCATCTCCAGCCAGGGTTCGCTCAAGGCCACCGAAGCCGGTTACGAGGTGGGCAACCGCAACATCGTCGATATCCTCGATGCCCAGCGGGATCTGTACAACGCCGTGCGCGACTACAACATCGCCCGCTACGGCTACATCCTCAATGGCCTGCGCCTCAAGCTTGAGGCCGGCAGCCTCAACCCCGGCGACCTGCAGAGCCTGGCCCAGTTCCTCAAGCCCGACTACGATCCGGACAAGGATTTCCTGCCCGCCGACCTGGCCCGCCAGGGCTGAACCAGGCCGGCGCCGGTTCAGCTGACCAGGCGCTGCGCGCTGTCCTTGTGCTGCTGGCACAGCTCACGAATGATCTGCGCCATCAGCCGCACCTCCGGGCTGTGCTTGAACTCTTCGGCATAGCCCATGTACATCGGCACTTCGCGCTCGCGCTGGTGCTGCAGCGGCACTCGGCGCAGGCTGCCGTCGGCCAGCTCGTCGGCGATTACGTGCTCTGGCAGCCAGGCAAAGCCCAGGCCGCGCTCGACGAAGGTCTTGGCCGCCGCCAGGCTGCTGACCGTCCAGCGCTGCGAGGTACCGAGCCAGCCGCTGTTCTGCGAACTGCGCGTACCCGAATCGCGGATCACCACCTGGCGGTGAGTCTTCATGTCATCCAGGCTCAGCTCGCCCTCGACCGCCGCCAGCGGATGGTCGGCGGCCACCACGCAGATCAGCGAGACATTGAGCAGGAACTCCTGCAGGTAACCGGACGGCAGGCTGCTGGCGATACCCAATTCGACCTTGCCGTCTTCCAGCAGCTCGCGGGCTCCGGACAGGGCGGTTTCGTACAAACGGATGCGGTGGTCCTTGAAGGTCGAGGAGAACTCATGCAAGCCCTGCTGGAGCAATTCGATGGGAAACAACACGTCAACCGCCATCGCATGCTCGGTAAACAGTCCCGGCTGATACTGGTTGGCCAGGTGTTCGAGCTTCTGCGCCGCCCCCAGCAGGTGCTTGGCCTGGGGCAACAGGGCCTTGCCCAGCGGCGTCAGCACCGCCTTGCGCCCCTCGATGATGAACAGCTCCTGGCCCAGCAGCATCTCCATGCGATTGACCGAATGGCTGATCGCCGACTGGGATTTGTACATGTGCTCGCCAGCCTGCTGAAAGCCGCCGCACTCCACGGTGGAGACGAACGCGCGCCACTGATCGAGACTGATCTTGGAAAACATGCCTACCTCCTTGTATGACCGGCATCGGGACGTCAACTACGTCACCCCGGCGTTTGTACCACAGGCGCAGCGGATACATGAAGCGGGTGACCGGTTCAGCGCTACTTAATTCACTTTTCCCGGCCTTCGCCTTCATGCGACAACTGAATAGCAAAGCGATTGTTCAATCAGGGATGAAACGCCGACCTTCAGGGAGAACGCTATGGATTCAGCGACTCAGGCACGAACAACTAAAGCAACAGCGAAACGGGTGTACAGCGCCCGCCCCTACCGGCATAAATATTCAATAAAGCGACCTCCACCCGGCGCCGCCTGATTATTTAAATAAACAGTTATTGTCGAACAAACCGGCAAAATAAAATAATACTTGTCTTTCACCTGTTCTTTTCGCTTCGTGCTTGCGCGAGGCTTTAGCCTGCCTGTTACAAAGCCCTGCATAGCTGAATGAATACGACACCAGCGCCGTAAAACAACGGCTGCCTGTCATAAAAAAACAACAGTCAACAACCCATGAACCCCCCTCATGAATCCTATCTGAATATTTCGCTTTTCCTGATTGAACCTTCAGCCGCAATAATTCTACCGCCACTTGCAACTGGATAAGTCGGCACCGGAAAACTACAACCCGGGCGTGTATCTGGAACTTCTCGAACGAATAATAAATGGGCATACACATGAAAATCGGCATTGACGATATTGGGCTGTTTGTACCGGAGCACTTCTTTCCACTCGATGAACTTGCCGCACGGCATAATATCGACCCTAATAAATACCTGGTGGGTATTGGCCAGGAATTCATGGCCGTCCCCGCCCCTGACGAAGACATCGTCACCCTGGCGGCCAACGCTGCACTGCCGTTGATCGACAGCGCAACCCGGGCCAGCATTGCCACGGTGATCCTGGCCACTGAAAGCGGCATCGACCAGTCGAAATCGGCCGGTCTGTTCGTCCATAGCCTGCTCGGCCTGCGTGCCGACTGCCGGGTGGTGGAGTTCAAGCAGGCCTGCTACGGCGCCACTGCCGGCTTGCAGATGGCCTGTGCCCTGGTCCGCCAGCGCCCACAGGAAAAAGTCCTGGTGATCGCCACCGACATCGCCCGCTACGAGCAGAACTCCGAGGGTGAATGCACCCAGGGCGCCGGCGCCGTGGCGATGATCGTCAGCGAAAACCCGCGCCTGCTGGAGATCCATCCGCACCAGGGCCGCTACAGCCTGGACGTCATGGACTTCTGGCGGCCGAACTACCGCAGCACCGCGCTGGTGGACGGCAAACTGTCGATCGATGTCTACCTCGAGTCGCTGCAACACGCCTGGCAGAACTACCGTGCCGATGGCGGCCTGGCCCTCACTGACATCAGCTACCTGTGCTTCCACCAGCCGTTCACCAAGATGGCGAAAAAAGCCTTCTCGGTGTTCGAGAATATCGAGCCGGAAGCCGCCAAGGCCCTCGGCGACAAGGCCTACAGCACCAGCCAGCTATACGGCAAAGCCATCGGCAACTGCTACACCGCCTCGCTGTACATCGCCCTGCTGTCGCTGCTGGACAAGACCGAGGAAGACCTCAGCGGCCAGCACATCGGCCTGTTCAGCTACGGTTCGGGCAGCGTCGGCGAGTTCTTCAGCGCCACCGTGGTCAAGGGTTACCAGGCCCATTCGCGACGCCAGCAACATGCGCGCATGCTCGCCCAGCGCACGCGCCTGAGCCACGCCCAGTACAGCGACTGGTTCTACGGCAACAACCAGCCGGCCAGCGCCGACTACAGCACCCCGCGCGTGACCACTGGCGCCTTCCGCTACTGCGGCGCCGAAGGTTACCGCCGTCTGTACGAAAGCACCGCCCAGCAGCTGCAGATGGCGAGCTAAGCCATGAGCGAAGTGCTTCTGAGCTGGCTGCAGCCGACGGTTGCCTGCCTGACCCTGAACCGTCCCCATGCCGGCAACGCCCTCAATGAAAGCCTGTTGCGGGCCTTGACCGGGCATCTGGATGAACTGGCCAGCCGCCCCGGGCTGCGGGCCCTGGTGCTGGACGGCGCCGGCGAGCATTTCTGCACCGGTGCCGACCTTGAGTGGATGCGTCGCAGCCTGGCTTTCAGCGAAGCCCAGAACCTGCAGGACGCCGGCCTTCTGGCCGCCGTCCTGCAGCAACTGGACAACTTCCCGGTGCCGGTCATCGTCGTCGCCAAGGGTTCGGTGTTCGGCGGTGCCCTGGGCCTGCTGTGCTGCGCCGACTATGTGCTGGCAGCCGAACAGACGCGATTCTCCTTCAGCGAAGCGCGCCTGGGCCTGGCGCCGGCGATGATCAGCCCCTACGTAGTGCGCGCCATGGGCCTGCGCCAGGCGCGGCGCTACATGCTGTCGGCAGAGATTTTCGACGGCGACAGCGCGGTGCAGCTGCAACTGGTGCACAAGCAGGTGCCGCTGCAGGTGCTTGAGAGTTGCCGCGACCGTTGGCTGGGACTGCTGCTGCAGACCGGCCCCCAGGCCAGCCGCGCGGTCAAGCACATGCTCCTGCGCCTGGGCCGCCAGGACGGCCTGCTCGAAGAGCAACCGGAAAACCTGCGGCTGATCGCCCGCCTGCGCACTTCGCCAGAAGGCCAGCACGGACTCAACGCTTTTTTCAATCGCACCCGGCCTGACTGGGTGGAGTGAACCCTGATGTGTTGCGGGTGAGTTTGCCCCCGCTACCCGGCGCCGCCCGATGACGACGCCCGACCTCATTCAAAAAGGAATTTGCCATGTGTGGTTTTATCGGTGTGTATCAGTCCAATCGCCACAATGTTCCCGACCAGGCAGTGCTTGATGCCCTGGTCGCCATCAATCACCGCGGTCCGGACGAACACAGCCTCTGGCGTGACCCCGGCGAGCACGCCGTGCTCGGCCATACCCGTCTGAGCATCATCGGCCTGGACAACGGCATGCAGCCGATCGTTGCCGACGAAGGTGACCTGGTGATCGTGGTCAATGGTGAGTTCTACGACCACGAACGCATCCGCGCCGAGCTCGAAGCTGACGGTGCCACCTTCAAGACCGCCTCGGACAGCGAGATCGCCCTGCACCTGTACCGCCGCTCGGGCCTGGCCGGGCTCAACCGCCTGCGCGGCGAGTTCTCGATGGTGCTGTTCGACCGTCAGCGCCGCCTGATGCTGGCAGTGCGTGACCGCCTGGGGATCAAGCCGCTGTTCTACGCCCAGCATGAGGGCAACTGGTACTTCGCTTCGGAGATCAAGGCCCTGGTGGCGGCCGGTGTCAGCGCCGAGTGGGATGAAAACGCCTACGCCAGCCGCGCCTTCTACCTGCGCGATCACACCCTGTTCAAGGGTGTACGCAGTGTGCAGCCGGGCTGCTGGATCATGGTCGACCACGGCGGCTTGCACAGCGGCCGCTACTGGGACATGGAGTTTGCCCGCCGCGACGCAGTGGCACCGTCCGACGAAGCCGGGATGATCCAGGCAGTGCGCGAAGCCATCGAGGAATCGGTGCGCCTGCGCCTGCGTGCCGATGTGCCCATGGGCGTTTACCTGAGCGGCGGCATCGACTCCTCGGCCATGCTCGGGATCGCCACCAAGCTGCATGGCGAGCCGCTGGATGCCTTCAACCTGTCGTTCACCGACATGGACGACTACGACGAGAACCGCTTCGCGCGCCTGGCTGCCGAGCACAACAATGCACGCTTCCACACCATCGAAATCACCCAGGACCACCTGGCGGACAATTTCGAGCAGGCCCTGTGGCACAACGAAACGCCATTCTTCAACGCCCACGGCGTGGCCAAGTACATCCTCAGCCGCGAAGTGCGCAAGGCCGGCATGAAGGTCGTGCTGACCGGTGAAGGCGCCGATGAAGTGTTCGCCGGCTACCCGCATTTTCGTCGCGACATGCTGCTGTACAACAACGAGCAGCAGGACCCGAAAGTCATCAGCCTGCTGCGCCAGCGGATCAAGGACAACGAACAGGGCTACACCGGCGCCAACATGCCCCATGACATCCACTGGATGGTCAATCAGCTCAAGCACGGCGTGTCCTGGCTGGACAACCAGGCCGGCTGGTTCAAAGCCCTGGAAGGCCTGTACCGCGCCGATTTCCGCGATCACTTCGCCGGTATCGACCCGTACCGCCAGTTCTTCGACCGTCTCGACCACAGCAAGCTGCAAGGCCGCGATCCGGTGCACAACTCGATGTACCTGTGGGCCAAGTCGTACCTGCCCAACTTCGTCCTCACCACCCTCGGTGACCGCATGGAGATGGCCAACAGCATCGAAGGCCGGGTACCGCTGCTGGACCACCACGTGGTCGAGCTGGCCTGCCAGATGCCAGTGTGGATGAAGGTGCGTGGCGCCACCGAGAAGTTCGTCTTCCGCGAAGCCATGCGCCCCTACCTGCCGACTGCACTGTACGAGCGCAAGAAGCACTACTTCCGCGCGCCGCCGGCCACCCTGCAGCAGCAAGGACGCCTGTATCAACTGGTCCAGGACACCCTCAACAGCAGCGACCTGGACGCCCTGCCGTTCTTCGATGCGGCCAAGGTGCGTGCCCTGCTCAACCAACTGCCGAGCCTGTCGGCCCAGGAACAGGGCCTGCTTGACCCGATGCTGATGGAGCTGACCAGCCTGTGCCTGCTGCAACGTCGCTACCGCATGACCAGCCAGCAATGGAACCCCCTGGATGCAGGGGTGGCGGCATGAAAATCGCGATCATTGGCGCGGGCCTCAATGGCCTGGCCTGTGCCCTCATGCTCAAGCGCTTCGGCCTGGACTGCACGGTCTACGAACGCAGCCACGGGCCACGGGATTCCGGGACCGGGATCTACGTCTGGCCCCAGGGCGTGCAGGTGTTGCGCTTTCTGTTCAACGATCGTGAGTTCATGCAGCACGGCAAAGCCATCGAGTACCTCGACACCCATGGTCGCGATGGCCAGTTGATCCACAGCCAGCCGGTGCGTCCGGCCGGGCTGGGGATCCCGGCACCGGCGGTGATGTTCCCGCGCAGCGAGCTGTTCGGCCTGCTGCGCGAGAAGCTCGGTGGCGAGCAGGTACGCTACGAAATGGGCTGCGAGCGGATCGAGAACCTCGGCGATCGGGCCCGGGTGCACTTCAGCAATGGTCATCAACAGGACTTTGACTTGGTGATCGGCAGCGATGGCGTCGGCTCGACCGTACGCCAATGCCTGGAGCCGGGGCTCGAGCCCTACGACACCGGCCTGGTGGCCAGCCGCGGCATGGTCGAGTTCGACTCGCCGCTGCTGCACAGCGACCGCTGCCAGATCTTCACCTCGGCCTTCTCGCGGGTGGTCACCTACCCGCTGGCCGCCGACCGGCCGTACCGGTACTGGTTCGCCGCTTACCAGCACCACAACCAGCCGTTGCACGACCGTGACGGGCTGCTGGAGCTGTTCGCCGACCTGCCCGCGGACATCCTGCGGATGATCGAGCGGACCCCGCACGAGCAGATCCTCACCCACAAGATGATGGCCCTGACCGGCGCCGGGCGCTGGCACAACGGCCGGGTGGCGATGCTCGGCGACAGCATCCACGCCATGCTGCCGACGCTCGGCTATGGCCTGACCCTGGGCCTGGAGAACGGCTTCATGCTCGCCCAGGCCCTGGTCGGCCTGTGCGACGACAGCCTCGATGCCGCCCTGCAGCGCTACGAAGTGCGCGCTGCCGAGCGCTCGCGGGTGATGCTGGAAGTGATGCGCGACATGACCGACCTGTACTACTTCGAAGAAGACAGCGCGGTCACCCCGGCGCGCATCCTGCCGATCGTCAACCGCTTCCACGACCTGGCCCATACCACCGTATTCTGAGGGAACGAGCATGAGCGAAGCCTATCGCAACGACGTGCGCGCCTTTGTCAGCCAGCACATCAGCCCCAATGTGGCGCAGTGGGAAGAGTCCGGGGCCTACCCGCCACAACTCAATCAGCTGGCCGGCGAAGCCGGGTTGCTCAACCTGGGCCATACCAGCGCAGTGTTGCCGGACGATCCACAGCGCCTGGCGATCCTGGTCGAGGAACTGACCCGCAGCGGTGCCCAAGGCATCACCATGGGCCTGGGTTCGCACCTTGTGAGCCTCAAGGCCCTGCAGGCCAGCGCCCCGGAACTGGCCGCCGACCTGATCCCGGCGGTGCTCGATGGCCGCCAGAGCATCGCCCTGGCGATCACCGAAAGCCAGGCCGGCTCCGACCTGCGCGCCCTCACCTGCCGCGCCGAACGCCACGCCGACGGCTACCGGTTAAGCGGCCACAAGGCGTTCATCTGCAACGGCGCGCGGGCCGACTGGCTGTTGCTGGTCGGCCACTGTGAAGACGGCCTGGCCTTGTTCCTGGTCGACGGCAAGGCCGCCGGTATCAGCCATACGCCGCGCCAATGCCTGGGCTGGCGCTGCCTGCCGCTGGCCGACCTGAGCTTCGACAACACCCCCGTGGTACGCCTGACCCAGGGCGGCGGTGTCGGCCGTCTGCTGCAAGGTAGCCTGCAGCAGGAGCGTCTGAACCTGGCGGTAATGGCCAGCACCTCTGCCGATATCGCCCTGCAGCAAGCCATTGCCTGGTGCAGGCAGCGCAAGGTCGGCGGCAAGGCCCTGATCGACAAATCGGTGATTCGCCATCGCCTGAGCGAGCACTACGCGCAACTGAGCGTCAGCCGTCATTACGTGCAGGCCTGCGTGACCTTGCAGGCCGCCGGCCAGTTGAGCCCGCACCAGGTGGCAATCGCCAAGAACAGCGCGGTACAGACCCTGGAAACCATCGCCCGCGATGCCGTGCAATTGCAGGGCGCCCACGGTTGCATGGCGCCCAACGGCGTCGAACGCATTCACCGCGACGCCCGCCTGCTGGCGATCGGCGGCGGTACCCACGAAATCATGCTGGAAATCATTGCCCGGCAACTGTGAAGGAACACAGCCATGAGTCAGATCAGTGAACACGCCGCCGCCCACTCCAGTGCGCTGCTCGAACACGCCTACCAGCGCTACTGCGGGCTCGAACTGCTGGAGCAATCGCCTGGCGCCTGCACCTGCCGCCTGCGGGTCACCGAAGCCATCGACAACCTCAGCCACACCCTGCACGGCGGGGTGATCTATTCGATGCTCGATGTGGTCAGCATGCTTGCCACGCTGCCGATTCTCGGCCCCGAGGAATATGCCCTGACCAGCAGTTTCAATACCATGCTGATGTCGGCCAGCCCCTTGCACAGCGAGCTGGAGTTCAAGGCCCGGGTGATCCGTGACGGGCGCAATCTGATCTTCACCCAGGCCGACGCCTGGCGGCTCAATGCCGATGGCAGCCGCACCCAGGTGGCCAGCGCGCAACTGACCAAGTTTCGCCTCAAACACCAGTGGTAAGGGCTGCTCCCGCAGCCCCGGCAAACAGCCCGGTAGCGCACTCGCCTGCGCCACCGGGCTGTTTGCGTTGGGGGCCGGGAAATACATGAAGACCCTTGAAGTTTGAACCTGAATATATGCGCTATTTTTGTCCGGCCAATTGTTAAAAACTCTAGTGACTCCCTCATCACAAGAGTTCAAGCCATGAATCACAAAGTATTGGTCATTCGTTCTTCGATCAAAACCGACGGCGGTTTTTCCGGGCAACTGGTCGACAACTTCCTTGCAGAACTCAAGGAGGTGATTCCAGAAGCCTCGATTGTCGTGCGCGACCTGCACGCCCAGCCGATCCCGCACCTCAACGCGGTGACCATGGATGCCCTGTACGGTGGCGATGCCAGCAGCGCCGAAGCCAGCGCCGCGCTGAAACTGTCCAACGAACTGATCGAAGAACTGCAGGAAGCCGACCGCGTGGTCATCGGCCTGCCCCGCTACAACTTCGGCGCACCGTCGATCCTGCATGCCTGGGTCGACTATCTGGTACGCGCCGGCGTCACCTTCAACTACGTCGATGGCGCCCCGGTCGGGTTGATCAACGACAAACCGGTGCATGTGCTCAACACCAGCGGTGGCGTCTACAGCCAGGGCAGCGACAGCCTGGCCGGCTGGCTCTCGCAGACCCTGGGCTTCATCGGCCTGCAGCACGTCGAATTCATCTACGCCGAAGGCCTGGGCATGGGCGAGGAAAGCCTGGCCAACGGCCTGGCCGCTGCCCGTCGGCAGATCCAGCACAGCATTGAATCCATGGGCGCACGCCCGCGCCTGAGCCTGGCTGCCGCGCAAGGGAGGTAACATGTCCAAAGCGAACGACAACACCCTGGGTGAAGCGCTGATCCTCAGCGAACTGGTGGCCGAACCCAACCGCTATCACCTGTACATCTCCCACGCCTGCCCATTCTCGCACCGCGTGCACCTGGTGCAGAGCCTGCTGGGCCTGGGCGATGCGCTGGATGTCACCTCGGTGGCGGCGCGTCGCTACGACAAGGGCTGGGAGTTCGATGAACGCGACCAGGATCCACTGCACAAGGACGTAACGCTGCTGTCGACCCTGTACCAACGCTCGCACCCGGACTTCAGCGGCAACCAGTCGGTGCCGGTGCTCTGGGACCGACGCAAGGACTGCATCGCCCACAACGATTCGGCCGAGCTGGCCCTGCAGATGGCCACCCGCCTGCTGCCCCTGGCGCGCACCCCGCTGGACCTGGTGCCGGAGCGCTCCAGCTGCGACATCGTCGAGCTCAACAGCTGGCTGCACACCAACATCAACCGCATGGTCTACCACATGGGCTTTGCCCCCGACCAGCACAGCTACGACAAGGCCTACGCGCAGTTCTTCGCGGCCATGGACAGCCTGGAAAACCGGCTGCGCAAGCAGCCTTACCTGGTCGGTGGCACGCTGAGCCTGAGCGACCTGTTCCTGCTGCCGACGCTGATCCGCTATGAAGCGGTGTACTACGTGCACTTCAAGGCCAACTTCAAGACCTTGAGCGAATACCCGGCGCTGTATGAGTACCTGTGCCGCCTGGTACGGATTCCGGAGATCTACCGCACCATCGACATGGCCCATATCAAGCTGCATTACTACTACTCCCACGACCACATCAACCCGACCCGTATCGTCCCCCAGGGCCCAGCCCTGCCCTGGCTGAACTGACCTGGGCCTGTCGCGGCGCCGTGGCCCGCGGCAGGACTCCTCGCAATCAGGCAGGAGCGTCTACACTGGCTTTCCCACCCTTAGCTGGAGAACGGCCATGAGCGACACCCCATCCATTGTCCTGGTTCATGGTTTCTGGGGCGGCGCCGCCCACTGGAGCCGGGTCATCCTTGAGCTGTCACGCCTGGGCCACCGCAACCTGCATGCGGTGGAAATGCCCCTGACCTCGCTTGCCGACGACGCCGAACGCACGCGCAAGATGGTCGCCTCAATACCCGGCAAGGTGTTGTTGGTCGGTCATTCCTATGGCGGCGCGGTGATTACCCAGATGGGCAACCAGAAAAATGTCGCGGGCCTGGTCTACATTGCCGCCTTTGCCCCTGATAACGGCGAGAGCCCCGGCGGCATCACCGCCCAGCACCCGCCGGAAGCGGCCGCCAACCTGCAACCGGACGGCGATGGCTACCTGTGGATCAAACCCGACAAGATGCATGAGAGTTTTTGCCAGGACCTGGGCAAGGACGAAGGGCTGGTCATGAGCGTGACCCAGAAAGCGCCGCTGGCCAGCACCTTCGGCGACACCATCGGCGACCCTGCGTGGAAACACAAACCCACCTGGTACCAGCTCTCGACCCACGACCGGATGATCCACCCGGACAACCAGCAACTCATGGCTCAACGCATGCAACCCAAGGAGCTGCTCAAGCTGGACGCCAGCCACGCCTCACTGGCCTCCAGGGCCGCCGAAGTGGCAGCCCTGATCGACCGTGCGGCGGTCAGTCTGGCTTGACCGCCGGGACCTTCAGCGCGGGTTTGAACCACCAGCCTTGCTGCATGCCGGCCGCGGCCAGCAGGATCGCGGCCACGCCCAGCCATTGCAGTGGTTCAAGCCGATGGCCGAAGGCGAACCAGTCGACGAAGATCGCCGCGATCGGGTAGATGAACGACAGCGCCCCGGTCAAGGCGGTCGGCAGTTTCTGGATCGCGCCATACAGCAGCACGTACATCACCCCGGTGTGAACGATGCCCAGGGTCACCAGGCTGGCGAGCGCGCCGACATCGCCTGGCAGGCCGCTGGTGTTGGCCCAGGGCGCCAGCAGGAGAATGCCGGTGCACACCTGGATCAGGGCGATCAGGTGCGGCGGGGTGCCGCTCAGGCGCTTGATGATCAACGCCGCCACTGCATAGAGAAGTGCCGCGCCCAAGGCCAGGGCGATGCCCAGCAGGTAATCGTTGCCACTACCGCCCTGGTTGCCATGGGCACTGACGATCGCCAGCATCCCGGCAAAGGAAACCGCCAGCCAGAACAGCTTGGGCACGGTGATCTTCTCACCGAGAAACAGCGCCGCCAGGCCGACCAGCATGAACGGTTGGACGTTGTACACCGCGGTACCGATGGCAATCGAGGCGCGGGAATAAGACGCGAACAGCAACACCCAATTGCCGACGATGGCCACGCCGCTGAGCACCGCCAAGGCGAAGGTGGTCAGGGTCAGGAGGCTGGGCTTGAGAAAGCCCATGGCCAGGCAGATCAGCAACAAGGTCCCGGCACCGAACACGCAGCGCCAGAACACCACATCCAGCACCGGTTGCCCGGACACCAGCACAAACCAGCCAATGGTCCCGGAAATCAACATCGCGGCGACCATTTCGAACGACCCACGGCGTATTGAACTGTCCATCACTCACCTCCTTGACGATGGGCAAATTATGGCAAGGGTGCCGGGGCCCGTTCCAGTTGATAAAACAGGCTAGACTGACTCTCTACCTTTACTATCAAGGCAGTTTTCGATTTTTGCCTAACGAGGCCCGTATGACCGACGACATTGACCAGCTGTTGATCAAGGCACTGATGGAAGACTCGCGGCGCTCGCTCAAGGCCCTGGCGCAGCTCAGCGGTTTGTCTTCGCCCAGCGTCAGTGAACGCCTGCGCCGGCTGGAGGAGCGCGGCGTGCTCAAGGGCTACACGGTGGAGATCGACCCGCGCTGCTTCGGTTACCAGCTGCAGGCCATTGTGCGGGTGCGGCCGTTGCCGGGGCAGTTGCAAGAGGTTGAACGGCAGATCATGGCCATCCCCGAGTTCACCGAGTGCGACAAGGTCACCGGCGATGACTGCTTTATCGCACGCTTGCACGTACGCTCGATGGAAGAGCTCGACACCGTGCTGGACAAGCTCAACAGCCATGCCGAGACCAACACCGCAATCGTCAAGAAAACCCCGGTGAAACGGCGCTTGCCACCGATGGCCTGAACGATCCGCGGCCACTGTGGGAGCTGGCTTTGCCAGCGATCGAGCGCGCAGCGGTCGCAAGTCAGGCCGCAGATGGGGTGCTGACCGCACTGGCCTCATCGCCGGCAAGGCCGGCTCCCACAGTGGCGCTGTGTGTCCCCTGCAAGAGCTGGGGCGTTACTGCACCGGCTCACTCGAGGGCCTGGCAATCAGGCCCTTCAGTTCACTGGTCATCGGAAACTCCAGGTTCAGGCCATTGGGCGGGATCGGCTGCTGGAACCAGCGGTTGTAGATTGCCTCGATGCGCCCGCTGCGATAGACATCCGCCAGCGCCTCGTTGACCAGCGCCAGCAAGCCGTCATCACCCTTGCGCACCATGCAGCTGTAGATCTCCTTCGATTGCGCCTTGCCCACCACCACCCAGTCGTGCGGGTTGCGCGCCTTGGCCCGCTCGCCGTACAGCAGTGCATCGTCCATGTAGAACGCCGCAGCGCGCCCGGACTGCAGCATCATGAACGCCTCGCCGTGGTCCTTGGCACTGATCACCGAAGCCCCCAACTGGTGCTCCAGGTTGTAGTTCTTCAGGTACTTCTCATTGGTGGTGCCCGCCGTGCTCACCACATTCTTGCCCTTGAGGTCATCCAGGCCCTGGATGCCGCTGTCCTTTTTGGTCAGCAGCTGGCCTTTGACGAAAATAAAGCCATAGGAGAAATCCACCTGCTTCTGCCGCTCGGCAGTAACCCCGGTGGTTCCGCACTCCAGATCGACCGTACCGTTCTGCACCAGCGGGATACGCGTCTGTGAGGTCACCAGGTTGTAGCGCACCTTAAGCGGTGGCACTGCCAGCTTAGCCTGCAGGTGCTTGACGATTTCAGCCGCCAGGTCGACCGAGTAGCCCATGGGCTTGCCGCTGTGATCGCCCACATAAGAAAAAGGAATGGACGAGTCGCGATAGCCGAGGGTGATGCTGCCGGACTCGGCGATCTTCTTCAGGCTGCCGGTGAGCGGCGGCGTTTCAGCCAGAATCGGCTGTGCAAAACACAATGACAGGGCAAGTAGAGCAGGACGGTGCAAACGGGTAATCGACATCGGGACACTCCTTGCGTTTGTTGTTCTTGTTCAGGTCAGGCCGCCCGTGGGGTCAGGCCGTGCAGGTCGATCGACGGCGCGCGGCCGCCTATCAGTTCGGCCAACAGTCGGCCACTGGCGCAGGCCAGAGTGAAGCCCAGAGCACCGTGGCCAAGGTTGAGCCAGAGGTTGCGATACGCCGTAGCACCGAGCAACGGCACGCCACTGGGGGTTGCCGGGCGCATGCCGGCCCATTCGCGGGCATGCTGATAATCGGCGGCACCGGGCAAGGTCGCCTCAGCCAACTGACGCATGCTGGCCAGCCGCGGCGGATCCAGCGATTCATCAAAGCCGACAATATCGACCATGGCGGCAATGCGTAGCTGGTTTTCGAGGCGGGCATAGACGATCTTGCGGTCGTAGTCGGTAATGCTCACCTCAGGCGCCCGGTGCCCGGCCTGGATCGACGCAGTCAGGCTGTAGCCCTTGAGGGGATAGATTGGCAGGTGCAGCCCGGGCAGGCCGAGGCTGGCACTGCGGTGCCCGGCACACAGCACCAGACGCTCCACCGGCAAGACCTGCTCACCCAGTTCCAGCGCCTGCACCACCCCGCCACTGTGGTGGATGCGCGTCACCGCCTGGCCGAGCATCAAGCGGCATTGCCCCGAAGCCTGAAGGCGCTCGACCAGGGCCAGGCAGAAGCGGTGACAATCAGCGACCTCCTCGTCGGCGGTGAACACCCCGCCAATGAACGGCGCATGGGTCAATGCCGGCTCCAATGCGCTGATCTCCTGCGCATCCAATACCTGCTGACCATGCGGGTCGAGCAGATGCAGGCGGGCATGCTCGAAGCTTGCGCGGTTGCGAAAGGTCACCAGCTTGCCGTTGCGCCGCCAGGCAAAGCCGTCCAGGCCATCTTCCTCGCGCCATTGCGCCAAGGTGCTCTGGCTGTGCAGCGCCAGGCGCAGCAGGTGTGCGGCATTGGCGCGATTGACCGAACTGCGGCAGGCGGCCATGAACGCGCCCATCCAGCGCCACTGCGCCAGGTCCAGGCGGGGGCGCAGTTTCAGCGGCGATTCGCTGCGCAGCAGCCAGCCCAGCGCTTGCAGCGGCACCCCGGCATCGGCCAGCGGCGCGACATAGCGATAGGACAGCTGCCCGCCATTGGCAAAGCTGGTGCCGCCCGCAAGGTTGTCCCGCGCCTCGATCAGGTCGACGGCAAAGCCTTCGCGCACCAGGGCATACGCCGTTGCCAGACCAATAACGCCGCCGCCGATGACCGTTACCCGCTGTGCCATGTGCTTTTCATCCGCCAATCTGAAGGCCTTCAGACTAGGCCCGGTGACAGCCTGGCGATAATGAATAAAAATGGGTAAAGCATAAACAAAGGTTATGGGCGATCCCATGCGCTTGCGTCATATCGAAGTGTTCCAGGCCATCCGCCAGACCGGCTCCATCAGCGGCGCCGCGCAACTGCTGCACGTGACTCAGCCAGCGGTGTCGAAGATACTCCAGCATGCCGAAGCACAGCTGGGCTTCCCGCTGTTCCTGCGGGTGCGCGGCAAGTTGCAGATCACCCCCGAGGCCCTGGCGCTGGAGCGCGAAGTCGACAAGGTCAGCGACAGCGTAGAGGGGGTTCGGCGCCTGGCTGCCAGCCTGCGCCGGCAACCGGGCATGACCCTGCGCATGGGGGCAACGCCGGCGTTGGCGCTGTCGCTGTTCCCCCCGGTGATCAGCCAGTGGGCCGAGCGCCATCCACAATCCGAGTGCGAACTGTCGAGCTTGCACAGCCGCGAGCTGGTGCAGCAGTTGTTGATGCGCGAGATCGATGTCGCCCTGACCTTGCGCCATCCCGAACACCCCGGCCTGAATGTGCAGCCTCTGGCCCATGGAATGCTGGTGGTACTGGCGCCCAGAGGCTATTGGAGCGAAGACCGCCAGGGCGTGCCGCTGGCAGTCGAGTCCCTGGCCGATGCGCCGTTGATCGGCCTGAGCAGCAGTGACCCGCTGGCCGCCCAGGTCGGCCAGTACCTGAAGAACCTGGAGCCGGCGCCGCGGATCAGCATCCGCGTGCAGACCTATTCCCTGGCCCGGGCCATGGTCGAGTCCGGTGCAGGGTTGGCGTTGATCGATCCTTTTACCGCCCAGGATTCGGCGCGAACGCTGGTTCGGCCGTTGAATCCTGCCCTGCCTATTACCCTTTACGCCCTGACCCGCGCCAACGAGAGCCACCCGCACACACTGGATGAGTTGCTGGAGCATTTTGCCGAGCGTGCGCGGGAGCAGATTGCGCGGGTCACCAGAGGCGTTTGAGCCGGCATGAAAAAGGCCCCGCCTGAGCGGGGCCTTGCACCAGCAAAGAAGCACCCCGAGAGTGCTTCTGATGGCGCATCAGATCATGAAGCCGGACCGTATTTTTTCGACGTCACGAAGCCAGGCGCTACCCACTTTGGACCTTTGATAGGGTGGCCATTGTTATCCGTGGCGAATACGCCATCGGCAAACAGCTTCTCGAATGTACGTTGCAGCTCGCCACTCTTGATGACCTCGAACTTGTAATCCACGTACATCCGGTCAATGCGCGGATACGAAGATCCCGGAATCAATGCCGTCAGTACATCCGCTACCGACTCATTCAAGATAATGTCTTTGATAGTGCTCATTTCAAATTCCTCATTGCTTCCCTGTATTCCTGCCGGTCACCCGCCTCTTTGGCTTCCTGGGTATACAGCGGATTAGTCCGTTCATTGATGCTGTAATCTTCAAGCGTTGCCGTATGGGCATCGTTCCATACCGAACGATCTTCGTGACCGTCCTTGACGCCTAGCGCTCGATAACGCTCCAGTTCCCTGACTTCATGCGTGTAAAAGCGTTTGTCCGTATCAGTGACCGGAATCTCGCCCCGCAGGATCTTTTCCAAGCGATCAATCATGACATTGTTGGCATCAGAGGGTGCGAAACGCCCGGTGTGAAGCTTGACCTGCGCGAGCCCCGCCTGAGTGACCGATGCGCTCTTCCAATCCAGCTCCCGGACGGGGCCGCCCGCCTTGGCAGGGTTGTACTTTCGTCCGCTATGCACGCCGACAGTGGTGGCACCATCATAAGGCGAGCTGAACACACCATACAGTGGCGCCAATCCCGAGTCGGCCGGAAAGACGTAAATGCCGTCATGGATATCCAACGGGTTAAGCGCTGGAAAGACCTCACCCTCAACCTGGACCGGCGTCAGGGTAACCCCGTTGTAAACTGGAACGTCTACAGGTTTTGCCGGGGTACCCGTGGAGCTGTTGCCGGGCGATGCGATCGGAAAGCTCAGGGTGATTGGCGGCGTATCGGCGCTGGTGAACGTGTAGGCACTGCGCGCAGGATTGAGCGTCAGCATCCTGACCTTGACCTTCGGCGACAGGCCACCTGCCGAACCGGTCTTGACCACCGAGTACTGCGTACGGCTGCCAACCACCCGATACGGCAGGTCGACCGTACCGCCAGCAGCGGCGATCGCCGCCAGGTTCTGCGGCAGATTCGGCGCCAGGCTGCTGGCCGGAACGGTCAGCGAGGTCGATGGAAATCGGTCACTGTTGCCTAGCGAGGGTGAGTAAACCAGCAAACCGATACCCACGCCGGTGGCGCGATCGAGCACAACACCGGCTGCAGCTTGCAACAGTTTTATAGCACCCTGGATGGCGGCATCGAGGGTGAACTTCGAACCCGTGGCGAGGCCAATGGAACCTGCCACGGCACTGAGTTGGGCCTTGTTTCCGGCAACCGGCACCCGGAAGGTGTTGGCCGCGCGAATCGCCTCCTCGGCCGCCAGACGTGCCTGTTCCTCGGCTTTACGCTTGGCTTCGGCCAGACGCGCTTGCTCTTCGGCCTGACGCTTGGCTTCAGCCAGGCGCGCTTGCTCTTCAGCCTGGCGCTTGATTTCGGCCAGACGACGCGCCTCCTGTTCGGCCGCAACCCGCCGCGCCTCGGCTTCAGCAGCCTGAACCTGAGCCAGCCGCGCCGCCAGCGCAGCCGACTTGCGGTTGAGAATGGCGATGGCTTCGGCAAGGATCCTGGCCTGATAGGCGGCACTGTAAGAGTCGCCGAAGCTGTCTTGCTGAGCTTTGCCCAGCGCCGGGTACTGGCCCAGGTTCCAGCCCATTTCCCGAGCTACGATCTGCAACTTTTGGGCATCCGTAAGCGTCAGCGGATCGCTGCCGGAATAAACCAGCGCCAAGGCCTGATAGGCACCGAGCAGGGCATTTTTTGTTTGAATCAGGCCATCTACCGTGCGCTTGGCGTTTTCGGTTTCGACCGAGGTCTGGTAAGTGGCCTCGTTGCGCACACCGGCTGCCTGCAACTCGCTTTCGGTATCAGTCGAAACTGTTGCCAACTTGGCCGAAAAGAAGGCTTTGAGTTTGCTCTCGATCGCACGCAGCGAGGAATACACCCGACCCCGTAAGTGCTGTTTGGTCAGCGACTGCAGCGCATCCGGCTGCTGAAGAATGGCGAGGTTGTAGCTCAAGTCCGCGTTGGGATCGTAGCCACCGCCCCCACCCGGACCGTAAATCTGTTCCCTACCGGTGATGATGATAGGGGGTAATACAAGGCTTCCTGGCATGTTTCTATCCTTTTACTGCTTGGACGTTTTCAATCAAGACATGGTTTTTGAACCCCGGTCGTTGGTTGGTCACCCTTCGTGGGCGACAAAACTACTGTATATTTGAACAGTATTATTTTACCAGCTCATTTTGCACATGATTCAACGGAAAGACGTTAAAGAGAAATACTCTCAAATGGAGCTGACTGTTGACGCATATCCAGTCGCCGCCGCCCCTCAGGTTTGCTAGCCTTGCGCTGTTTTTTCGCATGGACGCCCAGCTCAAATGATCCCCCTCCCAAGGCTGCTGCTCTCGCTCAGCCTGGCAACCCTGTTGCCCTGCGCCACTGTTGAAGCGGCCCTTCCCGTCAGTGTCTACCAAGGCACCCAGGGCGATACCGCCGTGGAAGTCGCCCTGACCTACGACGCCCAGCACCAGACCGTCGAGGGGTACTGGCTGGAGGAGCAGCGCCAGTGGCTGATCCCGCTTGAACGCACGCCCTACGACCATCGCTTGCCGCTGCTGATCAATCTCCTGGATAACCCGGACCTGCCATCCGCCGCGCTGCTGATTCAGCCTTTCGCCTTTAGCCACGACCGCGAACTGCGCGGAACCCGGGTGAACCTGCGCAACCGCGAGCGACAAGCGCTGGAGCTCAAGCGCGTTACGCGTTTCAGTGACCGCCGGGACGCCTCCTGGCAGGGCGAACTGCTGCAACTTCCGCTGGACGGGCGCAGGCTGTTTCGCGTGCACGCGCACAAGACCGCAGGCGAGTATGTCGGCACCGTCGACCGCATCACTATCCTCGATCGCACCAGCGGCCAGCCGGTGCAGGTCATCGACAACCTGGCGCTGTTCTTCCAGGGCAGCGCCAGCCTGAGCTTTGCCGACTTCAACGGTGATGGGGTGATCGATTTCAAAGCCACCCCGGTCGGGCAGCTGGCCAGCGGCGGTGCAGCCGGACAAGACCCGCAGTACTACGTCTACCAACCGGCGAGCAATCGCTACGAGCTCAAGACCGAGCAGCAAGCCAGGGAGCGCAACCGATGAACACCTTGGGCAAATGCCTGCTGGCCGCCGGGTTGCTTGGCCTGAGCCTCGGCACCCAGGCCTACCAGTCTGTTTATCAGGGCTCCCTGGGCAAGCAGGCGATCACCCTGGTGATCGAGAAAACCAATGACTACAAGCATGGGTTCTACTTCTATGATCGCTACCGCACGCCGATCCGCCTCAAGCGCTCGGTCAACAATGGCCGCCAGTTATCCATGGATGAACTGGACAGCAGCGGTCTGCCCACGGCTCGCCTGAGGTTCTACAACCCCGACGACAACGGCGCCTCGAAGCCCATGCTCGGCACTTGGACGGCCTACGCCAATGCCAGGCAGCTACCCCTGGAGTTGCGCCTGGTGGCTGACTTCGGTCATCAGCAGGTCTGGCCGGCGGGCACCCCGTCGTTACCCCAGGCGGCATCTACCGAGCGCTTCTATTTCCAGATTCCGCTGGCCGACGACCACGACCGGGTGAAGACCATCGAGGTCATGGACAAGGCCAGCGGCAAACGCGTGCAAACCCTCGACGTAGGCCTGCCCGGTTGCTACAGCCAGGGTATCGACAGCGTCAAGGTACGTCTCGAAGGCGGCAGTACCCAGGTGCTGCTGGAAACCAACAGCTATTGCCTGGGCAAGGTGTTTGAATGGCGCGAGGCCAAGGGGCAGTTCGAAGCATTGAACTGAGCATCAGCTCGGGCAGGTGTGCTCGCCGTTGTTCAGGCCCTGCTTGTAATTGCGGCTGAGCAGGCTGGCCTTGCCATCGTGCCAGGTGAGGGTCAGCACATACATCGAGTCGAAATCCTCGCCATCCCAATCGTCGGTGATCACCCGTTTTTCACCCAGGGCCTTGCCGGCCACGGTGTTGATCAGTTCCGGCAGGTAGCCGTGGGACCAGGCGGTATAGACGGTGGCGTTGCGGTATTTATCCTGCAGCAGCTCGTCGGCCAGCTCGCCGGTGTCGTTGGCGCCGAAGTCGATGTTCACCGGCAGGCCAAGCTTGATGGCGCTGGGGCTGATGGTCATCAACGGGCGGATGTAGCTGTAGGCGTCGTCCTTGCTGCCCTCTTCGACGTGCCGGGAGGGGTTGGCGGCAAACACATAATCGGCCTTGCCGAATTTCTCTGGCAGCAGCGTGGCCAGGTCCAGCGCCCGGTTGAGTCCCTGGCAATTGAGTTGCCCAAGGCCTTCGCCGGGCTTTTCGGCGTGGCGCAGGAACACCAGGGTCTGTACACCGTCCATCGGTTCGGCGCGGCTTTCCACCGCCTCGACGGCCAGCAGGCCGACTCCGGCAAGCAGGGCAAGGGACAACGCAGCGTGACGGTGACGCTTGAACAGGGACGGCAACTTCATAGGGCTCTTCACAGCAAAAAGGGTTGAGGCTGACCCGCCTGTGCCCCCGCGGCCGAAGCCGCGGGGGAATCCCTGTCTGATGTTCCATCCGTGGAATCGGGCATGCTTCAGAGTACAAGAATGCCTTTTGGTTCGATCCCTGAGCGCTCGGCCCTGAGCCAGAGCCACTGTAGCGTGGTGATGTTGCTGAATTAAGACGGACGGCGCTCAATCGTCGCGGGTAAGGACTTCGAGCAGTTCGATCTCGAAGGTCAGGTCGGCATTGGGCGGGATCTTGCCCATGCTGCGTTCGCCGTAAGCCAGATGCGCCGGCACCAGCAGCTTGCGCTTGCCGCCGACCTGCATGCCCATCAGGCCCTGGTCCCAGCCCTTGATCACCCGGCCGGTGCCGATCACGCACTGGAACGGTTTGCCGCGGCTGTGGGAAGAATCGAATTCGCTGCCGTCGGCGAGCCAGCCGGTGTAATGGGTAGTGATCAGCGCGCCCTTGACCACGGCCTTGCCATCGCCTGGCTGGATATCGATGATTTGCAGTTCGCTGCTCATGCTTGACCTCGTTGAAGCGGGATATGCCTTTAGTGGGCAGCGTTTTCGCAGGGTTGGCAGGGTTTTGCAAGGCCCATGACCATCATGGTATCGCAGGGCAAGCCCGCCCCCACACATGCCTCAGGCTGTCGCTGGCGCCCTGCCCGGCTCATGCTGGCGCATCGACCAGCACACACCGCCGATCACCAGGACAATCGCCAGACCTTCCAGCAGGCTCGGGCCGCTCTGGCGCCAGATGAAGGCATAGAGCAAGGCAAACAGGGTCTCGAAGACAATCAACTGGCCGCTCAGGGTCAACGGCATGCGCTTGGACGCGGCATTCCACAACAACGCCGCCAGCCACGAGCCGAACACCGCGCAACCCAGGCTGTACAGCCAGAACAGCGTCCAGCGCTCAGGCGCCGCCTCGACCTGCAACTGGGTTGGCTGCCACAAGGCAAGCACCAGCACCAGTACCAGGCTCAACACCCCGGTCATCACCCCGCTGAGCACCGACCACTGGTGGCTGTCGAAATGCCCACACTGCTTGAGGTAGCGGCTGTTGTGCACCGCGTACCAGGTCCAGCAGGCCAGCGCGCCGAGGGCATAGAGCACACCGGCAAGCTTGTCGGCCAGTGCACCGGGTTCGACCGCAAAAGTCTGCAGGTTGATGCACAGCATGCCGGCGAGAATCAGGCCCAGCGGCAGGAGTAATTGCCGCAGCGTCACCCCGCCACTGTCGTGACGACCGTACAGGGTGATGGTCAACGGCAGCACGCCGACGATCAACGACGCCGGCGCCACGCCCAGGCGCTGGATTGCCGCCACCAGGCAGATGAAATACAGCAGATTGCCGATCAGGGCCAGGCGCCCGATCATCCACAGGTCGCTCAGGGTCAAGCGGCCCAGGGCCGTGCGCATGGGAATCGCCAGTACCAGGGTCACCAGGCCGAACAGGACAAAGCGCGCACAACTGAGCAGCACCGGGCTGAACTCCGGCAACAGCTGCGGCACCATCAGCACCAGCCCCCACATCGCACCGGCTACACCGGCGTAAGCCACACCCCGTTTCACTTGCCTGCTCCTGTTCAAAGAAGTGCGCAGGCTAACGCCAGGGCGCCGTTCCGACAAAAGATGATTTGGCATGCAGACATTCCCACAGGGAATACCTTTCATGCCGAAAGCATCGACCTTATGATTGAGGCATTCCCCAGACTGGACCCTAAGCATGAGCCGCTTCAGCCGTCACTTGCCGCCGCTGGACACCCTGATTGCCTTCGAAGCGGTGGTCCGCACCGGCAGCTTCACCCGCGCCGCCAGCGAGCTGTACCTGACCCAGAGCGCAGTGAGCAAACAGATCAAGGTGCTGGAAGAGCACCTCGGCGCGATCCTGTTCGAGCGCCGCGCCCGGGGTATCGCCCTGACGACAGCCGGTGAAGGCTTCAACGCCATTGTCGAACCCATGCTGGAAAGCCTGTTGAACAATGTGCTGCGCCTGAAAAGCGGCCACGGCAGCCGTAATGTCAGCGTCATCTGCACCCATGCGGTGGCCCAGTACTGGTTGTTCCCGCGCCTGCTGCGCTTCAACGAGCAGCACCCGGAGCTGACGGTGAACATTCACGCCAGCAACGAAATCAGCGAGAGCGATATCGGCAACTACGACTTCGGCATCCTCTATGGCCATGGCCACTGGAGTTCACTCAAGGCCAGCAAGTTGTTCGATGAGGCCATCTACCCCATTGCCAGCGTCAAACGTGCCCTGCCCGCAGTGCATTCACTGAGCGAGCTGCAGGCATTGCCGTTGATCCAACTGGACGCCTCGGCCTGGAACTGCCTGGACTGGCAGGACTGGTTCGGCCACCAGGGCTTGCGCTACCAGGCGCCGGCCAATGCGGTGACCTTCAACCAGGTCAACCTGGTGTTCGATGCGGTGATGCAGGGGATGGGCGTGGGGCTGGGCTGGGAGTTCATGGCCCGCGAGCGGATCGACAACGGCTTGATCCGCCAGGTGTCGGCGTTTGTCGTGCACACCGGCCAGGCCGACTACCTGGTGCACGACAAACAGGCCCTGCGCTCGCCGGCGGCGCAAGTGTTCGAGGCATGGTTACTGGCGCTTAGCTGAACAGCGCCTCGACTTCAGCTGCAGTCATTGTCGGTGTGCCTCTGGCCAGACAGTAATACTCCGGTTTCTTGTCTATATACACCTGCAGATCGAAGATCCAGTCGGTATCGCCCTCCAGCACGCCGACCGACACCGCATCGAAATTGCCGGATTTCAGCCGGTACAACAGGTGCGTGCCACAGGTGCCACAGAAACCGCGCTGGGCCCAGTCGGATGAGTCATGGAACACCGGCTGGCCGCGGGTGAACTGCACCGGCTCAGCGCAATGCACCGACAGGAACGGCCCGCCGCCCCACTGCCGGCACATGCTGCAATGGCAGGCGTTGACGCTGGCTTTCTCCAGGCTGACGCTGAGTTTGACGGCACCGCACAGGCAGCTGCCGTGTTTTTCCAGGGACATGGTCAAGGCTCCTTGCTGGGAGAGGTAGCCGGCAAGTCTAGCAGCTGTCAGCCGGTGACCGGGGTCAGCACCGGCTCGCCGGCAAAGAATGCCTGCAGGTTCTTCAGCACCAGTTGCACCGTGTCGCGCGCGGCCTCCGGCGACTGACCGGCGACATGCGGCGTCAGCACCACATTGGGCAAGGCCTTCAGGGTGACGGGCACTGCCGGTTCTTCATCGAACACATCCAGCGCCGCACCGGCTATCACCCCGTTTGCCAAGGCCTCGACCAGATCAGTGGTGCTAACCACGCTGGCCCGGGCGATGTTGACCAGAAAACCCTCTGCGCCCAGGGCTTCAAGCACCGGCCTGTCGATCAGCTGGCGGGTATTGGCACCACCCGGGGTAGCGACGATCAGAAAGTCCGATTCACGGGCTAATGCCAAGGGGCTGTCGCAGTAGTGATAGACCACATCGGTACGCGGGTTGCGGTTGTGATAGCTCACCTGCATATCGAAGCCCTGCGCCGCACGTTTGGCAATCGCCAGGCCGACCGCGCCAAGGCCGAGAATACCCAGGCGCTTGCCGCTGACCGACGGGCTGATCACCCGGTTCCACTCGCCACGGCGGGTCGAGGCATCGGCACGGGGAATATCGCGCACAACCGCCAACAGCAAGGCCATGGCATGGTCAGCCACCGCCTTGGCATTGGCGCCAGCGCCGTTGGTCACGGTGATACCCCGCGCAGCGGCGGCCGCCAGATCGACCTGCTCGTAACCGGCGCCGATCACGCAGATGATTTTCAAGGCGGGCAAGGCAGCAATTTCATCGGCGTACAGGCCCAGCGGACCGCGGGTCAGTACCGCATCGATCTCGCTGCCATGACGGGCAATGGCCTCGGCACGCAAAGCCGGGGTCTGCGCGCGGATCAGGCGAAAACCGTTGCTCTCCAACAGGGGCAGGTAGGCGTCGACCGTTTCTACCAGCACCAGTACCGTCTGTGTCATGCCAAGCTCCCGGGCTATTCGCGAGGGGGCATTATGCGGACTTCAGGCTACTGGGCGAAAGCCCGGCCCAGACCGCCCGGCACGCCACTGCTGTCGGTTTCCTGCCAGGGACCGTTGAGGTTGGTCGACCAGCTCCAGCCGTTGTTCCAGCGGTAGTAGGTGCGCTGGCGGTAGAAGGTGTTGGGCTTGCCGTCGAGCACGTACACACCCAGGCGCGGGTCCCAGTGGCTGGCACCACCGGGCGGTGGTGCAAAGCTCGGTGAGGTGCGCTGTACCGGCTTGGGCACCGGGGTGACGGCCGGTTTGCTCGGCACCGCGCCCGGCTTGGGCGCAGGCTTGGTGCTCGGACCAGGCGGCAGGGTCTCGATCGGCGGCGCGGTGGGTTCGGAGGGCTGATGAACGGTACATGCACTCAAGCCCACAACCAGGGAGAGAAGGGTCAGGCGTGCGATGCTGTTCATAGTCGGTCTCTTACTGGTCCGGGCTGTCGATGGTCAGGTGTTGCGCGGCGGTAGTGCTGCTGGCCAGCGGAGCACCCTTGCCAACCCATTCGCCCTGGGTCGGCTGGCCAGCGCGAGAGATGCGCGCAACCAGTTGGACTTCAGGGAAGCTCGACAGTTTCATGTTCGGCATCATCGCATCGCTGTCGCTCAACTCCACTTCGATCGGCAGCTGCGCCACGGTAACCCGCTTGGCCGCCAGCGGCATCGGCGGGCCGGAACTTGCACGGGCGAAGATGAACACGGTGTCGTCAGGCTTGACCTTGTCCTTGAGCGCCGCTGCCAGTTCCACCCGTACCTTCAGGCGTGCCGTGCCCTGCTCGGCAACTGCCGGTGCGGCCTTGCCCTCGCCAGCCTTGAGCTTTTCGCTGGCGCGTTCGATACCGCCCTGCAACGCTGCCCGCGAGGCGTCGCCTTCAGGCAGTTGTACCAGCAGGCGGTTCCAGTAGTCGATGGCTTGCTGGTAGTGCTCGGACTCAAACGCAGCGATGCCGAGCAGACCGAGGCTGGTGACTTCGTTCGCGTCGGCCTTGAGCGCTTCGTCGGTCAGGGCCTGGGTCTGGGCGTTCCACTGCTTGTTGTTGGCAAAGTACAACGCCTGGGCCCACTGTCCGAGCAGCTCCGGCTCACGCCCGGCAACCGCCACGGCGCGCTCGAAGACCTTGGCGGCATCGGCGGGACGCTCCTGGGCCATGTAGGCACGACCGAGGAAGTACAGGCCTTCGGCCGAGTCCGGCTGGGCCTGCACCGCCAGCTCCAGGCGGCGGGTCATTTCTTCCATGGACTGCGGCGCCTTGGCAAATTGCTGGGTCAGCTCGACCTGCTCGCTGGCACCGAAATGCAGGTACAGGCCCAGGC
>RCUI01000071.1_pt1 | contig 37451 bp, 40 predicted proteins | sample 2166121 | NCBI WGS metagenome assembly RCUI01 (sample SAMN09932700, study PRJNA488358) | compost metagenome | feature: garden; material: soil; isolation source: compost soil in succinic acid-enriched culture | place: Germany: Experimental Botanical Garden Goettingen | collected 2016-01-27
GGGTGTGGCTGTTCGTGCTGGCGATCACCTTGCATAACCTGCCCGAAGGCATGGCTATCGGTGTGAGCTTTGCCAATGGGGATCTTAATGTCGGACTGCCGCTGACCAGCGCCATCGCCATCCAGGACATTCCCGAAGGCCTGGCGGTAGCCCTGGCCCTGCGCGCCACCGGGCTTTCGACCCTGAAAGCGGCGCTGGTGGCCATTGGTTCCGGGCTGATGGAACCCATTGGCGCGGTCATCGGTCTGGGCATTTCCACCGGTTTTGCCATTGCCTACCCCGTGAGCATGGGCCTGGCGGCCGGCGCGATGATCTTCGTGGTGTCCCACGAGGTGATCCCGGAAACACACCGCAACGGCCACCAGACCTCAGCCACCCTCGGCTTGATGGGCGGCTTTGCCGTAATGATGTTCCTCGATACCGCGTTGGGTTAAACGTGTACCGCCACCCGCAGCGCCTCCAATGCAGGCGCTGCGGCAATTCCCGCTTCGGCGCACAGCTCCAGCACCCGCGACAGGTCATCGTTGCCGACCAGCACCATCTGTAGCTCATCATCAAGCAACTGGCTGAAGTTCATTAGCACATAGCCCCCCGCCTCCTTGTTCATCGCCCCCATCTGCACCTGAATGCGATTGAGTGCAGTCAACGGCTCGACCTTGGCCAATTGCTTGGGCTTGAGATTGAACGGGACGCTCTTGTCGAAAGAGTCGACGATCTGGGCGAACAGGTCCTGGTAGGTATCGGCCTGGAACAGCACAGTGTCCGGCAAGCTGCCGACGATGATCCATTCACCCAGGGGGAATGGAAAACTGTCGTCGTAGTTGATGTCCGGGTTGGCGGCGAGGAAGGCTTGGGGGTCGGCGTAGGCCTGGGCGGCTTCGTCGGCGATACGCTCGATATCGTCTTCGCGCATGCAGCCAGCGCTGATTTTGCCGATGAGTTCGACCAGTTGGGATTTCATGAAGGGGCCCTGCGACGATAAAAAAAGTCGCCAAGGATAGCCGCAAAAGGCCCCTGGGGGTTAACCGAGCAGCGCCTGCAGCTGCGCAGCAGTGTCAGTGGCACCCATGGTCTGGGCCGCTGCGAGTGCCGTGGTGCCCTGGGCATCCCGGTGCGCAGGATCGGCACCTTTGCCCAGCAGGTACTCGACGATGCTCGTGCGGTTGAACATGGCGGCCAGCATCAGTGCGGTGCGTCCATCAGCCGAGGTAGCGTCGACTTGCGCGCCCTGCTCCAGCAACAACTGAATCATCTCCAGGTTGCCCTTGAATGCCGCGCCGGCGATCGGCAACTGGCCCTTATCGTTGGCGATCTGCGGGTCGGCGCCATGGTTCAGCAGCACCCGCACTGCTTCCTGGTGGCCGTGATAGCTGGCGAGCATCAACAAGGTATCGCCATTGCCATTGCGCAGGTCAACCGGCAGGCCTTTTTCCAGCAGGCGGTCGAGCATGCTGGCATCGCCCTGTCGGGCACGATCGAATACCTGTTCGGCAAACTCCGCCGCTTCGTCATCATTCATCTGCACGGGCGTATGTGGATCAGACATGGGGAACCTCCTGGTGGCCGGTAAAGCCCAAGTCTTTGTCACCCACAGCTCCAGGTCAATGTCAGATAAGTCATTGCCACGACAGCGTAAATCTATTGGCCAAGTCATCATGCAAAATGCACTGTGCAAACTGCACGACCCTGCAGAATGCACGGCAAAAATTTTGAATAGTTATTTCAAGTCACTGTTTTTAATGGATTTTTTACAAAACACAGAACTGGCACGGTCACTGCACTCATCCCTCCATGTCTGCCATCTACAGTCAGGAGCTGATATGGACCTCATCCAGGAAAAATTCGCCTCGGTATTCTCCGCCTATGACGTGACCACCCAGCCGCGCCCCGACGGCGGCATTCTGCTGACGTTGCGTGCGGCCGATGGCAAACAGATCAAGCGCTCGCTGTCGTACGGCCAGTTGCACTGTGCCGAACAGCTGTCCTGGGCCATCAGTGCCATTCGCCGCGACTTGGCCGAACAGGCCAGTGAGTTGCCAGTGATTTCGATGCTGCAGAGCCAGCAGCGGTTTGCGTTGCCGACGTATCGGTGAGTGAATGCAGCGCGGGGCAATGTCTCGACTTGCCCCGCTATTTTCAATCGTCTAGCCGGGGAAACCGTTCAGCGAACTTCTCGCCGGTAAACGTCACCACCCCGCCCTCTTGGCTGCTGCCCAGGGCGATCGCCACAAATCGTGGCTCCTCGCCCATATCGACCCAATGGCGAGTGCCTGCCGGCACACAAATCAGGTCATTCTTCTCGCACAGCACCGCATAGATGTAGTCGTCGATATGCAGGGTGAACAAGCCACGGCCGGCAGCGAAAAAGCGCACCAGGTCCTCGTCCCGGGTGTGCTCGTCGAGCAAGCTGGCCTCTACTTCGCGGACAACATCGACGCCAGCGTAGCCGCGCTCGGTCATCAAGGCATCGATATCTTGCCGATAGGCAGCAATCACCTCTTCATGGCTGGCACCCGACTGTAGCGGTGCCTGCGCCTGCCAACGCTCGAAGCGCACGCCCCGCTCAGCCAGGGTGGCAGCGATATCTTCAAGATGGGTCAGGACTTTGTTCGGGATATCCGGGGTGGACTGGTGATACACGGTCAGGCTGCTCATCAGGGCAACTCCTTATTCCGGCCAATGGTCACGGCCAAGGCTCAAGCCCTGTCCTCTTTCATTCGAGTTGCAATGATAACGGCTGCCGCCAGGGCGGCGACGCTGGCAATACTAAAGGTGGTAGCCGCACCCAGCAGGTTCCAGCTGTAGCCCGAATACAACGCACCCAGCGCACCACCAGTCCCGGCCAGGGCAGCGTACAAGGCCTGTCCTTGCCCCTGCTGGCGCGCACCAAAACTGCGCTGCACAAAGGCGATAGCGGCGGCATGGAAACTGCCGAACGTGGCCGCGTGAAGCAGTTGGGCAAACAGCAGCACGCCCAAATGCTCGGCAAAATTGCCCAGCAGCAGCCAGCGCAGGGCAGCCAGGGCAAAACTGGCCATCAGCACCCGGCGCAACGACACGCGGGCCAGGATCCAGCTCATGGCCAGGAACATCAGCACCTCGGCAACAACCCCCAGGGCCCAGAGCATGCCGATGATGCCGCGGCTGTAGCCCAGGTGCTCCAGGTGCAATGTCAGGAAGGTGTAGTACGGGCCGTGACTGAGTTGCATCAGCGCCACACAAGTGTAAAACGCCGCTACACCCGGACGGGTCAGTTGCTTGAGGAAGCCTCCCCCGCTGCTGCGTTCGTTCTGCCCAGGCGGCTGGGCGTTCGGCACCCACAGGCTCGCCAGCACAATGCCGGCCATGATGATCACCAGCGCCAGCGGATAGACATCCAGGCTCAGGCCATCGAACAAACGCCCCAGGCCAACCACAGTCAGAATGAAACCGATCGATCCCCATAACCGAATCTGGCTGTAGCGAGAGGTCTGGCCCTGTAGATGGGCCAGGGTAATGACTTCGAACTGCGGCAACACTGCATGCCAGAAGAAGGCATGCAGCGCCATCACCAGCGCCAGCCAGGCATAGCTCTTGCCGAAGAAGATCAAGGAAAAGGTCGCCAGCGTGGCCAGCGCCCCCAGGCGCACGATCAGCAGGCGCTGACCGCTGCGATCACCCAGCCAGCCCCAGAGGTTGGGGGCAATACAACGCATGAGCATGGGGATGGCGACCAACTCGCCGATACGCGCACTGGAAAAGCCCAGGTGATCGAAATACAGCGCCAGAAAAGGCGCTGTGGAACCGAGCAAGGCAAAGTAGAACAGGTAGAAACTGGACAACCGCCAGTAGGGAATCGGCGCCACGGCTCAGCAAGCCGCGGCGCGATTGGCAAGTGCCGGCATTACAGTTGGCCCAGCACCGGCGTGGCGACTTTCACATCGGCATTCTGCCCGCGATGACGCAGCAGGTGATCCATCAACACGATGGCCATCATTGCTTCGGCGATGGGTGTTGCACGGATGCCGACGCACGGGTCGTGACGGCCCTTGGTGATCACTTCCACCGGATTGCCGTGGATGTCGATGGAGCGACCCGGCGTAGTGATGCTCGACGTCGGCTTCAAGGCCAGGTGGGCAACGATTGGCTGGCCGGAGGAAATCCCGCCGAGAATACCGCCGGCGTTATTGCTGAGAAAACCTTCGGGGGTCATCTCGTCGCGATGCTCGGTACCGCGCTGGGCGACGCTGGCGAAACCGGCGCCGATCTCGACGCCCTTGACCGCATTGATGCTCATGAGGGCATGGGCGAGCTCTGCGTCCAGGCGGTCGAAGATCGGCTCGCCCAGGCCTGGCATGACGCCTTCGGCGACCACGGTGATCTTGGCACCTACCGAGTCCTGGTCACGGCGAAGCTGGTCCATATAGGCCTCCAGCTCCGGGACCTTGTCGGGATCAGGACTGAAGAAGGCATTCTGCTCGACCGAATCCCAGGTCTTGAACGGGATTTCGATCGGGCCGAGCTGGCTCATGTAGCCGCGGATCTGGATGCCCTGGGTCGCCAGGTACTTCTTGGCAATGGCACCGGCCGCCACGCGCATGGCGGTTTCGCGCGCCGAGCTGCGGCCGCCGCCACGGTAGTCGCGCTCACCGTACTTGTGGTGGTAGGTGTAGTCGGCGTGGGCCGGGCGGAACAGGTCTTTGATCGCCGAGTAGTCCTTGGACTTCTGGTCGGTGTTGCGAATCAGCAGGCCGATGGCGCAACCGGTGGTACGGCCCTCGAAAACCCCGGAAAGGATTTCGACTTCATCGGCTTCCTGACGCTGGGTGGTGTGCCGGCTGGTGCCGGGCTTGCGCCGGTCGAGGTCGTGCTGCAGGTCGGCCAGGGAAATTTCCAGGCCCGGCGGACAGCCGTCGACAATGGCGACCAACGCCGGACCATGGCTTTCGCCAGCGGTGGTGACAGTGAACAGCTTGCCGTAGGTATTGCCGGACATGCAGGACGCTCCGCGAATCAGCCTGATTTGAACAAGGCCGCCAGTATACGCAGGCTAACCATTCAGTTCATCCCTGACGGCGAACCTTCTGCCACACCCCCGGTCCAAACTCCACCTTCCCGATAGTGGCCTCATGATGTTGCGCGTACTTGCGATAGTCGCCCTGCTGTTCAGCGGCCTGGCCCAGGCCTCCGCCCCCACGGTGCTGCAGCGCCCGATCAGCCTCGATACGGGCAGCGGCACGCTGTACGGCAGCTTGCTGTTGCCGCGTACCGAGGAGCCGCCGCCGGTGGTGCTGATCATTCCAGGCTCCGGGCCGACCGATCGCAATGGCAACAATCCCGACGGCGCCAACACCGACAACCTCAGGCAACTGGCCCTGGTGCTGGCGAAAAATCGCATCGCCAGCGTGCGCTATGACAAGCGCGGTGTGGCCGCGAGCCAGGCGGCCACGCCAGATGAACGCGACCTGAGCGTTGAAGGCTATGTCGCCGATGCGGTGGCCTGGAGTCGCAAGCTCAAGGCCGACCCTCGCTTCGGCTCCTTGATCCTGCTCGGTCACAGTGAAGGCGCGCTGATCGCCAGCCTTGCCGCAGGCCCCGGCGGTGCCAGCGCGCTGATCAGCGTGGCGGGCAGCGGCCGGCCGGTCGACGAGGTCATGCGGGCACAACTGGTCGACCGCCTGGCGCCACGCTACAAGCCGGCTGCTGCCAAGGCCCTCGATGCGCTCAAGGCTGGTCACACGACGCTCGATGTCCCACCACCCCTGCGGGACCTATTGCGTGCCTCGGTGCAGCCTTACCTGATCTCGCTGTTTCGCCAGCATCCGGCCATAGCGTTTGGCAAGGTGAAGGTGCCGGCGTTGATTGTCCAGGGCACCCATGATGTCCAGGTCGATGTCAGCAATGCCGAACGCCTCAAGGCCGCCAAGCCGGACGCCGAGCTGGCACTGATCCAGGGCATGAACCACATGCTGCGCATTGCCCCTGCCGATGCCAGCCAGCAACGTGACAGTTACCTAAATCCGAAATTGCCACAAGCCAGCGAACTCGGAGAGCGGATCGTCGACTTTATCCACAGGCTGCCTGCTGCCTGAACGGCATTCACCGAAATTGTGTCTCCAGTCCCGGGCGATCCTGCCGATAAAGCCGGTGCTGGCATCGTGATTGTGTCCAGCCTGCTGCGCACAAGAGGATCGCCATGATGACTGAAGCCGCCCCCCAGGACGCCCCCGACACCCAAGAGGAAGCGCCGGAACCCGCCCCACTGCCTTGGGCAGATGTGACCCCGGAGCATTTCCAGATGCTGCGCCTGGCGCCGCTACCGACCGACCGCAACTGCGGCGCACGGCCCCTGCGCTTTGTACAGTACGGGTATGCCGAGCGGCACAACAAGGACACCAGTCTGTTGCGCATGGCGATCCAGTTGCCCGGACAAAAAGTGCGCAAGGAACAGAACCATCTGGACATCTGGGTCGACCACCTGGAAAAGCGCGTACACATCGGCCCCGACAGTGGCCTGCAGATCGAGCCGCTCAACCGTGGCCTTGGGCGCTTCATGCTCGCCCACGCGGTGAGCTGGGCGCAGCGCAAATGGTCGCACTACCGCGTTGAAGGCGGCGCGCTGGCGAACAAGGATGCGTTGAACGATGACACCCGCCTGCGCCGCGATCATGTTTTGAACAGTCACGGCCTGGCAGTGGAGTACGCGGACGCCCAGCACCTGAAGGGGCGCTACGTCGAGCTGCAGGTCGGTGAGCTCAAGGGCGGCTGGAGCACCGAGAAAGTTCAGCGCGTGGAGATACTTGAGGCTGCGCAAATGCTTCAGCAGGCTGAACAGACCCTGCAGGAAAAAGAAGCACAACTGCGCGAACGCGATGAGCGGGTAAGCAAGTACCGTCGTGAAGACAGCGGCCTGCGATTCACCATCACCTGCCTGGTGGCGTTCGCTGTGTTCCAGGCCGGACTGTTGATCTGGATCGCCACCCACCGCTGAACGCAGCGCGGGGCAAACCCGCTCCTGCAGGAGCGGGCTTGCCCCGCGATCAAACCTTACACTTTCGAAGCAAACAATCCCTGATGCTTCCGGCACTGATCCGCCGTGAGCATGAACACCCCGTGTCCACCGCGTTCGAACTCCAGCCAGGCAAAATCCACTTCTGGATAAAGTGCCTGGACGTGAACCTGGCTGTTGCCCACTTCAACGATCAGCAAGCCTTTTTCAGTCAGGTGGTCGGCGGCCTCGGCCAGCATGCGCCGTACCAGGTCCAGGCCATCGTTGCCACAGGCCAGGCCCAACTCGGGCTCGTGGTGATACTCCTCAGGCATGTCGGCGAAATCCTCGGCATCGACATACGGCGGATTGGACAGGATCAGGTCGAAACGCTGCCCCGGCAATCCTTCGAAGCCGTCGCCCTGAACGGTGTAGACACGTTCCTCCAGACCATGGCGTTCGATGTTCTGATTGGCCACCTCCAGCGCTTCGAACGACAAGTCGGCCAGTACCACTTCGGCGTCCGGGAACACCTCGGCACTGACGATGCCGATGCAGCCGGAACCAGTGCACAAGTCAAGAATGCGCGCAGGCTCGCTGGCCAGCCACGGCTCGAAGCGCTTTTCGATCAGTTCGCCAATGGGCGAGCGCGGAATCAGCACGCGCTCGTCGACGATGAAGGACATGCCACAGAACCACGCCTCCCCCAACAGGTAGGCGGTGGGCACACGGTCTTCGATGCGTCGCTTGAGCAAGCGCTGCAGGTGCACCAACTCGTCATCCTCCAGTTGGCAGTCCAGGTAGCTGTCGGCAACTTCCCAAGGCAGATGGACCGAACCCAGCACCAGCAGACGCGCCTCGTCCCAGGCGTTGTCGGCGCCATGCCCGAAAAACAGGCCACGCTCATGGAAGCGGCTGACAGCCCAACGGATATGATCGCGCAGGGTGCGCAGGCGAGAAGTGATCACAACAGACTCCTTGAAAGACGACCTGCAATTCTAACAGCCCAACCACAGAAAAGGTCGGTGGAAATGGCCTGTAAGCATTTCACCGACATGGCTGCAGGCCACTAACGACGCTGCTTGTACGCGAAGCGATTCACATAAGTGCTCAGGCAGGGGACAATAGGTGAAAAGCCCTATCCAAAGGAGCCCTTGATGTCTGTTCCAACGACGATGTTCCACCTCAGCGGCCGCGGCTATCCGCCGGCCAAACTGAGCAATGCCAGCCTGGTCATTATCGACGCGCAAAAAGAGTACCTCAGCGGTCCACTGGCGCTGTCTGGCATGGACGAGGCTGTGAAGAACATCGCTAAAATGCTCGAGGCTGCCCGCAAGGCCGGTCGCCCGATCATCCACGTGCGCCACCTGGGCACCGTCGGCGGCCTGTTCGACCCCCAAGGTTCGCGTGGCGAGTTCATCCCGGGCCTCGAGCCCCAGGGTGACGAGGTGATCATCGAGAAGCGCATGCCCAACGCCTTCAAGAACACCAAGCTGCATGAAACCCTGCAGAGCTACGGTCACCTGGACCTGATCGTCTGTGGATTCATGAGCCACTCCAGCGTCAGCACCACCGTGCGCCGGGCGAAGGACTATGGTTACCGTTGCACCCTGATCGAGGATGCGTGCGCCACCCGCGATCTGCCGTTCAAGGATGGCGTCATTGCCGCTGCGCAGATCCAGCAGAGCGAGATGGCGATCATGGCTGACAACTTCGCCTGCGTGGCGCCGACCAGCAGCCTGATCTGACAGGTCGTCCGACGGGCTGGCGGAACCAGCTGGCGGCGTTTGAGTCCAACTGCGGATATCCATAGAGGAATCGGCATGAAGTTGAACGACGGTTTCGATGCCAAGCGCTTGCGCCAGCGTCAACCACGCAATTGGGGCGCTCGCCTGGCGGCGGCTTTTTCGGCGTTGCTGGCCACTGCGGGCGTGTTGCTGGCCATGGCTGGCGCCGCCAGCCTGCTGGGCAATCCGGAAGCGCTGGCCGAGCTCAATGCCAATCGGGCCGGTGCCGCGGTAATTCTCGCGGCTGGCCTGGTGCTGCTTTACCTGGGTATCTGGGTCTGGCGTCGCAGCCGTCTTCGCCTGCGGCGCAGCCGCGAACTGAACCTGTCGCCCCACCTGATGAAGAAACACGATTGACTGCAACCTGCGGGGGAGTCGCGTAAACTACGCCGCCCAGGCGGAGGCTTACATGCAAGACGACGATTTTTCCCTGTTCAAAAGCGAGATGCGCGGCGTCAAGCCGATCAAGCATGATCGCGCCGAGGTCGGCAAACCCAAGGCCGACCGCAAGCAATTAGCTGGCCTGCGCCAAGCCGCCACGGTACGCAGCGACCAGACGGTGATCGACGGCCTCTCGGACCAGTTTGTCATTGATGTCGGCCCCGAAGATGACCTGCATTGGAGCCGTGACGGCGTCCAGGAAAGCCAGATGCGCAAGCTCAAAGCCGGCCAGATCGGTTTTGAAGGCAGCCTTGACCTGCATGGCATGAATGTGGAAAAAGCCCGCGAAACACTGTGGGCGTTCCTCGCCGAGGCGACCCGCTTTGAAGTGCGCTGCGTACGCGTCACCCACGGCAAGGCAGTACGCCTGGATGGCAAGAAGCCGATGATCAAAAGCCACGTCAACACCTGGCTGCGTCAGCACCCTCAGGTTCTGGGTTTTACCTCGTGCCAAGCCCGCCACGGCGGCACCGGCGCGGTGTATGTGATGCTCAAACGAACCATGCTCGAAGGCCGTGACGAGTAACGCCGTACTTGCAGCGCCGCCACAGCCGCCGTACCCTTCGCGTTTGCGATAAATCCCACAGGTAGATCCATGTCCCTGGAACAGAACTACACCGCTATCCTCGGCCAGCTCGGCGAGGACGTCTCCCGCGAGGGCCTGCTCGACACGCCCAAGCGGGCTGCGAAGGCCATGCAGTACCTTTGCCGCGGTTATGAACAAACCCTGGAAGAAGTGACCAACGGCGCCCTGTTCAGCTCCGATAACAGCGAAATGGTCCTGGTCAAGGACATCGAGCTGTACTCGCTGTGCGAGCACCACATGCTGCCGTTCATCGGCAAGGCCCACGTTGCCTACATCCCTGACGGCAAAGTCCTGGGGCTGTCGAAGGTGGCGCGGATCGTCGACATGTACGCACGTCGCCTGCAGATCCAGGAAAACCTCAGCCGCCAGGTGGCCGAGGCGATCCAGAAGGTCACCGGCGCCCTGGGCGTGGCGGTGGTCATCGAAGCCAAGCACATGTGCATGATGATGCGCGGTGTGGAAAAACAGAACTCGACCATGATCACTTCGGTGATGCTCGGCGAATTCCGCGAAAACGCCGCGACCCGCAGCGAGTTTCTCAGCCTGATCAAGTAATCGGGCACGCTTGCAAGCCGACCCTCGAAGGTCGGCTTTTTTCATTCCGAGGAGTTGCCATGATCGTCAAAGCACTGCGTGTGGGCCTTGGCCAGTTGATCGTTTTCGCCGACTGGGCAAGCCGCCCGGCCAAGCTCAAGCGCGACCCGGCCGCCCAGGCCCTGGTCGAGCAACAGGCCAAGAGCCTGAGCCTGTATCAGTTCCACGCCTGCCCGTTCTGCGTGAAAACCCGCCGCACCCTGCACCGCCTGAACGTGCCGGTAGCCCTGCGAGACGCCAAGAACAATGAGCAGGACCGCCAGACCCTGCTCACCGAAGGCGGCAAGGTCAAAGTGCCGTGCCTGCGTATCGAAGAAGACGGCAAGACCACCTGGATGTACGAGTCCAAGGTGATCATCGACTACCTCAACAAACGTTTCGCCGCCTGACAGGCAACCCGCGCCGGCTAGCCGATCATGCCCACATGACGGGGATGGCTGGCCACTCGATCCAGCCATGCCTGGATGCCCGGATACGCATCCAGGTCGAAACCGCCCTGCTGGGCGACATGGGTGTAGGCATAGAGCGCAACGTCGGCGATCGAGTAGCGATCCCCGACCAGATACGGCGTTAACTGCAGCTGTTTCTCCATGACCCGCAGTGCCTTGTAGCCGCCCTTGTGCAAGGTCTTGTATTCCTCCAGGCGCTCTTGTGGCAGCCCCAGGTAAAACTGGATGAAGCGCGCCACGGCAATGTACGGCTCATGGCTGTACTGCTCGAAGAACTGCCACTGCAACACCTGGGTACGCAAACGCGGTTCGGTAGGCAGGTACTCGCTGCCATCGGCGAGGAAGTTGAGAATCGCGTTGGACTCCCACAGGTAAGTACCGTCCTCGAGCTCGAGCACCGGTACCTTGCCATTGGGGTTCATGGCCAGGAACGCCGGGGTTTCCGTCTCGCCCTTGAGAATATCCACCGAGTGCCACTCATAGGGCAGGTCGAGCAAATGCAACATCAGCTTGACCTTGTAGCAGTTGCCCGACTGGTAATCACCGTAAACCTTGTACATCACTTCCCCCATTCAATGGCTGAAACGTGCCCGCCCACATAGTTGGCGACTGTACGGCTAATTGCAATGGTTGCTGTATGGCAAAGATCAAGGACCTGCACGGTAGTCTGAAAAATCTGCTTACACCCAGAACAAGGATTGCCCCATGCCCGACGCCAGTTCTGCGCAATTGCGCCCGTTGGCCGACTCCTCCCCTTCGGCCGTAGTCGCCGGTTTTATCGCCATGATGACCGGCTACACCAGTTCCCTGGTGCTGATGTTCCAGGCCGGACAAGCCGCCGGCCTGACCAGCGCGCAGATTTCCTCGTGGATCTGGGCCCTGTCGATCGGCATGGCCGTCTGCAGCATTGGCCTGTCGTTGCGATACCGCACGCCCATTACCGTCGCCTGGTCGACACCGGGTGCCGCCCTGCTGATCACCAGCCTGGGTGGGGTGAGCTACGGCGAAGCCATCGGTGCCTACATCACCTGCGCCGTGCTGGTGGTAATCTGCGGCCTGACCGGTAGCTTTGAACGCCTGGTCAAGCGCATCCCCGCCTCGCTGGCGGCGGCCTTGCTGGCGGGCATCCTGTTCAAGATCGGCAGCGAAATTTTCATTGCCGCGCAGCATCGGACCACACTGGTGCTGGGAATGTTCTTCAGCTACCTGATTATCAAGCGCCTGTCGCCACGCTATGCGGTGCTCGCCGCGCTGGTGGTCGGTACCGCGCTGTCGGGGACAATGGGCCTGCTGGACTTCAATGGCTTCAGCCTGGAGGTGGCCACGCCGGTATGGACCACTCCAAGCTTTTCCCTGGCGGCTACCATCAGCATCGGTATCCCCTTGTTCGTGGTGGCCATGACCTCGCAGAACATGCCCGGCGTTGCCGTGCTGCGCGCCGACGGTTACTCGGTACCCGCCTCACCGCTGATCTCGGTGACAGGCCTTGCCTCGTTGGTGCTGGCGCCCTTCGGCTCCCACGGGATCAACCTGGCCGCCATCAGCGCGGCCATCTGCACCGGGCCCCACGCCCATGAAGACCCGAACAAGCGCTACACCGCCGCCGTGTGGTGCGGGATTTTCTACGGCATTGCCGGCGTCTTCGGCGCCACCCTCGCCGCCCTGTTCGCCGCGCTGCCCAAGGAATTGGTGCTCTCGATTGCCGCCCTGGCCCTGTTCGGCTCGATCATGAACGGCCTGACCGTGGCCATGAACGAGGCCAAGGAACGGGAAGCTGCACTGATCACCTTCATGGTGACCGCGTCGGGCTTCACCTTGTTCTCGATTGGCTCGGCGTTCTGGGGGATCGTCGCGGGCGTGCTGACGCTACTGATTCTCAACTGGCGCAAAACTGTGTAGGAGCGGGCTTGCCCGCGATGCGATGCGACGGTTGGATCGCGATCGCGCAGGGTGCCCTACATGGAGCACCCTGCGCGCTGCATGAACGCTTGCGCCCGCTCATCCTGGGCGTAGGCGACGTTTATCCGCAACCAGTCACTGGCAGCCCCCAGTGGATCGAAAGCACTGCCCGACGCCAGCAATACCGAACAGGCCTGCGCTTCACGCGTGAGCGAGGCAAAGTCACGGCCTGGACTGCGTGCCCAGACAAACATGCCGCCATAAGGTTCGGTGAACACCTCCCAACCAGAAGCCTCCAACTGCACCAACGCCTTGGCCATGTGCTGGGCCAGACGCACGCGCAGGCGCGCCACGCTTTTGCGGTACGTCCCGGTGGCCAGCATCTGCGCCACCACCTGCTCGGCAAAGCGTGAGGTCCCCAAGCCCGTGACCATCTTCAATTCGGCCAGGCGCGCGATCAGCGCAGGGGGTGCCACCAGGTAACCCACCCGCAGCGAACTGCTCAAAGTCTTGGAGAAACTGGCCAGGTAGATTACCCGTTGTTCGGCGTCCAACGTGGCCAGGCGTGTCACCGCGCCGTCCTGGAAGTCGGCATAGATATCGTCTTCGATGATCTGTACATCGTATTCACGGGCCAGTTCCAGCAGGCGATAGGCAACCTTGGGTGCCAGGCTGCTGCCGGTGGGGTTGTGATACAAGCTGTTGATGTACAAGCAGCGTGGGCGATGACGCTCGAGCATGGCTTCCAGCACCTGAAGGTCCGGACCACTGGCGGTTCGCGGCACTTCCAGCATTTCGATCTGGTGCTGGCGTAGCAAGCGGTACAGATTGTAGTAGCCCGGGCGCTCCACCAGCACTTTGTCTCCCGGCTTGAGCAGCGCCCGCACGAGCAGATCGAGCGCATGGCTGGCACCTTGGGTGGTGAGGATCTGTTCCGGGCCAACCTGGATACCTATCTGCCCCAACCCTTTGTGCAACTGTGCACGCAGGCTGGCCAATCCCAGCGGCGGGCAATAGTCGATCAGGTCCTCCACCGCGCCACGGCTGACCTGGCGCACCGCCAGGGCAATGGCGTCGGTGGCGCGCCAGCTGGAAGGCACCCAGCCGCAGCAGAGGTTGAGCAACTCGGCATGGCCGTCACTGAATTGCTGCCATCGCCCCTCAACCGCCTCATCGCGTAATGGCTGGTCGAACAACGGCTCGATCAGCCTGTGTTCAGCGACAAAAAAACCGGCGCCATGGCGTGCCTCCAGGCAACCTGCCGCCACCAGCCGGTCATAGGCCTCGATCACGCACGACTGGCTGAGCCCCTGCTCCCGTGCCAACTGACGGATCGAAGGCAAGCGACTCCCAGGACGCAAGCGCTTTTGCGCTATCCAGGCCTGCAATTGGGTCGCCAGCTGTTGCACCAGTGGCGTCGTTGATTGGCGGTCGATCATCAAGTTCATGGCGAAGTGTTCGTCTTTTTTGTCCGAACAGTTAATCACAAATCCTGAAAGGGTGTGCCTTGTGCGGCCCGGATGAACGCCGGATAGTCGAGCCATCATCAAGGAGCCCCTCATGCCCACCCAGCGTAACCCTGCCCTGCTGGCTTTTGCCCTGTGCCTGATCACCTTCGCGGTCAACCTGCAGGCACCGTTGTATACGGCATACGCCGAACTGTCCGGATACGGTGCCGGCGCCACTGCGATTGCCTTCTCGGGTTATGTGCTGGGTGTGTTGCCGGTACTGCTGTTGCTCGGTGGACTCGCCGATCGGATCGGCCGTCGAGCGTTGATCCTCGTCGCCCTGAGTCTTTCCATCCTCGCCACGCTGACGATGCTGCTCGCTCCCGGCCTGAAAACCCTGGGGCTGGCGAGATTGTTACTCGGCATCGGTACCGCGCTGGCGTCCGCCACAGGCACCGCATACATGAGTGAGCTGATGCATCGCGGCGATAATCATCGCGCCGCGTCCTGGGTCACAGCCAGTACCTCGCTGGGCTTTGGCCTGGGTGCTGCGCTGACCAGCGTATTTCTGCTCAACGGAGCGAGCCTCAGACCCGGCAGCTTCTATCTGCACCTGCTGCTTGCTTGCCTGGCCATGCTGGCTGTCTGGCGATTACCCGACCAGCCCCCAGCAGCGCGAGCGCCACTCCTGCGCTTGCCCTACTACCCTGCTGGCAGCCTGGCCTACGGCCTGGCAATCCTGCTGGCATGGGCCTGCGTAGGTCTGGTCATTGCCTTGTTGCCATCAATCCTCAAGCAACACGGACTGGCCAACTGGGCCGGGTTTTCGACATTCTGCGTAATCAGCTGCGGCTTGCTGTTCCAACCCTGGGCACGTCGATTGTCACCGCTGCGCGCCACGGCGATCGGGCTGATGGTGCTGCCCTGCAGCTATGCGCTGCTGGCCTGGGGCGCGGATCGCGGTGAACTGATCGCCGTACTGCTTGGCACCGTTGCCGCCAGCAGCGCCTGCTATGGCTTTATCTATCTGGGCGGCCTGTCGGCAGTGAACCACCTGGCCGGCAAAGAAAAAACCCGCGCGAGCGCAGGCTTTTTCCTGTTGGCTTACTTGGGCTTCAGCCTGCCGGTAATCCTGACCGGCATGCTGGTTGACCGCCTTGGCGCCAGTTTCGCCCTGCTGGTGTTTGGCCTGGCACTGCTGGTCGGTTGCCTGATGGTCGGAATGCTCCTGCTGCGCAGTCAAAAAAGCCTGCCGTCACCCGCTATTGCGCCGGTTAAATAGCGGTGGCGCCCCCATCGACGGCCAGCGCCTGACCTGTGGTGAACGCTGCGCCGTCACTGCACAAGTACAGCACCGCGCTGGCAATCTCCTCGACCTTGCCGATACGCCCCACCGGGTGCATGGCTGCTGCAAACTCGGCCTTGCGCGGATCTGCCTCGTAGGCGCGACGGAACATGTCGGTGTCAATCACCGCCGGGCACACGGCATTGACGCGGATTTTCTTCTTGGCGTACTCGACGGCTGCCGATTTGGTCAGGCCGATCACTGCGTGCTTGGAAGCGCTGTAGATACTCATCTTCGGAGCCGCCCCAAGACCGGCCACCGAAGCGGTGTTGACGATCGCACCGCCGCCTTGAGCCAGCATCAACGGCAGCTGATGTTTCATGCACAGCCAGACACCTTTGACGTTGACGCCCATGATCGCGTCGAACTCGGCTTCGCTCCCCTCTGCCAATCGCCCCTGCTCGATCTCGATACCGGCATTGTTGAAGGCATAGTCCAGCCTCCCGTACACCCCGACCGTACGCGCCAACAACTGCTGGACATCAGCCTCCCGCGTTACATTGCAGGCCACGAATATCCCCTCGCCCCCTGACGCGAGAATCAACTCGACCGTACCCTCGCCACCCGCGCTATCCAGGTCAGCCACCACCACCTTCAAGCCTTCTGCAGCGAACGCCAGAGCAGTCGCCCGGCCGATACCCGCAGCGCCACCGGTAACCAGGGCAACCTGGCCGAAAAAAGTCATGCTCATCGCTAGCTCCTGCAACATCGTGAGGTCTGTGGCCAGGAGTCTAGCCAGCGACGGCCCCTGCTTGGCAGCATCATCAGGGCGCCGGTTGGAGGGTCATCGGCTCGGTTTATTATCGAGCCAGGTTTGAATCACCCCGATGGATCACCCTCCATTCGCCAAGTGGGTATGCCTTGCCGGAATGCCTTTCAAGGTCTATCAACAAGCTTTGCCCTTAACGCGAGAGCCCAGCCATGACCTCCCACACCAATCGCCGTTTCCTCCTCGCCAAGCGCCCTGTCGGAGCGGTCAGCCGTGACGATTTCACTTTCGAGCACGTCCCCGTCGGTGAGCCCGGCGAAGGCCAGGTGCTGGTCAAAAACCTCTACCTGTCCCTGGACCCGGCCATGCGCGGCTGGATGAACGAGGGTAAGTCCTATATTCCACCGGTTGGACTCGGACAGGTCATGCGCGCGCTGGGCGTGGGTGAAGTGATCGCCTCCAAACATCCGGGCTATGCCATTGGCGATCACGTCAATGGCCCGCTGGGTGTGCAGGATTACTTCCTGGGAGAGCCCCAGGGCTTCTACAAGATCGACCCGAAATTGGCGCCACTGCCGCGCTACCTCTCGGCCCTGGGAATGACCGGCATGACCGCGTACTTCGCCCTGCTTGACGTCGGCGCACCGAAATCTGGCGAGACCGTGGTGATCTCCGGGGCCGCGGGTGCCGTAGGGAGCATTGCCGGGCAGATCGCCAAGATCAAAGGCTGTCGCGTGGTCGGCATCGCTGGAGGAGAACAGAAATGCCAGTACCTCAAGGACGAGCTGGGCTTTGACGGTGTAATCGACTACAAGGCCGAGGACGTGCTGGAGGGCCTCAAGCGCGAATGCCCCAAAGGCGTAGACGTTTACTTCGACAACGTGGGCGGCGACATCCTCGATGCCGTACTCAGCCGTCTGAATTTCAAGGCGCGGGTGGTGATCTGCGGCGCGATCAGCCAGTACAACAACAAGCAGGCCGTCAAAGGACCGGCCAACTACCTGTCACTGCTGGTGAACCGTGCGCGAATGGAAGGCTTTGTGGTGATGGACCATGCCGCCAACTACGCCAAGGCGGCACAGGAGATTGCCGGTTGGCTTGCAACCGGCAAACTGAAAAGCAAGGAGGACGTCGTCGAGGGCCTGGAAACCTTCCCCGAAACACTGCTCAAGCTGTTCAGCGGGGAAAACTTCGGCAAGCTGGTACTCAAGCCCTGATCTGGGCAACCACGTCAGCCAGAGCCTGAGCGGGGTTCGCAGCCTGGCTGATCGGGCGACCGATCACCAGGTAGTCGGAGCCGGCATCCAGGGCCTGGCGCGGAGTCAGGATACGGCGCTGGTCATCCTGGGCACTGCCCGCTGGACGGATACCCGGAGTCACCAGTTGCAGGGACGGGTGCGCGGCCTTGAGCGCGGGCGCTTCCAGAGCCGAACACACCAGCCCGTCCATGCCGGCTTTTTCGGCCAGGGCAGCCAAGCGCAATACCTGCTCTTGGGGCTCGATATCCAGACCGATACCGGCCAGGTCCTCACGCTCCATGCTGGTCAGCACGGTCACACCGATCAGCAACGGCTGCGGCCCGCTTCGCTTGGCCAACTCTTCACGGCAAGCGGCCATCATGCGCATGCCACCGGAGCAGTGCACATTGACCATCCATACACCCATTTCCGCTGCCGCTTTAACGGCCATGGCGGTGGTGTTGGGAATGTCATGGAATTTAAGGTCGAGGAACACCTCGAAGCCCTTGCCGACCAGCGCTTCGACAATGCCAGATGCGCTGCTGGTGAACAGCTCCTTGCCGACCTTTACCCGACACAGGGCAGGATCAAGTTGATCGGCCAGCTTCAGGGCGGCTTCACGAGTAGGGAAATCCAGGGCGACAATGATGGGCGTCTGGCAGGCGGACATGGGCTGGTCTCTTGGCAAGTCTTGAACGGCGCGCATTGTAAACGAAGCGGCGCGCCATGGGGGGCCGATGATCGCGAATTGGCCCGGTTCTGGACATCTCCCTATAATTGAACCAATGAATGATGCATTTGCTCATACATGAAGGAGCGGTGTCATTTTCCGCTCAGAGGAGAACTACATGCCCTGGTATGCCTGGTTGATTCTGGTACTGGCAATCGGCTCCATTGTTGGCGGCTTGATGCTGCTGCGCGACACTGCAAAAAAACTGCCCCTGACCGAGGAGCAGCTTAAACGCGTACATGAGCGCAACGCGGAGATGGATGCAAAGGATGCGCAGGACCGCTGAGCTGGCGCGTTGATTCGCCAGACTCAAAGCATCACTTATAACGTGCTGCAGCAGAACTGCGTGACAAATTCGGCCCAAGGGCATCGCGCGCCTGGATGAACGCTTCCCAATGAGCGGCGACTTCAGATAAAGACAGGACAGTTAGCCGTTCCTTACTCTCCAGGCCACTCAAGGCGGCATCGACCATCTTCCCTACTTCCGTCACCATCCGTGGGTCGATATGGGCAACATCCGGGCCCGAGCGCTCCCATATTTCGGTGCGGGTAACCCCGGGCAACAGGCCTAACCTGTCGGAACAAAATATTATTACCAAAATATTTATAGAAATTCAGCCGACCAAAGGCCCCGTCACACAAACAATAAGGCCGGTCACAGACCGGCCTTATTGGAGACGCTAGTTGATCGTGAGCATTTCGCGGTTGCGATCGAGCAACGCCTTGCCGATACCCTTGATCTCAAGCAGCTCATCCACCGATGCAAATGCCCCGTGTTCTTCGCGATAGGCGACGATGGCTTCGGCCTTGGTTTTGCCGATTCCGGACAGGTTGGATTGCAGAGTGATGGCGTCGGCGGTGTTCAGGTCGAGCCGTGGAGCTTCCTGTTGGGTCGCGACGATCGGTGGAGGGGTGGCAACAGCAGTGGTTGCGGGTGCGGCGCTGATCGAAAAAGTAGCGCTGGCCAGGAGGGGGAGAAGCAGGTATGACAGGACAGTATTACGCATGGGTGGCACTCCTTGGGTAGGTTTCTGAGGCAGCTTTTCCATTGGCTGCTTTTGAAACCTAGACTGCTGGTGCGGACTATCAAGCTTGAGCTATTCCAAAACCGTACCAGAATCATTCTGACATCACACTGATCCGCGGCGGCAAACGCAAGCTACTGCCTGGCGATCTGCCGAGTGTCGAGATTATTCATGACTGAGTACGAGCTGACGTGCGGCAGCGGCAGCGGCAGCGGCAGCGGCAGCGGCAGCGGCAGCGGCAGCGGCAGGCACATTATTGGCGAAAAAGTCAGCATGCAACTTGAATCGTTCCGATGCAGATCAGCGTCATCAAACATGTCCGCAAAGTCTATGATTGCCGTGACTGTAAGGCCGCTCCGGTCACTGCGGGCAAACCAGATCAGTTGATTGAAAAATCATGCCAGTCCGAACGCTCCGGCGAAGTTGCTGGTCACCAAATATGTGGACGGCTTATCGCTTCTTCGATTTGAAAAAGCACAGGGTCACCACCGCATCGAGATTCCGCGACAAACGCTGGCTCGCTGGGTAATTCCGTGCGGTGAGTACTCCCGCCCGCTGCTGAATTTAAAGCGCGATAACCTGTTGGCCAGCCGCGTCACCCACTGCGATGAAACGCGGTACACATGTTGAAGGACAGATCGCCAAACGAGCAGCCAGCCCTGGGAATCGGTGCAAACGGGCCACCCGCCGGAAACCATGTTGCCGCTAATTGGCATCGCCTAGATGGCCGCACCACCAGGCCGCTATAGGCGCTTTCACGCAAAGGGGCAAAGATTTGAGGGCTAGCACGGTGAAAACCTAGACGGACATAGTAGAAGTCGAGCTCGGCGCCTACACTGACCAACGCCTTTTGGCGCGGGAACAAACAAACGCCAGAATGGTTTAGGGCGTCCAGTTTGTTGAGCGCAGCAGGCCGCGGCATGGTGTTGACCAGACTCTCCGGGTAGTGAGGAAGGCATACGCTCCCGCCGCCCCCTCCTACCACCCAAGAGACAAATGCAATCAACGTTTCTGCTTCGAAAGGCTTTGAACCACGGCTAAAAATCGATATCGCTGCTTTGGCTTACTGGAAGGATATTCGAAATGCTGGTCATGCAAATGCCTGCCTGGTCGGGTATCAATGGCTCCAAGACAGGTGAAGCGTCACCAAAATTCTGCCAGAGGGCATTCCTCCAAGACTCGCTCAGAATCAGATGGCCCCCTCAGCGCATTCCACGTCTTTTCAGTAGCAATACCACGGGCCGACGTAGCCATCATTACTCAAGTCGCCGCCAGGTACTGTACTTCCGCCTCTAACAAGCCTTTATTGCGATTCTTGATACGTTTGGCCGGAATGCCGAAGTAGATACCCCAGGCCTCGGTGGATTTGGTGACCAAAGTCATAGCGCCGACGGAGCAACCATCCTCGACATTGACGCCAGGCACTACGATCGAAGCAGTACCGATAATGACGTGTCGGCCAATTCGAACTGCAGCCTTGGTCTCTCCCTTGAATTGCGCGGGGACCGTTGGGTTTGTCATGGTTCTCCCAGAATAGTCATCGGACTGGGAGAATACATGGCAGCCATACGCCAAGCCGGAAAAATCCTCCAAGGTGATGCCTTGATCGCCACCGGCAATATTGCAGAAAACCGCGATATGAACGTTACGACCGATCGTCACCTTGCCGGAGACGACGCAGAAATCGTCGATTCTGGAGTTATCACCGATCTCCATCTCGTCACAGTTATAGATAGAGGCTTTGTCGCTGATCAGTACATTGCCACCCAGTTTCTTGAATCCTTTCGACGCGAGTTCAGCGGGAGTAAGAAATGCCATTAACGCCTCACCGGTTTATTTGTTTAATGAAGATCCACGCTATCAATATTTCCGAGTTAGGACAAGGCAGCGCACGGCTCACAGATTCATGATGAGGATCACGGATCCAGGCGGCGCTGCTGGTAGATCCAGTCAACAATTTCACCATCTGGCGTATAACCACTAACCGTTTCACGCAACAGTTGGCGAACTCGCCCGTAGTCATCTTCGGCAACCGCCGCCAACAGCTGGGTCAGGCGTTCCTTGAGCGTTTCCCAAGGAAGGTGATCCTCGGCAGCACTCATGATCATCGGGTGGCGCGTAGCAACGACGTTGTCACCAATCAGCAATTCTTCATACAGTTTCTCGCCTGGACGCAGCCCAGTGAACTCGATGGCGATGTCGCCATGCGGGTTCTTTTCAGAACGCACGCTCAGCCCGGAAAGATGGATCATCTTTTCCGCAAGTTCTGCGATGCGTACCGGTTCGCCCATGTCAAGCACGAAAACATCCCCGCCCTGCCCCATTGAGCCAGCCTGGATAACCAACTGGGCCGCCTCGGGAATAGTCATGAAGTAACGGGTGATCTTCGGGTGGGTAACGGTGAGTGGCCCACCCGCCTTGATTTGCTTGTGGAACAAAGGAATCACCGAGCCTGACGAACCCAGCACATTGCCGAAACGCACCATGGTAAAGCGCGTCTTGTTGACCTGGGAGACCTTGTCCGAGTCGCCAAACAGAACCGGCGCCAATTCCTGACTGAGCGCCTGCAGGGTCATTTCCGCCAAGCGCTTGGTACTGCCCATGATATTAGTGGGCCGAACCGCTTTGTCAGTCGAGATCAGGACAAAGTTCGCAACGCCGGCCTGCAACGCGGTTTGCGCCGTATTGAGCGTGCCGATTACGTTATTCAACACGCCTTCGGCGATATTGTGCTCTACCATGGGGACATGCTTATAGGCTGCGGCGTGATAAACCGTATCGACACTCCAAGTCTTCATGACATCAAGCAACTGCGCCTGATTACGGATCGAGCCAAGAATAGGCAACACCCGCACCGACAGTGAAGACCTGGTGATAGTCTGCTCCAGCTCGCTGAGGATGGTGTAGAGGTTGAACTCACTGTGCTCGAACAACAACAAGGTGGTTGGCTGCGACTTGAGGATCTGCCGGCACAACTCTGAACCGATGGAGCCGCCCGCCCCGGTAACCAACACCGACTGCCCCTTGATGCAACGTTCGATCAGGTCGTCTTGTGCCGGCACCGCATCGCGACCCAGCAGGTCGGCGATATCTACTTCCTGGATATCATCAACCTTGACCCGGCCACTGGCCAGATCCATGAACCCGGGCACGCTCCTCACATGCAGCGGAAACCTTTCCAGATAGCTAAGAATCTCCCGCCGGCGCGCGCGCGTAGCGGACGGAATGGCCAGGAGGATTTCTTGGGCGCCAGTCATGTCGACCATGCGATGAATATTCTTGGACTTGAAGACTTGAAGACCTGAAATTGTGCGGTCAGTAATGCTCACGTCATCATCGATGAAAGCAACCGGGCGCATCACCTTACCCATGCGCAACGCAGCCACAAGCTGATTGCCCGCAGCTCCGGCGCCATAGATGGCAACCTTGGGCAAACCATCATCACGATTGGCGAAAGGTACATTATTGATACCCGCAAACCAATCGCCGAGAAAATACTGACGCATAGCCAGGCGCAAGCCTCCGACCATGATCAAACTCAGCCACCAGTAGTTGAAAACGATGGAACGCGGAATCACGACCTCATGGTTGCTGTACCAGTAAACCGCCACACCCAGTATCAATGAAGACAGGCTCACCGCCTTGATAATGGTCACCAGCGCATCATTACCGAAGTAACGCATCACCGCACGGTACATGCCGAAACGGATAAACAGCGGGATCGCAATCAAGGGCGCAGTAACAAATATCCACAGGTGCGTGGTGAAAGGATTGATGGCTTCATCAATACCCAGACGAACAACAAATGCCATCCACAGCGCAATCCAAACCAGGCCGACGTCTGCCGCGACTTGAATCAACCGTTTGTAGCGACGCGGCAACGAAACCAGCCAGAGCCGTAGCCTATCGTACTTCGCCATCTTCTAACTCCATCACGCGCCTGAGCTGACGCTGCCATTCCCGCAGCTTTCCATCTTCATAAACCCCGCCGATGTATCCCAGCGGCAGCAACAAACCGTCGCCACAACTGTGATTTACCGGAGTACTGGCAGCCTCACCGAGAAATGATCTTTGCAAGTGTGGCAAAAATGATCTTGACGTCAGTCACCACACCATGCCGCTCGACATACTCCAGATAGTACTTCTGCTTAATTGGCAGAATGACATCAATATAGGCCTGCCGAGGATCTGGGTACTGGCCGAGGATCAAACTTTCATCGACCATCTCAATGGACGCCCGGTCGGTAATTCCGGGGCGCACCGACAACACCTTGCGGCGCACGGACTCTTCGTAGCAATTCATGAACTCCGGCACTTCCGGGCGCGGCCCGACAAGGCTCATGTCTCCAAGCAATACGTCGATGAGCTGGGGCAACTCATCGATCTTGGTGCGACGCAAAAAACGACCCGAGCGAGTGATGCGTGTGTCTTCGCCAATGGTCAGGCGGCCGGCGCTTTCTGCGTGCAGCTTCATGGTACGAAACTTATGAATCCTGAACAGCTTACCGAAGCGTCCAACACGTTCCTGACGAAAGAACACCGGCCCGGGCGAGTCGAGCTTGACCCAGATAAAGATCGCCAACAGCAATGGCGACAGCACCAGAAGTCCCAGTGCTGCACAAACGATGTCAAAGAGCCGTTTAAGCATTGGCCAACACCGATCTCACCGCTCCGATAACGCGCTCCTGGTCCGCCTCGGTCATCTTGGTATAAAGCGGGATGGACACTTCCTGCTCGAACAGACGCTGAGCCACCGGGAACTGCTCAGCCCTAAGGGCGCCGCTGTCACGCCAGTAGGGTTGCAGGTGAAGCGGAATGAAATGCACGGAGCAACCAATGCCCAACTCGGCCATCTTGATGATGAAGTCGTCGCGCTTGATGTTTGCCTCTGCGCGCAGACGCAACGGGAACAGATGCCATGCATGCATATCGCCAGCAGCGGCCACTGGGGGCAACACCAACGGCAAATCAATCAGTTCCTTGAGGTACCGCTCAGCCATGGCTTGACGCTTGAGCTGGAAGCCTTCGAGTCGGCGCAACTGGTGGATACCCATGGCGGCGGCAACGTCGCTCATGTTGTACTTGAAACCGGGAGCGACAATTTCGTAGAACCAAGCCGGTGTCTTCGATACGTAACGATCGAAGGCATCACGACTGATACCGTGCAGGCGCATGATCCGACAGCGCTTAGCCAACTCGGCATCGCGGGTCACAAGCATTCCGCCTTCACCGGTCGTCATGGTCTTGTTGGCGTAGAAGCTGAACACGGTGATATCGGACTCAAGCGTACCGATCTTGCGGCCCTTCCAGGTCGTTGGCAGTGCGTGCGCAGCATCCTCGACCACCTTCAAACTATGGCGATGGGCAATTTGCAAAATCGCATCCATGTCACAGCTCAGGCCAGCGAAATGCACAGGCATGATCGCGCGGGTCTTTTCGGTAATCGCCGATTCGATTGCCGCAGGATCAATGTTGAAAGTTTCCTCCAGCACATCCACGATAACCGGAGTACCGCCCAGGTAGCGGACAACCTCAGCGGTTGCCGTAAACGTATAGGATGGCAGGATGACTTCGTCACCCGGACCGATACCAATGGATTCCAGCGCGAGGTGCAGCCCGGCGGTTGCGGAATTAACGGCAATGCTCTCCACATCACTGCCTAGAAAACTGGAAAAATCCGTTTCGAATTGCTTGGCTTTTGGTCCGGTAGTCACCCAGCCGGAACGCAAGGTGTCGACAACTTCATTGATTTCCTCTTCACCCAGCTCTGGAAGAGCGAAGGGCAGGAACGGAGTATTCTGCATAGTTTCACCGCAAGTGTTTGATATAACGGTTCATGATGCGATTGCCACTTTTCTTCAGCTCGGACTCCAGCACATAACCATTGCGTTGATAAAAACCATTGACCTCGACATTGACGTCGCGGTCTGTTGTCAGGTACACAAAAGCGGCGCCGGATTCGGCAGCCCAGGCCTCGACCTCCTGCAACAAATGCCGGCCTACACCCTGCCCCTGTGCCAGCGGCGAAACCGAGATGGTGCTCAGCAACACTGCGTTTTCGGACTCGATACTCTCGACTTGATCACCCCGATAAAACACCGCCGCCCACAGTTTTTTTGCGACGAACAACGGACTCTTCAACAAGCTCGGCAAGGCGCGCAATGCAAACGCCAGCCAATGCCTGGTGAACAGTTCCTTGTAGAACAGCGACGGTTGACGAACCGCCACGGCCAGCCCTTTGGGCGCCTGGCCTGCTACTTCGTCAGATGCGACGATACACGCGCATTGCTCGGACTGCAGGTAATGGGTATAGAGCAAGGCTAGAAACTTTGGGCCCAACTGACTGAGGAAAAATCCTGGAAACGCCTGAACATGCAAGTCGGCAAATGCCTGGACCTGAGCACTGTCAACCAACCGAACCCGTTCAAGCTTCATAGACATTCTCAACAATTGCCTTCAATTTGGGCACTGCTCGCTCAGCCGAGTAGAACTCTTGAGCGTATTCTCGACCGTTTCTTCCCATTGTCGCCAGGCGCTCTGGTGAGGCATCGAGCAAATAACTCATCCCCTCCAGCACTGCCGCATTGCTGCGTACGCCGATGGTATGGCCAGCATCCGACTTGCCCAGTTCGATCGCCGACTCGCTGCGCTCATCGGCCAGCAACAGAATGGGCCGACCCGCCAGCATATAGGTGATCAGCTTGGAAGGCACTGAGGCGAACTCCTGACCTGCGGCGGTTGGCAACAACAAAGCGTCCGCCGCGCCGAACACGGCGGGTGTCAGCTCGAATGGCCAGGGTGAAAGGAAGTGACAACGGGATTCGAGGCTGCGCGCCTGTACCTGCCGTTTGAGCTCCGGCACCAACGACCCGTCACCTGCCAACAAGAAGACTGCCCGCGGATCGACGCCATCTAGATAGCTCATGAACTCATCCAGACCGGAAGCAACACCCATGTTGCCTCCGTACACGAAAAGAAACTGCTCAGGTGCCAGGCGCAAGCCCATCACCTTGTCCAACTCCGCTCGTGCCTGATCCTTGGCCAACGCCTGAATCTGACTACCCTGAACCCAGTTTCTGACCAGCGTCACCTTCGATGCATCGATTTTCCGCGTCTCGGTATAGGCACGGTGAAAGCCATCGGAAATCACGACCAAGTGGTCGCAATTGCGCGCAATTAGCGTATCAAGCTTGAGCAGGGTGCGATAAATGCCACCTGCTTCCTCGATACGTTTTTGCACGGCTAAGGACTCCGGATACAGGTCCTGTACGCTGGCAACCACCTTGATGTCCTTTAGTCTGGCCGCCATCATCAGCAGGCCGAGCGAAAACAATGGCCAGACGTTGGCGTAAATCACATCAACCTTGCGCTGGCGCAAGATGAAGAAAAACACTGACAAGCCGAATGAAATGTTCTCTAGAAATCGCGAGACAAAGCTGGATTTTTTCGAAGAAAAAGCAAACAGGCGCGACACAGGAAACGGCATTTTCAACTCGGCGATTTTCTCATCGACCCCCTCGGCGGCGACATTGCGAGTTGGTGTCGGACACGCCACCAGCACTTCATGCCCTTGGGCATGCAAGTACTGGGCGACATCAGCACTGGTTTTGGCACTCACCACCGGCTCGGGCGGAAAAACACAACTGGCAACTAAAACTTTCAACCGCAACCCCTCGCTCACGCGCGCCCGTAGATATCTTCGAAACGAACGATGTCGTCTTCACCCAGGTAGGAACCCGATTGCACCTCAATCAGCTCGAGGGAGACTTTCCCAGGGTTCTCCAGGGCATGCACCTGGCCGATAGGAATGTAGGTCGACTGGTTCTCTGTTACCAGGTACGTTTCCTTGCCGTTGGTGACCTTGGCCGTCCCGCTGACCACGATCCAGTGTTCGGCTCGGTGATGATGCATCTGCACCGACAGCTTTGCGCCTGGCTTAACGGTGATGCGCTTGACCTGGTAGCGATGCCCCTGGTCGATGGCCTCGTAGCTACCCCACGGACGGTAAACTTCGCTGTTGCAATGGAACTCCTGGCGCTGCTGAGTCTTGAGATTCTCGACGATTTTCTTGACACCCTGGACCTTGTCCTTGTGCGCCACCAACACGGCATCATTAGTCTCTACGATAACCAGATCGCGGACACCCACAGCAGCCACCAGGCGACTGGTCGACTTAATGTAACTATGCTCCACCCCATCAGTCATTACATCGCCACTGACAACATTGCCGCTTTCGTCTTTCTGGCCTACATCCCACAAGGCCGACCAGGAGCCAATATCGTTCCAACCAGCGTTCATCGGCACCACCACCGCATCCGCGGTCTTCTCCATGACGGCGTAGTCAATCGAGTCACTCGGGCAGCGTGCAAAGGCTTCGGCACCAACGCGGATAAAATGCAGATCGCGGGAACTTTGCTCGAGAGCTTCGACACAGCAGGCATGGATTTGCGGAGCGAAAGCCTTGACCTCGTCGATCAGCCGTCTTGCCTTGAAGAGGAACATGCCGCTGTTCCACAGGAACTTCTTGCTTTCCAGATAACCTTGCGCCGTAGCCAGATCGGGCTTTTCGACAAACCGTGCAATCGCGTACCCGGCACCCTCAGCGTGGCCCTGTTCGATATAACCGTAACCGGTTTCCGGCGACAACGGTTGAATGCCGAAGGTGACCAGTTTGCCGGCCTGAGCTAATGGCAAGGCGCTACGCACGCATTGCTGGAAAACGTCAGCATCACTGATCAGGTGATCTGCCGCAAGCACCAGCAGGACCGGATCCTGACCGTCCTGGACGGCCTTCAGGGCGGCAAGAGTAATAGCAGCGGCGGTGTTGCGCGCAACGGGCTCAAGCAGTAGTTCGCAATCGTCGAAACCCAATTGTCGCATCTGTTCCGCCGCGACAAACCGATGTGCTTCGTTACAGATGATTTGCGGCTTCAGATCGGTGAGGCCAGCTAGGCGCTCAACCGTTACCTGGAGCATGGTGTGCTCGTCCGCCAAGGACAGGAATTGCTTTGGGTTGAGCTCGCGAGACATTGGCCACAAACGCGAGCCGGAGCCGCCAGCCATCACAATAGGTAAAATCATAAGCCACCCAGGACCGAAGTATACGGTTGCACAAAGCCGAGGACTTGCAACACATAGATGATTTGGAATGTTGATACTGCGAGCATCCCTGCAGCGCCAACAACGCGACCAAACATAATGGCGTACGCAAGCAGCGAGAATACCATGAAATGATTGAAAATATCCGAGATCCGGTAGGCCACAACCTGGGCATCGTGCAATGCCAGCAAGATCAGCAAGCCACTGAGATGGAGGATCACCGAGTAGGCAATAAAGGGCTGCTGGCGCTGTATCCGAGAGAACATCAAGACCAAGGGTGTTAATAGGGAGAAATGGAAAATCGCCCTGAAGAAATTGATTGATCCACCCTGCCCGCTAAGAATCCTATCAATATAAAAGTCTAGCCTTGGATTCTCCAAAAGTGACAAAAGCTGCAAAAACCCTTTGAGCACACTGACATCCATCAGGTACAGCGCAAACAACCAACAGCAACAAACATAAATATAAAATACCGTACGCATTCCGGCGGCACGGAGAAACATGAAGGGTAAAAAAAGAATCGCTGAATAATGGAAGAACACTGCCCCAAACAAAACCATCAAGCCTTTCGACCATCGCCCTGCAAACACCAGATAAGCGGCACACATCACCAACCCAGTGGCCACGCCGATACGAATTTGGGTAAAATCCTGCAATAAAAAAAAGTAAGACAGGTAAATGGCAACACTCAACCAGCGATAAGGTGTCGCTCGCCCCATCACATAAAATTTTGTGCCGACACCGAGAACCGCATAGAAAACGAATAACAGTATAGCTGAACCGGTCAAGAGCGAAGACAGCTGCGCTAGGACGAAGAACGTCGGCTCGACAAAAAACGGTCCCAACTCACCAGAGACAATTCCCGCATAATAATCAAGGTAGTTGCCGTGATCGTCCGATACTCCAGGCGCCTGGAACGCACACATGAAGATCAGCAAACTCGCTAAACCCCAGTAGCAAAGCCGGCGATTGCCACCCAGCAAGGACAGTAGCGCTGAGTACATGAAGGGCAGATAGTAAAAAAACATACGACACAATCCTAGACAGAACCTCAAGCGCACAAGCGACACACGGTCGCCACCCTCTTCGCTTAAAGCTCAGCCCTGGTCGAAATAATCCAAGACATGCTGATGCACGCTCAATGAAGTTGTGCACACATCGACCCAACGATAGTCTGCATGCTGTTCGCGCGGCAGGCCTTCAAGTACCGAGTCCGCCAGCGACAGGGTATAGGCGAGTACCACGTAGTGGGTCCCCGAGTCTTGCTCATCCGCCGAAAAATAACTATCACGATAGAAGTGTTCATACACGCCACGGAAAGCAGCACTTGTCATTGGAAGCTCCACTCCAATCTCGGAGCGACTAATGCGGCGGAACGCCGCTTCCAAGGACTCGCTCTTTCGAACCCGCCCTCCCGGAGTAAACCAATAACCCTGGGCGGGACGATTCAAGCGCTCCCCAAGAAGCACTTGGCCGTGCTCGTTCAACACGACCAGATCAATCGCTATCAGAGGCGTATGCATGACGACCGCGCGGAATGCATCCGCCTGCAGATAACCAGCCATCAGCGTCTGGCCGAACTTTCGTGTTCGACAAACCACTGATAAGCATCGACCAGGCCATCCTCCAGACTGATAGACGCCTGCCAGCCAAGGCTTTTCAAACGGGATACATCCAGCAGTTTTCTCGGCGTGCCATCTGGCTTGCTGGCATCAAAGCCCAAACGCCCTTGATACCCGGTCACCCGAGAAATGGTTTCAGCCAGTTCGCGAATGGTGCAATCGACGCCAGTGCCCACGTTGATGTGCGACAAGGTCGGCTGGGTATGCTGCTGATACAGCTGCAATTCCATATTCATGACATGCAGACACGCTGCAGCCATATCATCAACATGTAGGAACTCGCGCATCGGCGTGCCACTACCCCAAATGACCACTTCCTCGTCACCGCGAACCTTGGCCTCATGGAAACGACGAATCAGCGCCGGGATCACGTGGCTGTTTTGCGGATGGTAGTTGTCATAAGGACCGTACAAGTTCGTCGGCATGACACTACGGTAGTCAACACCATACTGACGATTGTAACTTTCACACAACTTTATACCGGCAATCTTGGCGATGGCGTAAGGCTCATTGGTAGGTTCCAACACGCCGATCAACAACGCCCGCTCTTCGATCGGCTGTTCAGCGAACTTCGGATAGATGCACGAAGACCCGAGAAACAGTAACTTTTTCACGCCACTGGCATATGCAGCGTGAATGATATTGGCCTCGATCATCAAGTTCTCATAGATAAACTGAGCCGGGTATTCATTGTTAGCATGAATCCCCCCGACCTTAGCCGCCGCCAAGTAAACCTGGTCAATCTTTTGCTCGGCAAAAAACTCGCTGACCTGACGCTGATCCAGCAGATCGAGCTCTTGCCGGGCCCGCGTAATGATGTTGGTATAGCCTTGCCGCTTCAACGCACGTATCAGCGCCGAGCCGACCATTCCGCGATCACCAGCAACGAAAACTGTTTCTTTGCTCACCATTAACGCTCCACCGCTACATGCACGTCATGACCATGAGACTTGAGCAGTGCGTGGCGCTGGGCAACCTTGAGATCTTCGCTGACCATTTCCGCACACATTTCCTGCACTGTAATTTCAGGCACCCAACCCAGCTTTTCCTTTGCCTTGGCCGGATCGCCCAGCAAGGTTTCTACTTCGGCAGGACGGAAGTAACGTGGATCGACGCGCACGATGACATCACCCACCTTCAACGCCGGAGCCTTGTCGCCTTCGATAGCGGAAACGATTGCAATCTCATCAACACCTGCACCTTCAAAGCGCAACGAGACGCCCAGCTCCGCTGCAGACCATTCCACAAACTGGCGTACCGAGTACTGCACGCCCGTAGCGATGACAAAATCATCAGCCACTTCTTGCTGCAGCATCATCCACTGCATGCGAACGTAGTCCTTGGCATGGCCCCAGTCACGCAGCGCGTCCATGTTCCCCAGGTACAGGCACTCTTCCAGCCCCTGACTGATATTAGCCAGAGCGCGGGTGATCTTGCGGGTCACGAAGGTTTCGCCACGACGTGGCGACTCATGATTGAAAAGAATACCGTTGCAGGCATACATACCGTAAGCTTCGCGGTAATTGACAGTGATCCAGTAGGCGTACATCTTCGCTACCGCATAGGGAGAGCGAGGATAGAACGGGGTAGTTTCACGCTGAGGCGTTTCCTGAACGAGGCCATATAGCTCGGAGGTCGAAGCCTGGTAGAAACGGGTCTTTTTTTCCATCCCGAGCATACGAATAGCTTCGAGAATACGCAAAGTACCCAGAGCATCAACATCAGCCGTGTACTCAGGCGACTCAAAACTTACCGCAACATGAGACTGGGCGCCCAGATTGTAGACCTCATCCGGCTGAACCTCTTTGATGATACGCGTCAAGTTTGACGCGTCGGAAAGATCACCATAGTGCAAAACAAAATTCTGGTTGGCAACATGCGGATCCTGATAGATGTGATCCACACGCTGAGTATTGAAAGAAGACGCACGGCGCTTGACCCCATGAACTTCGTAACCTTTTTCCAGCAGCAATTCGGCGAGATAGGAGCCGTCTTGCCCGGTCACACCAGTAATTAAAGCTTTCTTTTTCATTTCAATTATCCAGTTCTATTATTCAGCCGAAATCAAATCAGCAACCCTATCAGCCCAGAGCAGCTGGCTAAACACTTGCGATGCGCGCTCATGAATGACACCGGGCTGCTCAAGCTCGGGCGCCTGCGCCCGGTAAACCGTGAGGATGCGCGCCGCCATTTTACGGACGTCTAGCCTGTCGACGATGTAGCCATTGCGACCTTCTTCCACGAGCTCCGTGGCGATACCCACATCGAATGCAACCACGGGCACACCACACATTAGCGCCTCCCCTACCATCATAGGGCCGGCATCCTCAATGGACGTACTGACAAAAAGATCAGCCTGGCGATAAAGCGCTGCCAATGCAGCATCACCTTGGCAGTACTCGAATTGAATCAATTTAACACGCTTAATCCCCAGATGAGAGAAGCGTTCTGGAGCTAGACACAGAAGTTGAATGTGCTCGTTCGCGCCCAACTGCTGTTCTAGACAGACGAGCACCTGCGACAGGTACTCAAAGCCTTTGCGCGGGTCATCAGCATCGTTGGCATTGGTCAAAATCCGGAACTGTGACGAGCGACCAGGGACACGGTGCGCAAGCTCTGGCCTGAAAAGGTCGACATCCAACGGCAGGGACAATACCTGATGATCGGCATATTGAATGGCAGAACGCTTTCCGGCCTCGTGAATGCGTTGACTGCCCGACAGCAAAGTCGCCTTCATCTGAAGCACATTCACCGATTTGGCCCGCAGTTGGAAAGCGGCATAGTTTTTGTGTCGCTGATCGAGCGCAGGACAATCAGAACAGTCCCTCTGAAAACCGGTGCACTGCCAGTAGTAGTGACAGCCCCCCGTAAGGTGCGCCATATCCATGGAGGTGTAGTACACCTTGCAACCGGTAGCTTTCTGAATCTGCAGCACATCAAAGCTGTTGGCAAAACCCGCGACCCAGTGCACAAAAAGCACATCGGCCGAAGCAATGCGCTGAACCAACCCAGGATTGATACCTTGGACCGCGGACTCGCCAACCGAAAAAAACAGATACTTTCTTTTCGCTGAAAATCGGTCGCGACGGGCAAAGTAAGCCCGCACCCGAGAGAACACTCGCGTGGGCAGATACTTCCTGGCAAATGCCTTGACTCGCACCCTGAGCAACTCACTGATAACAGGTGTTACTGCCGCTACCGATTGAGACGACCGAGATTCAGCCACAAACAACTGCGAGTCATGCCCGGCTGCCAGCAACGACGTGTGAAAGCGCAAAGCTGCACTGCCCGCACCACCAAAATCATTAGTGGACAAGTGTACAACCTTGGAGCCAACTGCCAACTGCGCACAATCCGACGCACCGGATTCTCTGAGACTCAACGCCGCTTCCTCATATAGACCTGCAAACCGATTAGGCAAATAACAAAGTACAGAACATAGGTAGCAACGTAAGCCTGCATAACACTTTCAACACCGACCTGAACGCGACCAATCAGCCAGACCCCGAGCAAAAACAAACCACCCTGCAGTATTTCGGCTATAATATAGAGCTTCGTCGCTGCCTTCGCCACAGCAATAAAACCGATTACATAAGCAGATATTTTAAATAAGTCCCCTACCAACTGATAGATAATCAGGTCAGCCAATGGACTAAACTCTTCGGAAAATATAAGCTTGATAAAAAATGTACGCCCCAGGTACAACGTGCCAGCACCGAGCAGAAAGATCGCTTGGACAAAATACAAGTGGCGAAGTGTCATTTTCACGACAACGGCACTGTTGGGCTCAGGGGAAATTCTTGGCACAAGATAGAAGGCCAGGAACATTGTAAAGAAGCCGAGGTACGCCGCCGAAAAACGAATAGCCGCCTGCCAGATCCCCGCATCGTGATAACCGACCTGGGAAATCAACATACTGCGTACAGTGATTTCAACTAACGGGAATGCCAACGTACTGACAACCAGCATTGTGGTATAGGCAAATAACTGCCTGAAGGACACCCCATCAATCTTGAACAGCCGGATATGCCCCCAAAAAGGCGAGCGACGATAAAAATACAACGCCGGTACTGCACACAATGAGGCGGCAAGTACGATCGAGACCCCCGCACCATACTCCAGGTACCGGGAAATACTGAACCACAACAAGGGAACCGCAAGCACGTTGCCGAGAATCTGACTATAGGCGAAAACATGAGTTACGCGCAGGCCGTTGGTGACACCGAAAACCACATTTGCAAAGGCCAGGGCCAACTGGGCAATGGCCAGCAGAATAATAATCGACTGGTAATCATCGACACCAAACACAAACACCGAGAGCGGCCGCGAGAGCAATATCCCCGCAATACAAACCAGCAGGGAAAATGACAAAGCATACGTAGCCGCAGCCGAAACAAATCGAAGCAACCTCTTCGGCGATTGGTGATACTCAGAGCAGTACTTGACCAATGCATTGATAATGCCGCCACCAGAGAGAATTGTCAGTACACTGACAACACTCATCAGGTGCCCAAGCTTACCCACGCCCTCCGGACCAAGATAAACAGCCATGACCTTGAGAAGGATAAAACCCATAAGCACTTTCGATGCATGGGCTCCACCGGTGAACAGGGCTGAACGAACCGCACTCATTGAATTGAACTCAGCCCCTTTAGCGCTGCATCAATGACAGTATTCACCATGGAATCGGTCATATTGAACCAGACAGGAAGGCGAACCAGTCGCTCGCTGTCGCGGGTCGTTACCTCGTCACCACCCACAAAGACGCCAAACTGCTGCCCTGCAGGGCTGGCGTGCAAAGGAATATAATGGAACGGCGTCATGATATCACGCTGGCGCATATAACTAATGAAGCGCGTACGCTGATCCAGCGACTGCAGCTTAAGATAGTACATATGACCATTATGCTCACACCCCTCAGGAATACGAGGGCGCTGAACAAGCCCGCGCGCTTCCGATGCCTCGAACGCCTGGTGATACTCATTCCAGATGCCCAGTCGACGAGTGTTGATTTCTTTCGACTTCTCCAACTGCGCATACAAGTAGGCCGCCTGCAGCTCACCGGGCAGGAAGCTTGAGCCAATATCACGCCACGTATACTTATCAACCTGCCCACGGAAAAATTGCGAGCGGTTCGTGCCCTTCTCACGAATGACCTCTGCGCGCAAGACAAAACGCTCGTCGTTAATTAACAGCAGACCACCTTCGCCACCGCTGGTATAGTTTTTCGTCTCATGAAAACTATAGGCCGCCAAATGCCCAATGGTGCCCAACAGTCGACCCTTATAAGTCGACATCATACCTTGAGCCGCATCCTCCACAACAAACAAGCCGTGCTTGTCGGCAATGGCCATCAGCGTGTCCATCTCACAGGCAACACCTGCGTAGTGGACAGGAACAATTGCTTTTGTCCGCTCGGTAATCGCTTGCTCAATTAACTGCTCGTTGATATTCATGGTGTCGGCGCGAACATCAACAAATACAATCTTGGCACCACGCAAAACAAAGGCATTAGCGGTACTAACGAAAGTATAACTAGGCATGATGACTTCATCACCAGGACCAATATCTAGGAGCAGAGCCGCCATTTCCAGCGCCTGGGTACAGGAAGGTGTCAATAACGTGCGAAGGCACCCGAAGTTCAATTCGAACCACTGCTGACAGCGCTGACTAAACTCACCATCTCCGGACATTTTATCACTGCGCATTGACGCAATTACGTATTGATCTTCCGCACCGGTGTAGGGTGGTTTATTGAACGGAATCATGCTAAACCCTCGAAAATTCGATTTCAGCTCGCCTTGCTGCAGGATAGCAAATTGGGCTTCTCGTTAAAACAGAGCGGACCACAGAGATGCCAAAAGCGGCAGCGCCGCTTCTGGAGTCTTGACTGAGCACCTTAGTTACTGGATATGGACCGGACGCTTACGCAAGGCTGACACCAACAAGACGTAACCGACACCCAAGAACAAGCCGGCCAACGTAGCCACGAACAGCACCACGGACTTTTTCGGCTTGATGGGAGCATCAGGCTGCTCTATCGGACCGTCAATGCGAAAAACCGCAACACTACCAGGATTAACTTCGAAACTCATATAGAAGGCATAGCGAGCCTGAAGTTCACGCAAACGTGCAATGAACGGATCGTCAGACGTGCGCTGCTCAAGGTTCTTGATCTCTGCTTCCAGCGCCTTCGTGCCACGCATATAACTCAAGTGCCCATCCATGCCTGCAGATACCTCAGTGGACAACGTTCCAGTGATGATAGGCGGCTCCTTCAAACCAATTGCACGCGCAACATTCAAGGCCTCGCGCAACTGGATGATAAGGTCTTCACGCACCTTCTGCCCACCTTCGCGCAAACGATCAATCTGCTGAGCCAAATTGCGCGCGCGCACTTCAGCTTCGCGAGTGACGTTTTTTATCATCTCATCACGAGCCAAATCACCAGCGCGCATAACGTAAACCCTGGCCCACTCTACAACGCGCTGCGGATCGCCCCCCTGCGCTACCAATGAATACCGATCAGGGGCACTTTGTCCGCCGGGAGCAATCGTCAATTCACGAGAGAACTTCTCATACAATCGCGTTTGCGAACCCGCACGCTCCGACTCACTGAGCGAAGGCAGATAGAATTCTTTAAAAAAGCTGCGACGCAACGATTCAGCCTGGAGGTTGCGTAAAAAAACCTCGTACACATCCTTGACCGAGTAAGGCCTTAACTCAGCCTCAATAGTACGACCGTAGTTGAAATCGGCAATACCGTTTTGGGTTGGAGGAACAACAAAAACCCGGGCCTCATAAACAGGCCTGGCAACAAACAGATAAATCACGGCAGCCAATGCGGCGAATAACATGACTGACAAGATAACCAGTTTCTTCGCCCACAGGCCTCTCAGCAACTCAAGCACGTCCAGCTCTGCATCTAACCGATCATTCTCGGGGGTGTTGCGCATTTATCAATCAGTCCTTATCAGGTTTCGCTGCATTCTTATTATTGAGCGTTGTTACATCAATTACGACAATGACTAGTCAATGGAGCGCCAAACTAAAGCCACGCGCACTCCCCTCGACAATGGAGAATCACGCCATGAAAATCAAACCTTAACTCGCTTTCTGCACTCCCGGCCAAGCAATCGGCCGACAAGTATCAACAGGGGCCCCACCGCCAAGCCTACCAACAGCGCTATGAGCACAAATACCGCCAATGGCAGCGAAGGCATTGTCCAGGCTAAAAAATGTATTGATGCCGGCTGTTGATTGTCGAGCACAAAAGTCACGACTACTACCACGAGCAGCAGCATAAATACGACCGAAATCAACCGTTTGAAGTTCCGCACGGAGGCTCCCTTTTATCCGATTAGTGCATTTGAGACTCTTCCTCATTCACCCGATCGCGAAGCTCCTTGCCTGGCTTGAAGTGTGGCACAAACTTGCCATCCAAGGTGACGGACTGACCGGTCTTCGGGTTGCGCCCTACGCGCGGTGCACGGTAGTGCAGAGAGAAACTGC
>RCUI01000072.1_pt1 | contig 37167 bp, 31 predicted proteins | sample 2166121 | NCBI WGS metagenome assembly RCUI01 (sample SAMN09932700, study PRJNA488358) | compost metagenome | feature: garden; material: soil; isolation source: compost soil in succinic acid-enriched culture | place: Germany: Experimental Botanical Garden Goettingen | collected 2016-01-27
GCAGGCTGCTGTTGTGCATCTTGCCGGGCTCGTCGCTTTCAAGGGGCAGGGTGCCAGCCAGTATCCAGATCCCGAGCTCCCGGGCCAGCCCCTGGGCCCAGGCCAGCAGAGGGTGATCGCTCACGGGGGCGGCCAGGGCCACCCGCGCCCGCTCGTCGGCAGGCATCAGGTAGAAGTATTCCGGCAGCAGGGCCAGCTCGGCCCCCTCGGCCGCGGCCTGACGCAGCAGCGCCTCGGCCTGGGCCAGGTTGTGGTCAAGCTGGTCCCCTGACACCATCTGCAGGACGGCAACGCGCACAGAATCCATGGTGCCTCCTAGACGCCGCACAGGCGCTCGGCGCCCGCCAGCAGGGTGTCGTCATCCTTGGAGAAGGAGAGACGGATGACCCGCTGATCCGTGCCGTCGTGATAGAAGGCGGAGACGGGTATGGTGGCGACCCCGTGGTCGCGGATGAGGCGCTGCACGAAGAGGCTGTCCGGCTCGTCGCTGATCCGTTCATAGCTCGCCAGCATAAAGAAGCTGCCCGCCGAGGGGAGCAGAGTAAAGCGCGAATCCCCCAGGGCCGAGACCAGCAGGTCCCGCTTGCGCTGGTAGAAGTCCGCCAGCCCCTGGTAGTGGGCCGGTTGCTGCAACAGGTGGGCGAAGCCGTACTGCATGGGGGTGTCGGCGGCGAACATGGCGAATTGGTGCACCTTGCGGATCTCCTCCATCAGGGGGCGGGGCGCCACGCAGTAACCCACCCGCCAGCCGGTGACGTGGAAGGTCTTGCCGAAGGAGAAGACGGCGACGGAGCGCTCCACCAGCTCCGGATAGCGGATGACGCTCTGGTGCAGCGCGCCGTCGAATACCACGTGCTCGTACACCTCGTCCGAGAGAATGAGGATGTCGGTGCCGCGCACCAGGCGGGCGAGGTGCTCCTGATCCCCCGCCTGCCAGACGGTGCCGGTGGGGTTGTGGGGGGTGTTGAGCACTATCATGCGGGTGCGCGGGGTGATGCGGGCCGCCACCTCATCCCAGGGGATGGCAAAGTCCGGAGCCTTGAGGGCGATCACCACAGGGGTGGCCCCCTGCAGCTGGATCATGGGGCGGTAGCTGTCGAACGCCGGCTCGAACATGATCACCTCGTCCCCCGGGTGGACCAGGGCGGTGATGGCGCAGAACAGGGCCTCGCTGGCGCTGGCGGTGATGGTGACCTCCTCGCCCGCGTCATAGTGGTGGCCGTAGCTGGTCGCTATCTTGGCCGCCAGCTGCTCGCGCAGGGCGGGCAGCCCCGTCATGGGGGCATACTGGTTCTCCCCGGCCAGCATGGCCTCGTGGGTCACCCGGATGAGCTCGGGATCGCAGGGGAAGCTCGGTGCCCCCTGGGAGAGGTTGATGCTGGGATGGCGGGCGGCCAGATCCCCGATCACGCTGAAGATGGTGGTGCCCACCTGGGGCAGTTTGCTGACAATGCGGGGGGAAGACATGGCGCCGTCACCGATGTGTGTGAAAGATGTCCCTTTTTAGCCCTCGCTTCCTTGCCGGACAACGGATTATTCGGCATGTTATGCATGAGTTTTTCTCAAGCATGGAGGCTTGTATGTTGTCCAGCCAACCCCGCAGCCAGTTGCCCCTGTATGGCTTGCAGGTTTTCGAGTGTTCTGCCCGCCATCTGAGTTTCACCCTGGCCGCCGATGAGCTGTGCGTGAGTCAGGGGGCGGTGAGCAAGCAGATCGCCCAGCTGGAGGCGCGCCTGGGGCACCTGCTGTTCGTGCGCGGCACCCGCTGCCTAACCTTGACCCCGGCCGCCGAGCGGTTGCTGCCCTTCGTTCGCGAAGGGCTGGCCCGCATGGGGGAGGGGCTCAGTGCCCTGCAAACCCTGCCCCACGAGCAGGCCATCAGCATCAAGGTGCCCTCCTGTGCCAGCCGCTGGCTGTTGCGACGGTTGCAGGCGTTCGAGGGGGAGGCAGTCGAAGTGCGCGGCAGCCACAGTCATGGCATCGACTTCTCCCGGGAGTCCTTCGATCTCGCCATCGTCTATCAATCCTGTCAGGCCAGGTACCCTCATAGCCAGCCGCTGTTCCAGGAGCGGCTGACCCCGGTCTGTGCCCCCGCCTTTGCCGCCAAGCACCGCCTGTTCGAGCGCACCATAGAAGAGCTGCCCCGGCTGCCGCTGCTCCATGCCAGCGCGGATAGGCGGGATTGGCGCAACTGGTTTGCCGCCTTCCTCTCCACCCCCTGGCAGCCCCAGGGCGGCCAGCTATTCGATACCCTGGACCTGGCGATGAATGCCGCCTTGCAGGGATTCGGCCTCTCACTCGGGGATCCCACAATCGTGGCCGAGGAGCTGGAGAGCGGTGCCCTGGTGGCACCCTTTGCCCCCGTGCTAGAGACGGATCACGAGTACGCCCTGCTCGCCCGACCCGACAGCCAGCGCCAGGGGGTGGCCCGCACCTGTCACTGGTTGCTGGAGAGCCGCGACCAGCCCTGATCGCCGTCAGTGCCTCCCCTGACGGGGTGACATCTGTCTGCCCCATCAAAAAACAACAGCCCCGCTGGCGGGGCTGTTGTCATTGTGGTGGCCGCTGGCCGAGTAAGGGGTCAGTGGCAGATCTTGTAGTAGACCTCGTTCCAGCGCAGGGTCTCCTTGAGCGCGGGGATCCGGGTGTGCTCGTCGATCACCACGAACTCTATGCCCATGATGTCGGCGAAGGTGCGCAGCTGCGCTATGTCCACCGCCTGGGTGAACACCGAGTGGTGGGCGGCCCCCGCCAGGATCCAGGCCTCGGCGCTGGTTTGAAGGTCGGGCATGGGTTTCCACAGGGCGCTGGCCACCGGGAGTTTGGGCATGGCCTCTGGCAAGTCCACCACCTCCAGCTGATTGACCACCAGGCGGAAGCGATTGCCCAAGTCGATGAGGCTGGCATTGACCGCCTTGCCGGCCGGGGCCGCGAACAGCAGGCGGGCCGGATCGGCCTTCTTGCCTATCCCCAGGTGCTGGGCGTCCAGCACGGGTTTGTCGGCGGCGATGGAGGGGCAGACCTCCAGCATGTGGGCCCCCAGCACCAGGTTGTTGCCCGCCTCCAGGTGGTAGGTGTAGTCCTCCATGAAGGAGGCGCCGCCCGCCAAGCCATGTCCCATCACTTTCAGGGTGCGCAGCAGTGCCGCTGTCTTCCAGTCCCCTTCCGCCCCGAAGCCGAAGCCTTGCTGCATCAGGCGCTGGCAGGCGAGCCCCGGCAACTGGTGCAGGCCGTGGAGATCCTCGAAGGTGGTGGTAAAGGCGCCGAAGCCGCCGTCGGTGAGGAACTTCTTCATCCCCAGCTCCTGGCGCGCCGCCTCATAGAGGGAGGCGCGCAGCGGCCCGCCCGCCTGCACCGCCTCGGTCAGGGTGTAGGTCTGCTCGTATTCGGCCAGCAGCGCCTCTATGTCACTGTCGGACACGGCGTCTATGACCTTCACCAGATCGCCGACCGGGTGGTAGTTCACCTGATAGCCGAACTGGATCTGGGCCTCAATCTTGTCGCCCTCGGTGACCGCCACGTTGCGCATGTTGTCGCCAAAGCGGGCGATCTTGAGGTGGCGACTGTCGTGGATGGCGGCGGCAACTCGCATCCAGTTGCCAATCTTCTGTCTGGCTTCCTCATCCTGCCAGTGGCCGACCACCACTGTGCGGGGCAGCCGCAGGCGGGCACCCATGAAGCCGAACTCGCGGCCGCCGTGGGCGGTCTGGTTCAGGTTCATGAAGTCCATGTCGATCTCGCTCCAGGGCAGATCCCGGTTGAACTGGGTGTGAAATTGCAGCAGAGGCTTTTGCAGCTGACTCAGGGCCGGGATCCACATCTTGGCGGGGGAGAAGGTGTGCATCCACACCATGAGCCCCACGCAGCGCTGGTCGTGATTGGCATCGCGGGCTACCGCGCTTATCTCGTCGAGGGTGGTGCCGGTGGGCTTGAGCACTATCTTGACCGGCAGGCCGGCGCGCTCGTTGAGCTGGCTGGTGATGGTGTGGGCGTGATCGGCCACCTGCTTCAATGTGGTGGCGCCATACAGGTGCTGGCTGCCGACCAGGAACCACACTTCCAGCTGTTTCATCAATTCCATCTTGGTGTCCTCTTTTTACGCTTTTGTCTGGCCGTAATAGGCGTGTTTGCCATGTTTGCGCTGGTAGTGCTTCTCCAGCAGGTAATGGGGCAGGGGGCGGGCTGCGGGGTTGATCTGGCCGGTGAGCCAGGCCATGCGGGCCACCTCTTCCAGCACCACGGCGTTGTGCACAGCGTCATCGGGGCTCTTGCCCCAGCTGAAGGGGCCGTGGTTGGCCACCAGCACCCCCGGCATGGTGAGGATGGGGGTCTGCTTGAGGGTCTCGACGATGAGATGACCGGTCAGCCCCTCGTAGTCCTCTGAAACCTCCCCTGGGGTGAGCAGGCGGGAGCAGGGGATCTCGCCGTTGAAGTAGTCGGCCTGGGTGGTGCCGAAAATCGGAATAGCGCGCCCCGCCTGGGCCCAGGCGGTGGCGTGGGTGGAGTGGGTGTGCACCACGCCGCCAAGTTCGGGATAGGTGCGATAGAGCACCAGGTGGGTGGCGGTGTCGGAGGAGGGACGCAGGGCGCCCTCCACCTGCTTGCCCGCGAGATCCAGCACCACCATGTCCTCGGCCCGCATCCGCTCGTAGCTGACGCCGCTCGGCTTTATCACCACCAGACCCTGTTCCCGGTCTATGCCGCTCACGTTGCCCCAGGTGAAGGTCACCAGACCGTGGCGCGGCAGCTCCAGGTTGGCGGCGAGTACCTGCTCCTTGAGGGTGTTGAGGCTCATGCCAGTGCCCCCCGGTTGTAGAGGGGTTCGGCGGCGGCGCCCCAGGCGAGGTAGCGCTGGTAGAGCCGCTCATACTCGGCGACCCGTTCAGGTTGTGGCTGGTGGGTGCGCTCCACGGCGCTCGCCATGTGGCGCTGGGCATCCGCCACATCACCATGGATCCCGGCCGCCACGGCGGCAAAGATGGCCGCCCCCAGGGCGCAGCACTGATCCGAGGCCACCACCTGGATGGGCCTGTTCATCACGTCGGCGCAGGTCTGCATCACGGTGGCCGACTTGCGGGCGATGCCGCCAAGGGCGATCACCTGCTCCACCGGCACCTGCTGACTGGTCATGCACTCCATGATGCTGCGGGCCCCGAAGGCGGTGGAGGCCACCAGGGCGCCGAACAGGTCTGGCGCATCGGTACCGAGGTTGATGCCCGTGAGGGTGCCCTGCAGGCGCTGGTTGGCATAGGGGGTGCGGCGGCCGTTGAACCAGTCGAGCACCACCGGCAGGTGGGCCAGATCGCGCTGCTGCTCCCAGGCGGCGGCGAGGCTGGGTAGCAGCTCCCGTTTGTGGGCCTCGATGGCGGTGCGCAGCTCGGGGTACTGGGCGGCGAGGCTCTCCAGCGGCCAGCCGAGCTGGCGCTGATACCAGGCATAGATGTCGCCGAACGCCGATTGCCCCGCCTCCAGTCCCACCATGCCCGGCACCACGCTGCCGTCCACCTGGCCGCAGATCCCGGCAATGGCGCGCTCGCCTATGGTGGCCTCGTCGGCGATCAGGATGTCGCAGGTGGAGGTGCCTATCACCTTGACCAGGGCATTGTTGCCGGCCCCGGCCCCCACCGCCCCCATGTGGCAGTCGAAGGCGCCGCCCGCTATCACCACCTCGCAGGAGAGGTGCAGCCGCTCCGCCCACTCCGGGGTCAGGGTGCCGACCGGCAGATCGGCGGTCCAGCTGTCGGTAAAGAGGGGGAAGTCGAGATCCTCGGTCAGCAGCGGATCAAGGGCGTTGAGAAAGTCGGCGGCAGGGAGGCCGCCCCAGCTCGGGTGCCAGAGGGACTTGTGACCGGCGGCGCAGCGCCCGCGCTTGAGGGTCGCCGGGGCCTGGGTGCCGCTCAGTATGGCGGGGACCCAGTCACACAGCTCGACCCAGTTGCAGGCGGCGGCGCGCACAGCAGCATCGGCTCGGGAGACGTGCAGTATCTTGGCCCAGAACCACTCGGAGGAGTAGATGCCGCCTATGTAGCGGCTGTAGTCGGGGAACTGGCCGCCGTGGCACAGGGCCGTGATGGCCTCGGCCTCCTCGATGGCGGTGTGATCCTTCCACAGCACGAACATGGCGTTGGGGTTGTCGGCAAATTCCGGGCGCAGGGCCAGCACCTGCCCTTCCTCATCGATGGGGGCCGGGGTGGAGCCGGTGCTGTCCACCCCTATGCCGCGCACTGCGGTTCGCTGGGCGGGGGTGAGCTGAGTCACCACAGCCACCACTGCCTGCTCCATGGATTCGATGTAGTCGAGGGGGTGGTGGCGGAACTGGTTGTTGACCGGCTGGCAGTAGTGGCCGGCCTGCCAGCGTGGGTAATAGACGACATGGGTCGCCAGCTCGGCGCCGTCCTGGCAGCGCACGGCGAGTGCCCTGACCGAGTCGCTGCCGAAATCGAGTCCGATGACGATGTGCTCAGACATATGTGCTCCTGACCATCAATGAGGGGTGACTGGGGAGGAACCATAGGAGATGGGCAGGAGGGGCGGTTAGCCATTGGCTGCTGGAAATATGGATTTTAACGCTGTCAGTGCGAGAGGGTGACGGCTCTCGAAAATTCAATATGTAACGATTTTGCTAAAGATATAGACAAAATGGCTGCAATCTCATGGCGTGATCCTGCTCTCCATTTTTCCATGTGAAAACGATTACAACTTGGTTCGCTCATCTAGCAACAACAATAACGTCATGTTTGGACATGTTTTTATGTGGCGGTCAGAGGAATGGACCCAATGGCTGCGTTTCATGGATACATGGATTGATGGAACATCTGGAGACACTCGCATGAACAAAATCGTTAAAGGCATGATCGCGATGGGGTTTGCCCTTGGTATGGCAAATTCTGCTTTCTCGGCCGAGGCGCTGAAGCTGGGCTACCTGGTCAAGCAGCCGGAGGAGCCCTGGTTCCAGACCGAATGGAACTTCGCCGACAAGGCGGGCAAGGATCTCGGTTTCGAGGTGATCAAGATAGCCGTGCCCGATGGGGAGAAGACCCTCAATGCCATCGACAGCCTGGCGGCCAATGGCGCCAAGGGTTTCGTCATCTGCACCCCGGACCCCAAGCTCGGGGCCGCCATCATGGCCAAGGCCAACAGCATGGATCTCAAGGTCATCACTGTGGATGACCAGTTCGTCAACGCCAAGGGGCTGCCCATGGAACAGGTGCCCCTGGTGATGATGGCCGCCACCAAGATTGGCGAGCGCCAGGGCCAGGAGCTCTACAAGGAGATGCAAAAACGCCAGTGGGACCTGAAGGCAACGGGGGTGCTGGCCATCACCGCCGATGAGCTGGATACCGCCCGTCGCCGGGTCGACGGCTCCTTGAGCGCGCTCAAGGCTGCCGGTTTCCCTGAAGGCCAGATCTACCGCTCCCCCACCAAGGCCAACGACATTCCGGGGGCCCTGGATGCCGCCAACTCCATGCTGGTGCAGCACCCCGAGGTCAAAAACTGGCTCATCGTCGGCATGAATGACAACACAGTGCTCGGCGGCGTGCGTGCCACCGAAGGGCAGGGCTTCAAGGCCGAGAACGTCATCGGCATCGGCATCAACGGGGTGGATGCGGTGAACGAGCTCTCCAAGTCCAGCGCCACCGGCTTCCTCGGCTCCCTGCTGCCAAGCCCGGACGTGCACGGCTACAAGAGCATCCAGATGCTCCATGACTGGGTGGTCAATGGCACCGAGCCTGCCAAGTTCACCGAAGTGACCGATGTGGTGCTCATCACCCGCGACAACTTCAAGGTCGAGCTGCAGAAGAAAGGTCTGTGATCGCCAACCCCTGATACCCATGCCGGCATGGTGCCCTGCGCCGTGCCGGCTGGCTGGAGTCATGTCATGAATCAAGTTCCATATCTGGAGTTTTGCGGCATCAGCAAGGAGTTCCCCGGCGTCAAGGCGCTGCAGAACGTCTCCTTCTCCTGCCAGCAGGGCTCGGTGCATGCGCTGATGGGGGAGAACGGCGCAGGCAAATCCACCCTGCTCAAGATCCTGAGCGGCTTTCAGGCGCCCACCACAGGGGTGGTGAAGCTGGCCGGCCAGGAGAAGGTGTTTCAAGACACGGTCGACGCCCTGGAGAGCGGGATCGCCATCATCTATCAGGAGTTGCACCTGGTGCCCGAGATGACCATCGCCGAGAACATCTACCTCGGCCAGCTGCCCACCCGGCGCGGGGTCATCGACAGGGAGAAGCTCTATCAGGATGCGGCGAAACAGCTGGCGCGCCTCGGCATGGACGTCTCCCCCGAGACGCCGCTCAAGTACCTGTCGCTGGGGCAGTGGCAGATGGTGGAGATCGCCAAGGCCCTGACCCGGGATGCCAGCGTCATCGCCTTCGACGAACCGACCAGCAGCCTGTCGTCCCGCGAGATAGATCAGCTGTTTAGGGTCATTCGTCAGCTGCGGGACGAGGGCAAGGTCATTCTCTACGTCTCCCATCGCATGGACGAGATCTTCGCCCTGTGCGATGCCATCACCGTCTTCAAGGATGGCCAGTTCGTGCGCACCTTCGCCTCCATGGCCGAGGTCAACCGGGATCTGCTGGTCAAGACCATGGTGGGGCGGGATCTGACCGACATCTATGGCTACAGCCCGAGGCCGCTCGGCGAGGTGGGCCTCAAGGTAGAGAACCTGATGGGGCCGGGACTCAAGGCGCCGGTGTCGTTTGAAGTGAAACGCGGCGAGATCCTCGGCATCTTCGGGCTGGTGGGGGCCGGTCGCAGCGAGCTGATGAAGCTCATCTTCGGCGCGGAGAAGGCGCATGGGGGCGAGATAGCCGTGTTTGGCAAGCCGGTGCCCATCCGCAACCCCATCGACGCCATTCACAGCGGCATCATGCTCTGTACCGAAGACAGAAAGGCCCTCGGCATCATCCCCATCCACTCGGTGCAGGAGAACATCAACATCAGCGCCCGCCGCCACAAGGCGTGGGGGGGCTTCTGGATCAACCAGAAATGGGAGGACGAGAACGCGAGGCTGCGGATCCGCGACATGCGGGTCAAGACCCCGTCCCCCCATCAGGCCATCATGAACCTCTCCGGCGGCAACCAGCAGAAGGCCATTCTGGGGCGCTGGCTCTCCGAGGACATGAAGGTCATCTTGCTCGACGAGCCGACCCGCGGCATCGACGTCGGTGCCAAAAACGAGATTTACAACGTGATTTACGATCTGGCCAAGGTGGGCATCGCCGTGGTGGTGGTATCAAGCGAGCTGCCGGAAGTGCTGGGCATCGCGGATCGGATCATGGTCATGCGGGAGGGGGTGATAGCAGGGGAGCTCTCCCACGACGAGGCCGACGAGGTCAAGGCGCTCAATCTGGCCATGCCGGCCCGTTAATCCCCCGTGACTGCAACGGGATAGCACCCAGAATTTTTAGGAGAAATACCATGACAACAACTACCTCTGCCGGTCAGGCCGCGACCGTCTCGGCGGCCACCGGCTCCAGAGTGCAACTGGCCCGAGTGTGGGATCAGTACGGCATGCTGGTGATCTTCGCCATCCTGTTCCTGCTGGCCTGCGCGCTGGTGCCCAACTTCGCCAGCCTGATCAACATGCGCGGCCTGGGGCTGGCCGTCTCCATGTCGGGCATGGTGGCCTGCGGCATGCTGTTCTGCCTCGCCTCCGGCGAATTCGACATGTCGGTCGGATCCGTGGTGGCCTGCTCCGGCGTCGCCTGCGCCGTGGGCATCAACGCCACCGAGAGCATCACGGTCGGCATCCTGGCCGGCATGTCGGTGGGGGTGCTGTTTGGCCTCATCAACGGCATAGTGGTGGCCAAATTCAAGATCAACGCCCTCATCACCACCCTCGCCACCATGCAGATGGCGCGCGGGGTGGGCTACATCATCTCGGACGGCAAGGCGGTCGGCATAGTGGAAGAGGGCTTCTTCGAACTTGGCAACTCAGCCCTGTTCGGGATCCCGACGCCGGTCTGGCTGACGGCGCTCTGCTTCGTGCTCTTTGGCCTGCTGCTCAACAAGACCACCTTCGGTCGCAACACCCTGGCCATGGGGGGCAATGAGGAGGCCGCGCGCCTCGCCGGGGTCAACGTGGTGCGCACCAAGATCATCATCTTCACCATGACCGGGCTGATTGCCTCCATCGCGGGCATCATACTGGCGTCGCGCATGACCTCGGGCCAGCCCATGACCTCCATCGGCTTCGAGCTGGTGGTCATCTCCGCCTGCGTGCTGGGGGGCGTCTCCATGAAGGGGGGCATCGGCAAGATCTCCTACATCATCGCCGGGGTGCTGATTTTGGGGTTGATGGAGAACGCCATGAACCTGCTCAACATCTCCCCGTTTGCCCAGTACGTGGTGCGCGGCCTCATCCTGCTCGCCGCCGTGCTGTTCGACCGCTACAAGCAGGTGCGCAAGGCGCGCGTCTGAGCTGTTGCGCCCTCAGGCACCAGGTCGGCCCACGCTGGCCTGGTGCCTCCTTCGAGCAAGCTGTGAGCCAGTTCAATAAATTCACATCAGGCCGCTTGCGAAAATAGGTTGTTCCAACGCCGGATCTCTACAATGGCCCAAGCCGATTTTTTTACCCAAGCGCTGTTTTCCGCCATGTCTTCGATGCAAAAAGAGAAGCCGAAACAACTCAATCCCCTGTTGCCGGGCTACGCCTTCGACGTCTTCCTGGTCTCGGGCATGACGCCCATCGAGCAGGGGAGCGCCCTCGACTTCATCATCGACCGGCCCCAGGGGATGAAGGGGTTCATCGTCAATCTGACCATCAGGGGCAAGGGGCAGATCTTTCAGGGGGATCAGGCCTTCACCGTGGAGCCCGGCGATCTGCTGCTGTTCCCGCCGGCGGCCGTGCACTATTACGGCCGGGCGCCGGATGCGCGGGAGTGGTATCACCGCTGGGTCTATTTCCGGCCGCGGGCCTACTGGGCCGACTGGCTCAAGTGGCCGCAGGTCACTGAGCGGGTGGGGCGCCTGCAACTGGCGGACGCCGCCTTGCTCGCCGAGTTCGACGCCCTCTTCCTCGACATCGAAGAGACCCACCAGCAGCTCAGGCCCATGTCGGAGCAGCTGGCCATGAACCTGCTGGAGCGGCTGCTCATTCGCTGCTACGAGGCCTCCTCCCTCAGTGCCTACCCCACCATAGATCACAGAGTTCACCAGGCGTGCCAGATCCTGAGCGAGTCGCTCTGCGCCGAGATCTCGGTGGAGGCGCTGGCGGAGCAGGTGTTCTTGTCCCCCTCGCGCCTCGCCCACCTGTTTCGCGAGCAGGTGGGGGTGAGCATAGTGCGCTGGCGCGAGGATCAGCGGATCATGCGGGCCAAGCTGCTGCTGCAGACCACCCCCATGTCGGTGGCCACCATAGGCCAGCAGGTGGGCTATGACGATCAGCTCTACTTCTCCCGGGTATTCCGAAAGCGGGTCGGGGTCAGCCCCACCGAATACCGCAAGTGCGCCACCCCCCTGTGATGCCGGGCACGGCAAGCTCCCAGAGATGACAAAGCCCTCACAATGAGGGCTTTGTCATTCAGGTGCGGGCCTGGGTTCAGAGCGCCGCGACGGCCTCACGGACCAGGGCGCCTATCTTGTCCCACTCCTGTTTCTCGATGAGATCGGCCGGAACCATCCAGGTACCGCCGCAGGCAAACACCGAGTTCAGGGCCAGGTAATCCTTCACATTGGCGGGGCTGACGCCCCCGGTGGGCATGAAGCGAACCGGGTAGACGGCGCTCATGGCTTTGAGCATGGGCAGGCCACCGGAGGGCTCCGCCGGGAAGAACTTGAGGGTTTGCAAGCCCAGCTCCATCGCCTGCTCGACCAGGCTGGGGTTGTTGACCCCGGGGATCATCAGCACGCCGCGAGCCTGGCAATACTGGACGATGCGCGGGTTGAGGCCGGGGCTCACGATGAAGTCCACCCCGGCGTCTATGGCCTGATCCACCTGGTCCGTGGTGAGGACTGTGCCGGCCCCGATGATCATGGCGGGGAAGGCGGCCCGCAGCTGACGGATAGCCTCGGCCGCCGCCGGGGTGCGGAAGGTGATCTCGGCGCTCGGCATGCCGTTGTCCATCAGGGCTTGGCCCAGGGCCACTGCGTCGTCGGCGTTCTGGATGGCGATGACGGGGATGATCTTCAGGGTCGAGAGTGTTTCAAGCAAGGTTGACATGGGTTGCCTCAGCAGTGGGAAGGGGGGTTGTTGGCATCGCCGAGCCGGGAATGATGGCCCCGCGATGCTGGATGACGGTGCCGGCCAGCAGATGGGCATAGCGGGCCGCTTCGCTTGCCGCCTGCCCGGCGAGCCGCGTGGCGAGGTAGCCGGCGCTGAAGGAGTCGCCCGCCGCCGTGGTGTCTATCACCCGCTCCCTGGCCAGTGACATGGCAGGCACCTCGTCGTGCCGCTCGCCTTGTACTATGAGGCAGGGCGCGGCCCCGCGTTTGATGACGATCTCGCCGACCCCGAGTGCCTGAGTGCGCGCCACAACCTCAGCTTCCTGGCTGTCGCCCCACAGGGAGAATTCGTCGTCCAGGGTCAGGAAGGCGATGTCGGTGAGGGCCAGCATGGCACGGTAGGCCTGTTGCGCCGCCTCCTTGCTTTCCCACAGCCGTGGCCGGAAGTTGTTGTCAAAGGCGATCTTCACCCCCTTGGCCCGACACAAGGCCAGTTGCTGCAGCAGGCTGGCACGATCGGCGAGGGGGAGGATGGCGAGGCTGATACCACTCAAATAGAGCCAATCAACGTGCTGCAACTGTTGGCAGATTGACCCGGCGTTTTCGCCCTGCAACCAGTAGCGGGCGGCGGCATCATTGCGCCAGTAATGGAAGGTGCGCTCGCCCCGGGCATCGGTCTCGATGAGATAGAGGCCGGGCAGTTTGTGCTCCAGCCTCTGTACCAGCTCGGTGTGCACCCCTTCCTGCTGCCACTGGGTCAGCATGGCGTCGCTCATGGTGTCGGTGCCAAGGGCAGTGACATAGGAGACGGCCAGCTCGGGGTTGGTACGGGTCAGGTAGACGGCTGTGTTGAGGGTGTCCCCTCCAAAATGACGCACTATGCCCGCCTTGCTCTCGGATAGTTCGATCATGCACTCGCCAATGACGGCAATCTTGGTCGGCATATGCCCTCCCGTGTTGATGACGCCGTTATTATATTTAATGTGTAACTAGCATCAAATAAAATAAAACATCATTTCATAAAAATGCGATGTGGCCCCGCTATGGGGCTGAGGGTGCGATCTTGATGTCGAGGGAGGGGGCTGCATGGCCGCCGTGCCGCCCGGTTGCAAGGGCGGCGGCGTCGGTCAGCCGGGTCTGTGACCTCATCGGCAATGGCGCAGAGCCTGGGCGTTGCCGCCTGTGAAACACACCCATGGCTATGATTGGGCTTGCGTTTCAAATACACTGAAACGATGGAGCTTATAAGGAGAACCCTATGTCAGTGGTAGATACCTCGCCAGATTCCGTTTCATCCGTCCTGAAGGTCTTTGGCATCCTGCAGGCGCTGGGGGAGCAGAAAGAGATTGGCGTCACCGAGTTATCCCAGCGGATCATGATGTCGAAGAGTACCGTCTATCGCTTCTTGCAGACGATGAAGACCCTGGGTTATGTCAATCAGGAGGGGGAGTCCGACAAGTACACCCTGAGCCTGAAGCTGTTTGAACTCGGTGGCAAGGCGCTGGAGCATCAGGAGCTGATCCCGATCGCGGATATCCAGATGCATCGCCTGGGCAAGCTGACCAAGGAGACCCTGCACCTGGGGGCCCTCGATGAGGACAGCATCGTCTATCTGCACAAGGTAGACTCCGAGTACAACCTGCGGATGTACTCCCGCATCGGTCGCCGTCGCCCGCTCTACAGCACCGCCCTTGGCAAGGTGATGATGGCCTGGTTGCCCGAGGACGAGGTGCGCGGCATGCTGGCCAATGTGAGCTTTGAGCGCTTTACCGAGCACACCCTGACCGACATCGACGCCTTGCTGGCCCAATTGGTCCTGGTGCGCGAGCAGGGTTACGCGGAAGACAACGAAGAGATGGAGCCTGGCCTGCGCTGCTTCGCCGTGCCCATCTACAGCCGCATGGGGCGCATCATCGCTGGGCTCTCACTGTCACTGCCCCTGGTGCGTTTCAGTGAAGAGAACAAGGAGGAGCTGGTGGGCTTGCTGCATGAAGCGGCGGCTCGCATCTCGGCCGAACTCGGTTTTCACGATTATCCATTCCTGGCCAGGTAACAGGGGATGAGTCGCGGCAGCCTGCCGCGCTCTTTCTCGAACCAAGCCGGTGGCGGGACTGTCTGACAGCAGTTCCGCCACCGGCTTTTTTGTCCCTTGCCGTGCTCGCCCGGGCACCAGGGACTTATAACTGTGGCGTGCTCGTGCATCTTCCCCGTCGCCGCGCCCTGTAGAGGCTGAGGATGATGTGGCCGTTGACGATGAAAAAGCTGCCTTCCAGCAAGATGCCTCCCCATGACCCCGCCCAGATGTTGTGGACAAGCCAGCAGACTGTGCTGCTCAACATGCACAACCGCAGCGCCATGCCCTCGAGCCGAAACAGGGCGTAGGTGCTCAAGGTGGTGCCGAGCAGCGTCAGCAACTGGATGGGGTGTATGACCTTGGGCATCACCAATAGCCAGGTCAGTCCCAGAAAAAACAGCATCACACCCAGGCCGCGATAATAGCCGGAGACCCAGGTCCGTACCGCACAGAGCAGGCAGTTGATGGCGGCGGCCGTGGCGCCGAGCAGCATGAAATGGGCTGTGAGGAGTGCACCGTTGAGGGTCAGGTGCAGCCGCAGTTTGCTGTCCTGAGATTGCAGGAAGGCGGTGATACCTATGGCACAGGCCAGCAGGCCAAGTAGTTGGGCCAGGGAGTCGAGCGGCATTGGATAGATCCCGAGACGAGATGAACGAAAAAAGGCGCCTGATGGCGCCTTTTGTATGGGCTAAGGGTTAGCGAGCCAGCCAGCCACCATCGACGGCAATGGTGTAGCCGTTGATGTAGTCGGAGGCGGGGGAGGCCAGGAAGACCACGGGGCCCATCATGTCATCCGGCACGCCCCAGCGTCCGGCCGGGATCCGCTCCAGAATGGAGGCGTTGCGCTCTTCATCGGCGCGCAGGGCAGTGGTGTTATTGGTGGCCATGTAGCCGGGGGCGATGGCGTTGACGTTGATGCCTTTGTTGGCCCACTCGTTGGCCAGCAGGCGGGTGATCCCCATGACGCCACTCTTGGATGCCGTGTAGGAGGGGACGCGGATCCCGCCCTGGTAGGAGAGCATGGAGGCGATGTTGACTATCTTGCCGCCCTGGCCCTGGGCGATGAACTGTTTGGCGACCGCCTGGGACATGAAGAAGACGCTCTTGATGTTGATATTCATCACGTCGTCCCAGTCCTTCTCGCTGAAGCTGATGGCGTCGTCGCGGCGGATGATGCCGGCGTTGTTGACCAGGATATCGACGCGGCCGAAGCGGGAGACAGCCTGATCCACCAGGGCGGGCAGGGTATCCACCTTGCTGACGTCGGCCTTGAGGCTCAGGAACTGGCGCCCGAGCGCCTCCACCTTGGCGATGGTATCCGTGGGCTCGACTATGTTGATGCCGACGATGTCACAGCCGGCTTCGGCCAGACCGAGCGCCATGCCCTGACCCAGACCAGTGTCACAACCGGTCACTATGGCAACCTTACCCTTCAAATCGAATGCATTGAGAATCATCTTGTTTCCTCTGCTGCCACCCGAAGTGGCAGGCATGATGGGGGAAAACGGGCAGTGCACACTGCCCGGCAAAGAGCGGGGATCAGCGCAGATCCCTGACGGCCACATGATCCATGTCGCCGAATACCTGGTTCTCGCCGACCATGCCCCAGATAAAGGTGTAGGCCTGGGTGCCGACGCCGGAGTGGATGGACCAGCTCGGGGAGATCACCGCCTGCTCGTTGTGAACCAGCAGGTGACGGGTCTCGTCTGGCTTGCCCATCATGTGGAACACGGCGGCGTCGTCCTTCATGTTGAAGTAGAAATAGACCTCCATGCGGCGCTCGTGGGTGTGGCAGGGCATGGTGTTCCACAGGCTGCCCTCTTCCAGCTGGGTCATGCCCATCACCAGCTGGCAGGTCGGCAGCACATCCGGCACCAGGTACTTGTAGATGGTGCGACGGTTGCTGGTGGCCGCATCTCCCAGGGTGGCCGGTGAGGCTTCTGCCCGGGTGACCTTGCGGGTCGGGAAGCTCACATGGGCCGGGGCGCTGTTGTAGTAAAACTTGGCCGGCTGCGCGGCGTCGACGCTGACAAAGCTCAGCTCGCGGGCACCCTGACCCACATAGAGCGCCTCGGCGTTGCCGATCTCGAAGGGGGTACCATCGACCACCACCACTCCGGGGCCGCCGATGTTGATGAGCCCCAGCTCGCGGCGCTCGAGGAAATAGTTGACGCCGAAGGTCTTGCCCAGCGAATCCGAGAAGGCGAGGGGGCTCTGAATTGGCATGATGCCGCCGAACACGATGCGGTCGATGTGGCTGTAGGTCATGGTCAGCCGATCGGCGCTGAAGATCTCTTCCACCAGAAACTCACGGCGCAGGCCCTGAGTGTCCAGCTGCCTGGCATGATCGCTGTGAATGCTTTGACGAATTTGCATGGTTAACCTCGATGAGCGCCGCAGGTTGGCAGTCGCGTTGTCTGTAGTGTCAATAATGATAACAAGTGAAAAATAAAAATCAAAACACTGTTTTGTATTTTTATTTGTTGAGATTAAACTTCGTGCCCGGTGTGGCTCATGGCCGTGCCGGGCCCGTGAAACCGGGCCACAAATCCTTTTGCCGCACCAGGAGACGCGCGCGGCCAAGAGTGGCTGCCTCCCTGCCGGGTGGTGGCGACAGGACATTCGTTGCCAATCTCATTCAATTACAGGTCTATCAATGAACAAGTGTGTTTCATCCAATCGAATCATCATGCTGGCCGGGGTGGCTGCCCTGAGCACAGTTCTGTTTGCCTTCGATACCGCTTCCCTCGGGCTCTGTGCGGCCTTCCTGACCACGGGATCCTTCTCCCTGCAGGTGTTCGACATCCTCAAGACGCGAGAAACCAAGGCGATCTCCACCAAGATGTACCTGGTCTTCATCAGCGGCCTGCTGCTCTGGCTGACCTATGGCCTGAAATCGGGCGACACGCCGCTGATCATGGCCAATGGCATCACACTGCTGCTGGCCAGCGCCGTCATGGTGCTGAAGTGGAGCAATGAGCGGGCCTGACCCAATAGCCGCGAAGATGACCATCCTCCACCGAGGATGGCCATAGGACGCGCCATCCTTATCGGGGCTCAGCTCCCTCCCTCTGGTGGATGAACCAAGCGGCGCCCCGGGCGCCGTTTGTCGTAGGGGGCTCATCCTCTCCCGCATCCCGTGTTATCGACTCAAGTGGCGTAGATAGGCCACGCTCTCCCGCAAGGCGTCCCCCGTCAGCTCCTCAACGATGATGGGAATATGGGTCAGCTGACACTGCGCCAGCATGACCAGCACCTCGGCATAATCGATCAGCCCCTGCGCCAACCCCACCGACACCTTGTCACGTCCCGCCAGGATGAAGTTCTTGAAATGAAACAGCCGGATGCGCTCGCCATGCTGGTCGAGAAAATCCGCCAGGATCTCGCGCCAGTTCGCGGCGTTGTCGGCATCCAGCAGATTGGCCAGATCCAGGGTCACCAGGAAGTGCTCCCCCAGGCGGGCATTCAGCCGCGTCAGGCTCCGGGCGTCGTGAATGATGTGATCGCACACCGCCTCGACCAGAAAGTCGCAACCGGATTGCGCCAGATCGGGTTTTAACTGGGCCAGGGTCTGCTCCACCTTGTGAAAGGCGGCGGCGCCGTGGTTGTCCGGGTGCCGGGTCCAGTCATCGTCGTTCAGGGAGCCGGTTTCGCTGCCCACGGTGCCGATGTGGCAGCGCTGGGCGAGCTCGATGTTGAGGCGCACCCGCGCCAGCTCGCGCCCCAGGACGTCGGCGTCGGAGTGGGCGGGGTTGAAGTAGCTGGCCAGCAGGAAGAGGGGGAGCCCGGCCTCTTGCAACTGCTGGATGTGGGTAGTCAGGGCGTGGATATCACGGGCCTGATAGGCCTCGGGCCAGCTCTTGTGCACGGCCAGCTGCAGCCCGTCGAGGCCGAGCTCATGTGCCTGGGCGATCAGCGCCTGGGGCGTCTGATCCGCGAGATCATGGGCACGGGCCCCAATCTTCAATCTGTTCATGACATGCTCCTGTGGGTCATGGCTGTCTCTGACAGCGGTTTGGCACCTGGCGAGGGCCGGCATCAGAAACGGCTTGCGAGCCCACGGGGGCTCGCAAGTTCAAGAGGCAAGTGGTATCGCGAATGGGCCCCTGCGGGGCCCGATACGGACGCTTGCCATCGGCACTGTCAGTGCTTCATCAGGCGGCAGGGGCCGGGACGACGGCATCGGGGGCTGGCTGCGGGCCCTTGTTGTACTCCTGCTCGAAGTACTCACGCACCATGGGGGCCGACAGACCGACCACCACCTGCAGGTTCTTGCCCGAACGCATGACCCCCAGGGCACCGGCCTGTTTGAGGGCCTTGTCATCCTGTACCTGGGTCTGATCCTTCACCACCAGGCGCAGTCGGGTCTGGCAGTTGCCTATGGTCTCGACGTTGTCACAACCCCCGACACAACGCAGTATGGCGGCGGCTCTGAGGCGATCCGGCTCCTGACCGGCCACGGCCTTGCCAGACTGCTTGTCGCGGTAGTCCTGCTTGGAGTAGAGACGCACGTCGTCTTCTTCCTCTTCATCGCCACGACCCGGGGTCAGGAAGTTGAACTTCAGGATCATGTAGCGGAACACGAAGAAGTTGATGGCGGCGAAGCCGAGGCCCAAGGCCAGGTGGATCCAGATGAGGTGAGCATGGTTCTTGGCGTAGAAGACCCAGTTGAACAGGATGATGTCGTTCAGACCGCCGCCCATGAAACCGACCACGCCGGACAGATAGAGCGCCACGCACAGGGTCGCGCCTATGACGGCATTGATGAGATAGAGCACAGGGGCCACGAACAGGTAGGTAAATTCGATGGGTTCGGTGATGCCGACCGCCATGGCGGTGATGATGGCCGGGATCACCAGGGCGGCTATCTTGCGCTTCATCTTCTGTTTGGCGGTGGCATAGATGGCAAGGCCGGCCCCCAGGGAGCAGAACACGCTGATGTTGCCGTACAGGGAGTAGCCGGCGGCCGGGAACTGCTCAACCAAAGGCACGGTGGAAGCCGCGTAGGTGGAGACGTTCTCGATCCAGTGGGTATAGAGGCCGCCGTCGACCACGGCCGGGCCGAAGAAGAAGGGGAAGTAGACGAAGCGGTGCAGACCGGTCGGCACCAGGATCCGCTCCACGAAGGCGAGCAGCCACATGCCGAAGGCATCGGCTTCCACATAGAAGCCCTGCATGGCGTTGATCCCCACCTGGACCTTGGGCCAGAACTCGCAGGTCAACCAGGCCATCGGCAACATGACGAAGAAGGAGATGATGAAGACCAGGCTCATGCCCTGGAAGATGGTGAGGTAATCCGGCAACTTCTTCTCGAAGAAACGGTTGTGGATCCAGGTCACCACGCCGCCGATGATGAGGGAGAAGACGATGCTGGTATCCAGCGTCTTGATGCCCCCCACCAGCGCCAGGCCACTGGAGCCGCCCACTTCCTGATTGAAGTTGACCCCAAACTCAGGCCCCCAGAAGGTGAGCATGCTGTTGGTGAAGTAGTTGTAGGCCATGTAGGCAAAGAAGGCGACCAGCGCAGCCCGGGCCTGACCCGTCTTGGCAAGACCCACAGGGAGCGCCATGCAGAACAGCAGGGGGAAATTGCGGAAGATGGTCCAGCCCCCCGACTTGATAATGGTCATCACCTTGAAGAAGTTGGAGTCTGGGTGCGCCAGATCCCCCATGATATCGGGCATGGTGAGCAGCCCGGTGATGGCGAGCAGCAGACCGGTAAAGGGTAGAAAGGCAATGGGGACAGCCATGGCACCGCCAAAGGTCTGGAAGGCCCCCATAAAGTTCCGTTTGGACATTAAGTTTTCTCCGAATGGTTACAGCAATAAAGTGTTCAGGCCAGCCACTGGCCCTGCTCCAGCTCGAGCAGCAGCAACATCGTCAGCGCCTGGGCATAGGGCACGGGCGCCATGGCAATGTCGCAGTAGTACTGATGGTCATGACCGACCATGGTGCCTTTGGAGGCCTCGAGGACGATGCCGTCCCCGTCGATGCGCTGCCAGACGGCACGGGCCGCCCGCAGGGCAGGTTCAATCGTGGCCTCATCCAGCAGGCCCAGACGGACACAGCGCAACATGCCATAGGCGATCCCCGCCGTGGCCGAGGACTCCTGAGGGGAATAGGGATCATCCAGCACCGTGTGCCACATGCCGTTGTCGGCCTGCAGCTCGCACAGGGAGCGCACCTGGCGCGCCACCACCTGGGTGAAGTAGCGCCGCACCCCGGCGTCCAGGTGATCCCCCATCAGATCGATGAATTCGGGGATGGCCACGGTGATCCAGGCGTTGCCCCTGGCCCAGAAGGCCTCGGCATAATGGTGCCGGTCGAGGAAGGTCCAGCCGTGGTACCAGAGGCCGCTCTTGGGCTCGCTCAGGTAGCGGGTGTGCAACAGGAACTGGTAGACGGCCTCGTCGATCAGATCCTGCCGTGCAAGCACCCTTCCGGCGGTGCCGAGGAACAGGCAGGTCATGAAGAGGGTGTCATCCCAGAGCTGGCCGGTGTTGGGTTGCTCCTTCACCACGTGCTGGAAGCCGCCCTCTTCGGTTCTGGGCAGGTTGGCCAGCAGATCGTCGGCCCAGGCGTTGACCGTCTCGCGCAGATCGGCGCGGCCGCTGTGGCCCGCCAGCAGCGCCAGGGTGATCATGGGGGCAGTGGTGTTGATCTGCATGGCGGGCAGCCCTTTGGCTATCTGCCCCTCATACCAGGCCAGCAACGAGGCTTGCAGTTCGGCGTCGTCCTTGTGCCTGGCATAGCGCCAGAAGCCGTAGAGCCCGACCCCGACTTCCCACTCCCACTGCTCGAACTGGATGGCCAGGCCCTGGCTGGCGGTCAGTTCGCCCATGCCTTTGAGCTGGCAGAAGCCGCGAACCACCCGCTCCAGGGTAGGGATGAGTGCTTGCTGTTTCATTGTGCCTCTCCACGATAGGTGACGATGGGATCGCATCCCGCCTCGGCGGGGAAGGAGTAGGAAACCCCCTCGATCAGGCAGTTGCCCTGCCAGTCCAGGCGCATGAGCTCAGACTCCGGGGTACAGGCGATGGCCGTCTCGCCCTCGAGGCGGACCTCGAGCGCCGCCATGCGCTGGCAGAAGGCTGCGAAGGCCATGTCGTCGCCATGGCCGACCTCGATATACCAGGCCACCCGGTGCGCCTTGGCGCGATACTCGTTGCCGGCGGTCATCCCCGCCGTCACCGCGCACAGGAGGGTCGAGCAGCCGATGGCGGCGAAGGCATTCCCGGCCCGGATCAGGCAGCAGTGAGTCGTCACGATCACCTGATCGAAGGCCTCTGCCGGCAGATAAAGGTGGGTCCAGGGGAAGGGGTCATCCTCGGCCAGCTGATAGAGCTGCAGGGTGCGGTTTTCCACCTGCATCACCCGCGGCAGCACGCCGTTGCCGGACCAGTAGGAGGGGCGCTGCTCGCCGCCGGGTTCGGCTTCGCCGGGGTGGTTGACCCAGAACTTGGCGTCGTGACCGGAGGCGAACTGCACATCCACCAGATGCTGCTGATGGCCGCGCTGACCGGTGTTGTGGTCGACGCAGCTGGAGAGGCTGACGCCCGGCTCCTTCCAGACGACTATCTTGCCGCCTCCCGCCTGATAGCTGGCCGCCAGCGTGCCCTGTTGCAGGGTCGCGTAGCGGTCAGCCTCGAGGGGGGGCTGATAGTCGCTGGCGCAGAACAGCGGCAGTGAGGCGCACTTGCGGTTATACCAGCCGCCGCCCCAGGCGACGTTGCCGTAGGCCGACAGCTCGGTGAGCACGCCAGCCAGCAGCTCCTTCTCGTAGACCCGCCCCATGGTGCCGGCGGCGATCCCTGCCTGATAATGCAGGGAGCTGAGCAGCATCAGCCGATCGATGAGCGCCTTGGCGCGCTCGCGCACCCAGGCATCTCCCGCCAGCTGATAGAGCGCGAACAGGCCGATGTAGTCGACCGGGTAGTAGGGCGCCGAGTTCCACTCGACGAAGCCGTGGCGATCGATGGCATCGAACCACAGCGCCAGACGCTCTGCCGCGATGGCGCGTTGCTGCTCGCCGCTGCGTCCCGACGCCAGGAAGCGCTCATGGGGGAACAGCTGGCCGGCCAGGTATTGGGCGGTGTGGAAGCAGAGGGTATGGTTCTCGCTCCAGAACCACATCACGTCGTTACCCGGCTCATCCAGCCAGTAGCGATAACCGAGGATGGAGCTGCGCACCCGGCGCCACATGGCGGGCTGGAAGTGCTCGCCCTGATGGCGTTGCCAGATCCAGAGCAGCGGGACCAGGGAAAAGTCGGAGCAATCCTCGCGGGCGCTGATCCGTGCCAGGGTATCGAGCAGCAGCTGATCGGCCTCGGCCGTTAACTCGCCGCAGTGCAGCATGGCCAGCAGGCGAGCGGTGCGATCCATGCCATGACGGGCGGTGTGGCGCAGCGCCTGCTGCTTGCGATCGCTCAGGCTGGCTGATTGCTCGGCTTGACCGAGGGGTTGCATGACGTTGACACCGACGCTGCGGCTGATGCTGACGCCGGCACAGTGCATGTTCAGCACGATCTGGTAGTGCGCCGGGCCTATGTCGGCGGGGAGCGCCAGGGTCAGCAGCTGGCTACCCGGCGAGAGGGTGCCGAAATCCACCTGACGCACCTTGAAATTGTCATTGCCCATGCCGTGGATCTCGCCTTGCAGGCGAACGGGATGAGCCGGTGCGGCCACGCCGAGCCGGATTCGGGCCTGGTTGTGCCAGGCGCTGAGTTCGGGGCGCATGGCGCCGGCAAACTGGCACAGCTCATCGAGCACGTTGGCATCGATATGGGGCAGCGAGACCCCAAGAGGCGCGTGACCACGGTAGATGAGTCGCAGCGCAAACACCGTATCCCGTTCGAACAGCTCTTCCAGATGGACAAGCAGGGTGTTCTTGCCCGCCTGCAAGGGCAGCATCAGCTCGCAGCTCTGCAGCTTGTTGCGGGTGAAGGGGGTGAACCGGGTGATGGCCACCCCGTCGCACCACAGGCGGGCCCCCCCACAAGTCGACAGCTGGAAGGGATAGTTGCCCGCCTCGTCGGCATGCAACTCCACCTCCAGCCAGCGCTGCACATGGAATGGCACACGCTGGAAGGAGGAAAAAGAGACGGTATCGCTCTCGCCGGTGAAACTCACCTGAGTGCGAGGCAGGGCTTCATCCGGTTCGACGGTGCGCTCGGCCATCTGCTGGCGGAAAATACGCCGGCAAAAGGCATCGTCTTGCGGCCCGGCACCATTCTGGAAGCGGTAATCCATGGCCATGTCCATGGCTTCACCGGCAAAAAACTCGGCGAATCGCTCCTCGCGTGGCTCAGATACGCAAAAACGGGTGAGTGCCGCATTTGGCTCAAGCACCCAATTTCCAAGCTTCATACAACTCTCCTTGAAGCTATTGACACCCATAGGGCTTTATTTATATTGAGTAACCAGACGAACCCCTTTTATGTAATTAAAGGGGTTCGTCACCTTAATGAATATAAAAGCGAATAGCAGTCTTCTTTAACGGCAGTCGATGAAAGTCATTGGGCCGTTTGACATCTGATTTCATCCCTCATTCAACGCAATGATGCAAACTGTGACCTGGGCGACAATATGTCACCAGCCAACCGGTTAATACTTCCTGAACTGGAGCATAACCATAATGCTTGTTCATTCAGTGACAGCAAAATGTCAATTTAAGATAAGTCAGTATTGCGTGACACAAGGCCCATATTCAGTGATGAATTGTCATTCGTAATGAATGTAAGGGGTCATTGGATTCCCTTTTTACTTCATCTCTCACGACCTTTTATTTGCCGTGTCATCGGACCAAATTGGCATCGACTTTCAAGGGTGCTGTCGTTATTCACTGACCCCAATGGCTCTTGATACCGCAGAGATGAACCTGGGGGCTCTGCCATGAGGGGGCAGGCTCAGGCTTAGAAGATGTACTCAATCCCGACGCGCCAGCGCCACTGCCAGTCATTGGGGTAGGGGTTGTCATCGGCCGGATCGTTGTATGATACGTAGCCGATTTCGGTGAAGGGGCGCCAGTTCTTGTTGATGGGCACGCGGATGGTGACGTTATTCAGATATGAATACTCTTCGCCATTAAAGTCAGGATAATCGAGCTTCTTATATTCGAAATCATAGGCAACAGACCAATTCTCTGCGTTATAACCAAGGTAATAATTCAACTGGAAATAATGGCCGTTTTCCTTGTTGAGCGAATCATCGTAGTTACGCTGACCCACCCGGAAACGTGCGGCAGTATAAAAATTGGGATTGAACCAGTAAGTTGGTTTGAAATGAACACGCAGATCTTGCACATCATTGGTGATCTCGGTATTGAATCCGGCTTCCCACCACCATTTGTCATTGGGCTTGGCAAGATAGCTCAAGTCATATTCAGTGCCCGTGGTATGAAGTTCATCGAAAGCACCTTCGCCCTCACCTCCGTTGGTAAATTTGGATTCGACGCCAAATCCCCAACCATTATCGAAGCGGTGGGAAACCACCAGACGATCGCTTTGTTGATCCTGTTTTTCCAGGAACTCGTGTCGATAATTGAGGCTCCATGCATTTGCATTCATGCTGGTGAGCGCCGAGCAGACGGCGATGGCTGCACATGTGAATTTCAACGTCATAACGTTCGATCAATCCTATGAAAAAAAGCTACTGACAGTGGTCCCATTGCCAGATAGCGCATGTGGCTTTCAATCTGGATTGGACTCGTTGGGGTCGAGTTTGGTGGCAAGGCACGGCCGTGGGTTGTGAAGGTCAGCACGCGCATCTGCGAGGACATGCCGACCAGGTTTCATCTCACCAGGCATTTTGCAATTTCAAAACGACGGTTCAAATATAGTTCATTTGGCGTTTCATTTACAATGGTGGCGACATGATCACATCCAAAAATGGGATCTGCATCTATATAAAATGAAACGATGTTTCTTTTATGGTGGTGGAGGGGGTTGACTGGAACTTGGAGGGGAACATTCATGGCTAGAAGACGAGCAGGCGGTGTTTGCGATGAGCCAGAAATGATCTGGCCCTCGGAAAGAGGGCCAGGGAGGATGGATAGTGTGTCTGCGTGTTTAGCCCTGGCGAGCCTTGAATCTGGGATTGATCTTGCAGATCACGAACAGCTTGCCGCGTCGATGAACGATCTGGCAATCCGGGTGGCGTGACTTGGCTGATTTCAGGGAGGCGAGCACTTTCATGATGTCTCTTTTCCTTTGTTGAAGAATTGGCCGAATCGCTGACCGAAGCGGGCGACTTGTCCTTCCTTGCCGACCTGCTTCTGCTTGCCGGTATAGAAGGGGTGGGAGGCACTGGAGACATCCAGCGTCACATAGGGATAGGTGTTGCCATCTTCCCACTGCTTGGTGCGATCGGTCTGCAAGGTGGATCCGATCAGGAAGCAGGTGTTGCTGGCCAGATCGTGAAACAGGACCTTGCGGTATTCAGGGTGAATATTGGGGCGCATGATTGTCTCTTTTTGTTATGTTATAACACAAGCTGATGATGCGATGAATGAGAACCAATATCAACCATTTTTTCTCCCGAGGTGGCTAGGCAGGATGCAACGCGCTCAACGAAGGGGAGCGGCAGGGAATGCGGATGTGGTCATGACAGGGAGAACGATGGATTGTTGAGCGATGGAGGTGGAACGAGAAGCTGAGCCTTTACTTTTGGTTTTTACTGTATAAAAATACAGTTAACCATCATGGAGACCTATCCTATGCGCCTGGAAATCATCATCGACAGAAAACATCAGATCCCCACTGCGACCATGGAGGCGCTGCGCCAGGAGTTGCTCAAGCAACTGGGCGAGCGATTCCCTGATCTGCATGTGCGGGTCGCCCCGGGCAGTGCCATGGCTCTGACGGTCAGCCGTGCCAGCAAGGAGGACAGGGAACTGGCCGAGACCATGGTGCAGGAAGTATGGGAGAACGCCGAGAGCTGGATGCCGGAGGCAGAAGGCGCCGAGGCCTGATCAGGGGCAGGTTGTCGATTTGCCTGTCCTGGCCAGGGCTGGCCCCCCGGTTTGAACGAAACGCAGCTCAAGGCTGCGTTTCGTGTTTGTGGGCAGGGGGCCGGGCACTGAGCCAGGCCAGAAAAATCAGAGCCCGGCCCAGCGTTTGAGGCTGCCGCTCTGTACCCGCTGGTTGGCCTCTGCGATGTCGCCATTGGCGTGAAGCGTCTTGAGGGCAATGGGCAGGGCAGTGCGCACCTCGTCGGCCGTCATCCCTGCCTGGAGGGCGGGATGATAGGCGAGCTTGAGCAGCACATAGTCGAGGCCGGTGGGGAAGCTGTCGATGCTGTTGTCATTGAAGATGGAGGGAAACACCTTGTTCGAGTCGTTGGGCAGCCCCATCACCTGGGTGAGCTCTTCCACCACGCAATCCAGGAAGCGGCCCTTGGCCCGGCTGTAGTCCACCGGGATGATGATGGTGGCACGGGTGATCTCGTAGCGGGCATTGGTGGCGAAATTGGCCAGGCAGATCCCCTCCTTGAGGGCAATGTTGACAGAGTCATCCTGGCGCATGGTACGGCCGGCCCAGCTGGCCATCTGCTGGTGCCTTGTCATGATGAGGGTGAGATTGGGGTTGTCGTTGACAAGCTGTATGGGGTGGCCGGTGATCCTGGCCAGATGCTGGCTCTGCACCTTGACCACCTCGGCCTGCAGCGCCTTGTCGCCAAATTCGTTGATGAGCTTGAGGCGGATGGGGCCTTGCCAGCGGGAGAAGCGTACCTGGGCCTCATGCCCATATTCCCGCTTCATGGCGACTTCCATGAAGCTCTGGACCAGATAGTCGTTGCTCTGCCAGCGTTCGGCGGCCTGCAGGGTGCAGGGCAGCAGCGTGGCGAGCCACAGGGCCAGCATCCGGCCTGGCGTGATATGACGACGGCTGTGCCCTGAACGAATGTGCCCTGGGATCATCTTGCCTCCTTGCAATCGATAGGGTCAGCCCGAGGAGCGTTCGATGTCACGCCAGGTGAGCCAGAGCCTGAGATCGAACTCCAGTTGATGATAGTCCGGTTCCATGTGCTGACAGAGCTGGTAGAAGGCCTTGTTGTGATCCTTCTCCCGCAAGTGGGCCAGCTCGTGCACCACTATCATCTTCAGGAAGGCGGGATGCGCCTCCTTGAACAGGGCGGCGATGCGGATCTCGTTCTTGGCCTTGAGCTTGTTGCCCTGTACCCGGCTGACATAGGTGTGCAGGCCGAGGGCATCCTTGATCACATTGATCTTGCCGTCGAAGATCACCTTGGAGAGCGGCGCCGAGCTTTTCAGGTAGCGGTTTTTCAGCTCCATGGTATAGGCCAGCAGCGCCTTGTCACTCTGGACGAGGTGGGTCTCGGGGTAGCGTTTGGCCAGCATCTCGCCGAGTTTTCCCGCCGCGATCAACTGCTGTACCTGGCTCTTGAGCGGGTCAGGATAGCCCCCCAGATAGGTCAGTTCCGCCATGATGTCTCCCCCTTCACACTAAAAAAGAGCGCCATTGTAATCATGATGGGCCCCCTTGAACACACGTCTGCACACCAATGAAAGGGGCCGTCGCTGTTGCCTGCGACGGCCCCGACTTTCGTCAACCGGTCTCAACGACGGCGATAGAGACCCGGATCCACCTCTTCGTAGCGGTCCGTCAGATATTGATAGAAGGCGAGGCTGGAGGGAGAGCTCGGCGTTTTCAGCTGCTCTGCCACCCGCTCCGGCTTGGCGATGATGAACTTGGGGTCCTGCCGCCTGATGTCGGCCAGCACCCGCTCGCGCACGTCATAGGGCGGGTTGACGTTGGCGAAGAACAGATAGGCGGAGGCGGGCTGGCGATCTGTCCACAGATAGTATTGCGGCTGTATGCCATCGACCCAGATCTTGTCGGCAGGCCCGGTCTCGGCCTTGATCCTGTCGACCCTTACCTGGGCCGGCGGATTGAACGGCTTGCCCTTGAGGTTGCCCTCCCAGGCGTTGTTGACCAGGAGCGCCAGCATGGCGAGCGACGCCAGCCAGGGGGTGGCGCTGCGCACATCCCAGGCGCGCCAGAGCGGCACCAGGATGAGCACCGGCAGGGCCCACAGCAGGCTGTTGCCGAGCACTTCGCGCACCCGCGGCAGCGACCACTCCTTGGTGCTCCAGCCGTAACCGAGCTGCTGGGCCAGCAGCCAGCTGGCGGTCAGCACCACCAGGGAGATGCAGAGCAGGCCCAGGGCATCGGACTGCTGCTCGCTGCGATCCAGCAGGCAGGCCAGAGGCAGCAGGCCAAGCTGCAGGTAGAGCACGTCGTAGTGATCGAACACGTGGCCTGAGACGGAGTTGGCGATCAGGGTGAAGAGCACGCCGAACAGGGTGGCGCAGAGGGCGGGCAGATACCACTCCTGGCGGCGTCCCAGCATCAGCACAATGAAGGCCGGCAGCAGCATGACGAGGCCGGTACGCAGCAAGCCGACGGCCCCCACTTCCGGCGAGAAGCCGTTGCCGTAGCTCCCCTCGAAGAAGATGCCGAAGGCGTAGTATTTGAATTCGGCCAGCAACCCGTGGTGCTGGAAGTAGGCAAACAGCGGGCCGCCGACCAGGGCCAGCCCCAGCAGGCTGGAGCAGAGCAGGCCGAAGGCGCAGCGCCACTGCTCACGCAGACACCAGTGGCAGAACAGCACCAGATACCAGGCCCCCCAGAAGGCGCCGTTGTTGGTGCGCATCCAGGCCACTATGGCGAAGGTGAGGGCCGCCACCAGGGCCGGGCCCCAGCGAAACTGCTTGTCCAGCAGCAGGGTGATGAAGGCCCACTGGGCGATGAGGGCCAGGTGGAAGGTCCAGTCCTCGGTCATGTTGCCGTAGTAGTAGCGGGTGCTGTAGAGCGCAAGGATCGCCAGCATGCTGCCGAGGCGGGCCCGCAGGGAGAGCCCCAGCTGGGAGAACGCCTGCCAGCTGGCGAGCAGGCCGAGCCAGCAGAGGACCCACTCCAGCAGCCAGATCCCGAAGAAGCCCCCCAGATGGTATCCGAGCGCATCGAGGGCGAAGATCATGGGGCCCTTGATGTCGATCATGTCCCGGTAGAGCACGCCCCCCTCGCTCCACATCTTGCCCATCACAGCAAACAGGGAGGCATCAAAGCCGGGCGCCATGCCGTGGAACAGCGGGTTGCGCAAGCAAAACAGCAGCGCCATCAGGGCGGTGAGCAGGACAACCAGCGGCTTGAGCCCGGGGTTGTAGCGCTGAGGGGTAAAACGGATGGCGTGATTCATGGATGACCTGTTCCTGCGGGAAAGACGTAAAAGCGGGCCTATCTTGCCGAGGCCGGCAGTCCGATGCAATGGGCTGGGGTGATGTGTTTGAAATAATGTATAAAAGTAGCGTTTTCAGTGCCTGCATTGCACAAGACGAACGGTGAAACCAGGTATTGCCGAGGGTGACAGTCCGCTGCAATGGGGCTGGGGACTGTGCTCGAAAAATGTAATAAGCGCCGCTCTCACGAAGAAAAGCGGCGCCTTGACAGGGGATGGCCCGATGAGGGGCCTCAGGCCATTGGACTGGCGCCCTGGTATTCCACCAGCGGCGGCAGGGGGGCCAGCTCGGGCAGATGGCGGGCCCAGCGGATAAAGGCATCGGCCAGGGTGATGCCGAGCTCCTGATTGTGCTGGGTCAGGGTGCGGGCCAGGGCCGTGTAGCCCTCCTTGCCGGAGGCGGTGTAGGCGCTGGAGACCCCCCGATAGATGGCATCCATCTCGACGCTCTGCCACTGACCCGGGCTCGCCTCCCATTCGAGGCGGGTGATCCGGCTCCCCTTGGGCCTGTCTGCCTGATAACTGAAGCGCATCCCGGCGGTATAGGGGAAGCTGCCGCTGCCATTGCCGACCACGCCGTTGTTGGTGGCGTTGTCGATGGCACCTTCCAGCGCCTCCGCCAGCTCATGGCCGTGCACCCGGTAGAGGGTGAGCGGGATGGCAAAGGGCAGCAGGCGTCCGGCGATGTCCGCCTCGCTTAAGGGCCCGGGCTCGAGAGAGCAGCGCACCCCCCCTGCGTTGTGCAAGGCGAAGTCCACCTGACCCACCTGTTCGCGGGCGCCGGCCAGCATGGCCTGGGCCACCAGGGGGGCGACCTGGCTGCCGGCGGGCAGGGCGGCATCGGGCAGGCGCTGATGGTGCAGTGGCCCGGCGAGGCGGGTCACTATGCGCCGAGTCATGGTCTCGAGCTCGGGCCGGTAGCGCCTGGCCAGGTGCTGCTCGAGCTCGGGGGCCGGCTCGCAGAAATGGAGGCCTGCGGGCGGGGGCGAGGCAAAGGGCCAGGGCTGCCAGGGCAGCCACTCCAGCTGGCCGCGGCTTTGGCAAACGCGCCCGCGCTCATCAAATTCCAGCTCGCACACCCCGAGGCAGAGGGCGCTGTGGGCCGCATGCAGTATGGCGACCCCCTCGATCATCAAGGGGTAGCTCCCCTCGCTTATCAGCCCGAGCGGGGCCAGATCCCCCAGCTGGCTGTGGGTGTGGCCGCCGACAATCAGGCTGAGTTCGGGGAAGCGGGCCGCCAGCCGCTTGTCCTGCTCCAGCCCCAGGTGACTGAGCAATATGATGTGCGCTATACCTTCGGCCTTGATCTCGCCGAGGGCGGCGCTCAGGGTCTCCTCTATGCCGTGGAAGCGGGTGTGGGGATCCGGGCTCGCGATGGCGGCCATCTGCGGCAAGGTGATGCCGAGCAGGGCGAAGGGGACGCCGTCGATGACGCGCCTGTGCCAGGGGCGGCTGGCATCAAACAGGTGAGGCAAGCCGTGCAGTCGCAGCGGGGCATCGGCCGGCTCCTGGCTGCTGTCGAGGTTGGCGGCCAGCACTGGATAGTCGAGCTGGCGCAGAAACTCCACCAGCGGGCCGTTGCCGAGATCGAACTCATGGTTGCCGATCACCATGGCATCCGGTCGCAGCAGGCCGAGCAAGTCGGCGTTGGCCCGCCCCTTGAAGCGGTTGAAATAGAGCGACCCCTGGAAGGTGTCACCCCCGTGCAGCAACAGGCAGGTCTGGCCCGCGGCGGCGGCCTGCTGGCGCAGGGCGGTCAGCCGGGTCAGGATACGGCCGTAGCCGCCACATTGGGTGCGCCACTCGGACTCACCCTCAGGGGAGAAGCGCATGGGCGCGCCATCGAAATGGGAGTGGCAGTCACTGAAGTGGGCAAGTTGAACCGTAATACTCAAGGCTCGGTCCTCCTTAGGGAAAAAGAGCACCGAGTCTACTGCAAGGGGTGGGGGGGATGCCAGCCCGGCAGACGCCGGGCTGGAAAAGAGTCAGACGGTACTCAGGCAGGCACCAGGATCTGGGTGGCGAGGATCACCACCAGCAGGCCGACGGCGACCGGCATAGAGGTGCGTTTGACCACCTCGAACGGGGAGAGGTTGCCCATGCCCGCACAGGCGACCACCACCCCGGAGACCGGCGAGATGGTGCGACCCAGATTGGAAGCCTGCAGCATGGGGATGACCAGGTAGGCGGGATTGACGCCCAGACTGGTGGCCAGGTGCGGGATCAGCTCCACGAAGGCGTAGAAGGGGGCGTTGCCCGAGCCGGTGGTGAAGGCGGCCAATGTGGTGATGACCACCAGCACCAGCATGATGATGATGCCGCCTGTACCAAAGCTCTGGGCCAGATCCAGGAGGTTGGCGATGAAGCCGAGCCCCATCAGCCCCTGGGCGAAGACCCCGGCCCCCACCAAGAGCATGACCACGCCGGCGAAGGCGTCAGCCATGCTGCGCCAGCACACCTGCAGACCGTCCAGCAGCTCGCGGCCGTTGCGCTTGCGCATCAGCTCCAGCAGGGCGGCCAGCACCAGACAGATGACGATGATGGTGACGATGTCGAGCTTGGGGCCCAGCTTGCCGTCAAACAGCAGCACGCCGATGATGGGGGTGAACGGCAGTATGGCGTAGAAGCCGGGGGCATCTGTGATGAGATCGCTCGGGGCGACCGCCTCGTTGTGCTCGCCGGACTTTCTGTCCAGATAGCGCTGCCAGAAGAAGTGGGTCACTGCCATGGCGGCTATGGCCGTCAGGGAGATGGGCAGGGTCAGCTTGAAGGCAAACTCGATGAGCTCCATGTTGGCGGCCTGGGCGGCCATCACCACGTCCCCCGAGGTGGGGGCCAGTATGATGGCGGCCGGGGAGGCGCACACCGCAGCCGCGGCGCCACGGGAGATCCCCATGTTGACCATCAGCGGGAACAGGGTCGCCATCAGCAGCACGCCAAGGCCGGTCGCCGAGCTCACCGCCAGCGACATGGCACAGGCCACCAGGTAGGCGGCCACCAGCAGTATGTAGGGGGACTTGATGATGCCAAGGGGCTTGCTGGCCAGCTTCACCAAGATGGTGTTGGCGCCGATGTGGCTCATGTAGCCGGCAAAGCCGCACAGCACCATGATCAGCATGCCGAGGCCGCCGCCCCTGTCCACCAGCAGGAAGCGCACGTACTCGAACACGTCGGTAGCCACGTGGCCGGTGGAGGCGACGCTGGCAGGCAGCACCGCCTTGCCCATCAGGGCGGTGATCGCCAGCAGCAGGAGGCCGCCGCTGAGCAGCACCCCGGTCGCCGAATAGCCCTTGAAGATGTAGCGACCCACGGCCAGGGTGACCAGGGTGCCAATAAGGAGTTCCATCATAAATAGGTTCCTGAGTATGGAGTGACGTCGGGCATCTAGCGGGCTGAGCAGAGGGTTGGACTGGCTAGCTCGACATGTGCCAACAAAAACGCCGGGATTATTACCTCATAAGGAGTAATTCACCATGGGGATGGTGGCTGGCTGTGATCTCCCTTGCAAATCCCCATCCGGAACAGGGTCGGATCCCGCCCCTTTGCCGCCCCCGGCACCGAGAGCAGGTGACAGCGTCCCTGATCGCGGTTAATCTCCCACACTGACTATTAATTCATTGATTATTAATTGAAATTACGCCGGACTCACAAGGAGCAAGGCAGCACGACGATGGGACTCTTCAGCAAGACAGGGGCGGTGGCGGCCCTCATATATGCCGCCTCAATCGGAGCGGCACCCTCCCATTATGCAGGTATTCGGGTGGCGCCCGATATCAAGGTCGATTTCCAGTTCTATCGGGTATCAGGGGCCGATGTGGCCGCCGTGATGCGCCAGATAGCCAGGCAGGCACCGGCCCAGGCCGATGGCCATATCGGCAGGGCCAGCTATCAGCTCTCCTGGCAGTTGCAGACCAGGGCGACCCCGGCGCGCTGCGAGCTGGATCAGGCCAGCGTGACGGCCCGCATCCAGGTCAGGGTGCCAAACTGGATGGACAAGGGCAGGGCGTCCGCGGTGGAGCGGCAGAAGTGGGACAAGCTGGTGGCGGCCATGTTCGACTACGAGAGCCGTCACAAGGACATATTGCTGGAGAGCGTCAGCCAGCTTGGCATCCGGCTCGCCCAGCTGCCCGTCGCCCAGGATTGCGCCGTCTTGCAGTATCAGGGCTGGCAACAGGGGCAGGCAGTGCTGGAGGCAACCCGCGATCGATTCGCCACCCTGGCGCAGCAGACAGATCGGGGGCGCAAGCTCGGGGTCATCTGGCCAGAGGGCAGTTGAGCGTCATCACCAATAAAAAACGGGCTTCCCTGGGGAAGCCCGTTTTTTATTGGTGTGCTGGATGGTGCGGCGGTCGGCAGCGGCCGCCACGCCTCCTTGGCCTAGTCCCGTAGCGGCTTGCCCTTGCGCAGCCTGCGCACCCAGTAGCGGGCCGGATGCAGCGCCTCCAGCAGATCGGCGGCCAGCGGCAGCGGATCCCCGCAGATCTCGCTCGCCACCAGCTCACCGCAGAGCGGCGCCGAGCACAGGCCCCGGGAGCCGAGGGCCCCCAGCGCATAGAGACCGGCGTGCAGGGGCAGCGCGCGCTGCTGATCAGCGGGGGCCTTAGGGTCTTGATCCGCCAGGCTTGCCAATCTGGCGATTGGCCCTGCCACCGGCAGGTGATCCCGGCTGGCGCAGCGCACTCCCACTCGCGCCTCCTTGCCGCTCACATCCACCTCGGCAGGCCAGCTTTGATCCGGCAGGCAGGCTTGCAGCCGCGCCTGGTTCTGGGCCTGCTCCTCGGCACTATACGCGAGGGTGCTCTGGTTGCGGCCATAGCTGGCCCCGATGCAGTGCGCTCCGTCGTGGGCCGGGGTGAGGTAGCCGTCGTAGCAGAGCACAGTCCTGAGCTGGCTTAACCGCGCCGTGGTCGGTACATGGCTCACCTGACCGCGCACCGGGTAGAGGGGGAGTTCCGCAAAGGGGAGCAGGGCGGGCAACTGATGCCCGGCAGCCACCACCAGGTTGGGGACCTGCCACTGGCGGCCATCCTGGCTCTCCACCTGCCAGCCGTCCGCCAATTCGGTAATGGTGCTCACTGGTGTGTGGTACTCAAGGCGCAGCAGGCCGCTGGCTTGCGCTTCTTTCAGGGCGGCGCGGGTGAGATCCGCCGGGCAGAGCCAGCCCCCCAGGGGATAGCTGACACCACCATGACCGCAGGGCAGGCCGACCACCTGCTCAACTTCTGAGGCAGAGAGTGGGTGCATCAGCTCGGGGGGGAAGGGGCCCTGACCCATCTTGGCGAGCTTGGCGGCGGATTTCTCGTCATAGCCAAGCTGGGTGACGCCGCACAGGGAGAAGGCGACGGGATGGTGCGCGGCCAGGGCCAGCAGCCGCTGGCGGGCATAGCCGAAGGCCAGGGAATAGAAGCGCGACAGCGCATCGTGCTCCCCATTGAGCAGGGGATAGAGGGCCCCCTGGCGGTTGCCGGAGGCGCCGGTGGCGGGCTCGCCCTCTGCACACAGCAGGGTCACCTTGCGGCCCCGCTCCACCAGCGACAGTGCCGTCATGGCCGAGGCGATGCCGCCGCCGATGATCAGCACCTCGCCGTCACGGCCGACGGGGCGGGCATACCAGGGGGAGATGCTCTGCTCGGGCGATTTGCCCTCCCGCATCCCTGCCAGCATCTCCCGCTTGCTGCCGTGCCCCTTCACCTTCTTCATGGCAAAGCCGGCGTCAATCAGGCCGCGGCGCACGAAACCGGCGCAGGTAAAGGTCGAGAGGGTCGCGGCGGGGCGGGCGAGGCGAGCGAGGCCATCGAACAGCGCTTGCGTCCACATTTCGGGATTCTTGGCCGGCGAGAAGCCATCAAGATACCAGGCATCCACCAGACCCTGGGGCCCGTGAGGCACCTGGGGCAGCATCTCCTTGATGTCGCCAAGCCAGAGATCGAGGCGGATACGGCCGCCGGCAAACAGCAGGCGGTGGCAGCCGGATACCGGCAGCGGCCACTGGTCGATGAGAGGCTGGCTTAAGGACGCCAGCTCGGGCCAGGCAGCCAGGGCCTTGCGCAGATCGGCCTGGGCCAGGGGGTATTTCTCGAAGCTGATGAAGTGCAGGCGCGAGCCGTTGCCGGATTGGGGCGCCTGTTCCAGGAAGGCGGCCATTGTCGCCAGAAAGTTAAGACCTGTGCCGAAACCTGTTTCGCCAATCACGAAACTGTCACTATCGTGGTGCGAAAATCGTGCCGGTAGGTGATTTTGCAATAAAAAGACGTAGCGGGTTTCACTTAGACCGTTATCATTGGAAAAGTACACATCCCCGAACTCACTGGAGACTGGAGTTCCCGCTTCATTCCAGTCCAATCGGGCATGATGTAAGGATGTTTGACTCACGTTTTCCTCTGCTCGCGTCATAAATTCGCGGGCATTCTACGTGAAAGCAGACCAGTTTGGCAGCCGAAAGCGGGTAGACTCGGTGCCAGTTTTTCCAGACGAGATGAATTAATGAGAAGAGCAGTGATCACCGGTATCGGCGTCATCTCCAGTATCGGCAACAACAAGGAAGAGGTGCTGGCCTCCCTGAAAGCAGGCAAATCCGGCATCACCTATTCCGAGCAGTTTGAACAGTACAACCTGCGCAGCCGTGTCTGGGGTAACATCAAACTCGATCCGTCTGAACTGATCGACCGTAAAGTCATGCGTTTCATGGGTGACGCCGCGGCCTATGCCTATCTGTCCATGGAGCAGGCTATCGCTGACGCGGGTCTGCCAGAGGAGCAGGTCTCCAACGAGCGTACCGGCATAGTGGTCGGCTCCGGCGGCGCCTCCGGCAAGAACACCTCGGAGTCTGCGGACATTGCCCGTGAGAAAGGGGTCAAGCGCGTGGGTCCCTACATGGTGCCGCGCACCATGTCCTCCACCACCTCTGCCTGCCTGGCCACCCCGTTCAAGATCAAGGGTGTCAACTACACCATCAGCTCCGCCTGTGCCACCTCTGCCCACTGCATCGGTCACGCACTGGAGCTGATCCAGCTTGGCAAGCAGGACATCGTCTTCGCCGGCGGCGGCGAGGAGCTGGACTGGTCTTCCACCATCCAGTTCGACGCCATGGGCGCCCTCTCCACCAAGTACAATGACACCCCTGAAAAGGCGTCCCGTACCTATGATGCGGACCGCGATGGTTTCGTCATCTCCGGTGGCGGCGGCATCCTGGTGGTCGAGGAGCTTGAACATGCCCTGGCCCGCGGTGCCCACATCTACGCCGAGATCACCGGTTACGGTGCCACCTCCGACGGCTACGACATGGTCGCCCCGAGCGGTGAAGGCGCTGTGCGTTGCATGAAGATGGCGATGAAGGACGTCGGCTCCGTGGACTACATCAACACCCACGGTACCTCCACCCCGGTCGGTGATACCAAGGAGCTGGAAGCCATCCAGACCCTGTTTGGCAGCAATGCGCCCAAGCTCTCCGCCACCAAGGCGATGACGGGTCATGCCCTGGGCGCCGCCGGTGTGCACGAGGCCGTCTACTCCCTGCTGATGATGGAACACGGCTTCATCGCCCCCAGCATCAACATCGAGAACCTGGACGAGAAGGCCGTGGGTCTGCCCATAGTGCGCGCCTACGAAACCGCCGATCTCAATACCGTCATGTCCAACAGCTTCGGCTTTGGCGGTACCAACGC
>RCUI01000073.1_pt1 | contig 36998 bp, 38 predicted proteins | sample 2166121 | NCBI WGS metagenome assembly RCUI01 (sample SAMN09932700, study PRJNA488358) | compost metagenome | feature: garden; material: soil; isolation source: compost soil in succinic acid-enriched culture | place: Germany: Experimental Botanical Garden Goettingen | collected 2016-01-27
ATCCTGCGACTCGCAAGCGGTGCCGAACGGAAATTGGGGGCGATTGTAGATAGGTCGTCATTCAATGACTATGACTAATTGAGCAACAGTCTTTTACAGAATTGACAACAATCAAGTCTGAAAAATCAGTTTCGCGACAGTTTGTCGCACCCCGCGCAACGCCCCTGAAAGCCTTGTTCTACAAGGCCTGAAGCTTGATACAAGTCAAGGAATGTGCGACGTCTAATGAAGTTTTCATTGCACATCTGACTTGCATCAAAACATGACTTTTGTCTAAGCCTTACGGCGGTTGCGGTAGATGCCCAAAGGAACCAGAACGGCGGTCAGGATGAACGCCAACAATGCCCATTGCGCCAGTGAAAGCCCCAGCACCGGCGGATAAGGTGTGGAACAGAATCCATCTACCTGGAACACCAGCGGCAGCACCGACGCCAACGGCAAGCCATCGACGATCGGTTGCAGGGTATCGATACCGCAGCTGATCGCAGGGTTGGCGAGGATATACACATGATTGCCAGCGGCGGCGATCCCACCGATGGCACTGAGTACCACCAGGCCTTCAAGCAGGGTCAGGCCGCGACGCCCGGGCATGGCAGCACCGATGAACGCGAACACGGCAATCAGCAGCAGTGCATAGCGTTGCAGGATACACAGCGGGCAGGGTGCCTCGCCGAGTACCACCTGCATATACAGTGCACCGCCAATCATGGCCAGGCAGATCACTCCAAGCAGGACCAGAAAGCGCCGTTCCCGGTTCAGGCGCGATGTTTGCTCGTTCATTGCATATCCTTGGTTGACTGAATGGCTCGACTGCCTGCCCGCAATTCTACACGCTCAACCAGACCTTTAAGAACGGTAAAAGTGCCGCGCCAGACTCGCTCAAACTGGCATGGCCAGCGGCGCAAAGCAGAATGCTGAATTGCCACTATCTTAGTCCTGTGGATTACCCTATCATTAACACTGTACAAATAAACAGTGTCGAGCACATCGATATTCAAAAGGCATGTGAGGTGATGAATGGCCGTCGAAGTGGTATACCGCAGCAGCCGCGATCTGGAGCGCTTGTTCATGGATAAAGCCGAAGCTGACCGTCACGACAAGATGCTCGAACTGGCCGAGCTGCTCGCCGAGGTCCTGAAGAAAGCCGTACCGTCGCTCAGTGAACAACAAGTCGAAGATGCCGGCATCTATATGGCCAAGAACCGCGACGTGTTCGCCAAAGCGTTCAAGAGCCAGCCCGACGCCTTGTCCGAGCTGCTCGCTGAGACAGCGAGCGAATAAAAGCCTCAGCTATAGATCAAGCGTTCAGCAAGCATCTGCGCCACCCGCGCCGGCGAGCGCTTTTCTGCCTGGGCATGAGCAAACACCTCGGTCAGGCGCGAGGGAATACGCGCGAGATGGGCAGTGATAACGCCCAGGTCTTCGCCACGGTGCTTGAGTGCGACATAAATCAAGCCACCAGCATTGATGACGTAGTCAGGCGCATAGAGTATTCCGCGGCTTTCCAGTTGATCGGCCACCTGCAAGGTAGTCAGCTGATTATTGGCCGCCCCCGCCACGGCCGCACAACGTAGCTGCATCACACTCTGGCCATTGAGCACCGGCCCTACCCCGCACGGGGCAAAGATGTCGCAAGGCGTGCTAATCAGCATCTCATTGGCAACCGGCCGGGCATTGAACTGCTCAATGGCCAGTTGCACCCGGCCGGGATCATGGTCGCTGACCAGCAATTCCGCACCAGCGGCATGCAGTTGCTCGGCCAATGCGTAACCGACATTGCCCAATCCCTGTATCGCAATCCGCAAGCCTTCGAGGTTGTCGCTGCCAAGGCGCGCCATGGACGTGGCACGAATGCCGGCGAACACCCCCATAGCTGCATGGGGTGAAGGATCACCAGCGGCAGTAGTACTGGTGACATGCTGAGTGGTCTGGGCAATGCAATCCATGTCCAGGGTCGAGGTGCCGCTGTCCACAGCGGTGATGAAGCGACCTTGCAGGGTGTCGACAAAGCGACCAAAGGCTTCGAACAATGCCGCGCGGTTTTCCACATGGGGGTTGCGAATGATCACCGCTTTGCCGCCGCCCAATGGCAAGCCCGCCAATGCCGCCTTGTAGCTCATGCCCTGGGCCAGGCGTATGGCGTCGATCATGGCGCTGTCGTCGTCTGGATAGGCCAGGTATCGACAGCCGCCCATGGCCGGGCCCAGGTGTTCGCTGTGAATGGCGACCACCGCTTTCAAGCCGGTTGCCGGGTCGATGCACAGGTGCAGCGATTGCGTGCGAGTGCTTTGCATCAGCGCGAACATCAGCGGGCTCCTCAGTGAGGTGCTGATCCCAGTATAGGCTGCGCTTTGCCGATTGATGACAGCCCCCGGACCACTGGACGAAAAGCCCGGCCAGCGCTACATAATAAGCTTGAGCGGAGATTGTCATGAGCCCACGCCAAGCTTGTCTCACCTGCCTGGAACGTAATCCAGTAGCTTTGCTGGAAGCGGCGCTATGGGTCGCGGCAGAGCACGACAACAGTGTCCAACCGCTACTGATCATGGCTCAAGTCAGGACCTTGCAGCAGGAGGTCAGCGCCGGTTTGCCGATGCTACCGCTCAGTGAGCTGGCCCAACCCCTGTTGCGCAGGCTCAATGCGCTGGGGTTCCAGCAGGATGAGTATCACCCGTTACGCCCCCAGGCGGCCCTGCTCGACAAGGTTCTGGAGCGTCGCCGTGGCCAACCGCTAGCCCTGGCCTTGCTGACCTTGGAACTGGCGCGAGGCTTGTCGATCCCGCTGGAAGGGGTGAACTTTCCCGGGCATTTCCTCCTGCGCGTGCCCGGCGCCGATCACCTGCTCGATCCGTGCGGTGGCCGCAGGCTCTACCCTGCCGATTGCCGCGAACTGCTCGGCCGCCAGTTTGGTCCGCAATTACAGCTCAGCGCCGAGCACCTGCTTGCCGCGAGCCCACAGCAAATGCTCCAACGCTTGTCCCGCAACTTGCGTCAGCTGCATACGACCCATGACGATGACCTGGCAGCACTCAAAGATGCCGAACGGGTGCTGCAACTGGGCCCCGGCACCGCCAGCGACTACCTGGCCCGGGCCACCCTGTACCAGCACCTTGAATGCCCCCAGGCCGAACGCTTCGACCTGGAGCATGCCTTGTTGCTCAGCGACGATCCCATCCAACGCCTGCGACTGACCGAGCGTCTCGGCCAACTGCCGCCCTCAAGGCCGTCTGTACATTAACCAGGGGTGTCAGCCTGGCGGTCCGGATGCGCCAGGACAAACGCCGAATGCTCCCGCGCCAATGCGGCGACCCGGCGGATCCGCGGACAGTCGCTGAGGCTGATCTTGAAACGCTCGGCCGCATACAGTTGGGGGATCAGATAGACATCTGCCAACCCCGGCTCGTCGCCAAAACAGAACCCCTCATCACCAATCAGTTGCTCAACTGCCGCCAGGCCTTGGCTGATCCAATGGGCTATCCACTGGTTCACCTGGTCTTCGTCGTGCCCCATTGCACGCAGTTGCTTGAGCACACTGACGTTGTGCAACGGGTGCACATCGCAACCAATGAGCGCCGCCACACTGCGCACCTGAGCCCGCAACACAGGCTCTTCGGGCAACAGTGCTGGCTGTGGATAAACCTCCTCCAGGTACTCGATGATTGCCGGTGATTGCACCAGCACCTCACCGGAGTCGATCCTCAAGGCCGGCACCCGCCCCTGGGGATTGAGACTCAGGAAGTGCTCATCATACTGCTCGCCCTTGAGCAGGTTGACCGGCACGTACTGGTACTCAAGCTGCTTGAGCGCCAGGGCAATCCTCACCCGGTAGGACGAGGTTGAACGGTAGTAATTGAACAGCTCCATGGACCTGTCCTCTTAGTGCGCCGGCAGGATCTTGCCGCGGCACTCGCCAAAACCGATCGAGGCCACGCCATCACGGACGCAACGCGCGCGCAGAATAATCTCGTCGCCGTCTTCGAGGAACTTGCGCACCTCGCCCGAAGCCAGCTGTACAGGCTCTTTGCCGCCCTGGGTGATTTCCAGCAGGCTGCCGAACTGGCCAGGCTGGGCACCCGACAGCGTGCCCGAACCGAACAGGTCACCCGCCTGCAGCTGGCAACCGTTGACACTGTGGTGGGCGACCATCTGGGCGACGGTCCAGTACATACTCAAAGTATTGCTCAACGTCAGACGATGGGCTGGCAGATTCTGCTCGCGCATGCGTTCGGTCAGCAGTAGCACCTCCAGCTCGATATCGAAGGCGCCACCTGCCTGGTCACGCTTATCCAGCAGGTATGACAACGGCTGCGGATCACCTTCAGGACGCGCAGGTTGCGCGCAACGGAACGGCTCCAGCGCCTCGGCGGTCACCACCCAAGGGGAAATGGTCGAAATGAAGCTCTTGGACAGGAACGGACCCAAGGGCTGGTATTCCCACGCCTGGATGTCACGGGCAGACCAATCGTTGAGCAGACAGAAGCCAGCAATATGCTCGGCCGCTTCAGCGACAGGGATCGACTCACCCATCTCATTGCCCTGGCCGATCCAGATCCCCAGCTCCAGTTCGTAGTCCAGGCGCGCGCAGGGGCCGAAGCTTGGCTCGCTCTGACCAGCTGGCAGGGTTTGGCCTTTAGGGCGGCGTACATCAGTGCCCGACGGACGAATGGTAGAGGCGCGGCCGTGGTAGCCAATCGGGACGTATTTGTAGTTGGGCAGCAACGGATTGTCGGGGCGGAACAGCTTGCCAACATTCTTGGCATGCTCAATACCCACATAGAAGTCGGTGTAATCGCCGATCTGTGCCGGCAGGTGCAGTTGGCACTCGGCACTTGTCAGCAGCAGCGGTTTGAGCGCGGCCTGATGCTCGCTGTGCTCGCCGAGCAGTTGCAGCAAGCGCTCGCGCAAGGCTACGCGGGCAACACGACCGAGGGCGAAGAACGCATTCAGGGCACCACCACGGGTCGCCTCGACAGCGGCACGGGCCTCACCGTCGAACAGGCCGGCCGCCAAGGCGCCTTCCAGATCGAGAATTGCATCGCCAATGGCCACGCCACAACGCTTGCCCTGACCGTTGTGGCTGAAGATCCCCAGCGGCAGGTTTTGCAACGGAAAATCGCGATGCCCATTGGCGTGTTCGACCCAACTGCGGGCAATAGCGGACTGATTCATGGGTTATCTCCGATTCGGGGTGAAGGTGCTCGGCAACGAGGCCCAGCAACTATCGTAGTCGGCCTGCAGCTGCGGGCACTCAAGAGCATGGCGGCTCGGACGCAGCACCTGGCTGGTCTCGAACATGAAGGCCATGGTGTTGTCGATCTTGCTCGGCGCAAGGTCGACGGCGATGGCCTTGGCGCAGGTCTCTGCATCCGGGCCGTGGGCGCTCATGCAGCTGTGCAGGGACGCGCCGCCGGGCAGGAAGCCTTCGGCCTTGGCATCGTAGGCGCCCTGGATCAGGCCCATGAACTCGTTCATCAGGTTGCGGTGGAACCACGGTGGACGGAAGGTGTTCTCGGCCACCATCCAGCGCGGCGGGAAGATGACGAAATCGAGGTTGGCCATGCCCGGCACGCTGGTCGGCGACGTGAGCACGGTGAAAATCGACGGGTCCGGGTGGTCGAAGCTGACCGTGCCGATGGTGTTGAAACGGCGCAGGTCGTATTTGTACGGCACGTTGTTGCCATGCCAGGCGACCACGTCCAGCGGCGAATGATTGAGCTCGCAGCCCCACAGTTCACCGAGGAACTTCTGCACCAGCTGCACCGGGCCCTGATGATCCTCATAGTGCGCTACCGGCGTGAGGAAATCCCGAGGATTGGCCAGGCCGTTGCTGCCGATCGGTCCCAGGTCCGGAATACGCATGGGTGCGCCGTGGTTCTCGGCGATGTAACCGCGGGCCTGGCTGTCGAGCAACTCGACACGGAACTTCAGACCGCGTGGCACCACGGCGATTTCCAGTGGTTCGACTTCCAGCACGCCCAGTTCGGTGACCAGGCGCAGGCGGCCCAGTTCCGGCACCAGCAACAGTTCACCGTCGGCGTTGAAGAACACCCGCTGCATGGAGCGGTTGGCGCAGTAGTTGTAGATGCTGATACCGGCAGGTTTCTCGCTGGCGGCATTGGCGGCCATAGCAACCCAGCCATCAATGAAGTCGGTCGGCTCGCTGGGAATGTCCTGTGGGCTCCAGCGCAAGCGGTTCGGCGTCACCGCCCCCAACGGACCACCGGCCAGTTGCCGCTCCAGGCGCTCAAAGCGTGGGTGCAAGGCCGAAGGGCGAATGCGATACAGCCAGGTACGGCGCATTTCGCTGCGAGTCATGGTGAAAGCGGTGCCAGAGAACAGTTCGGCGTATAGGCCGTAGGGGGCCTTTTGCGGTGAGTTCTGTCCGACCGGCAAGGCACCGGGCAAAGCTTCGCTGGCGAATTCGTTGCCGAAACCACTCAAGTATTCAGGGACGGGGGTGCTGTCGAGGTTCATTGAGCCTCCGGGCCCAGAGCAGGCCGGTTGATGGCAGTTGGCTGCGAGCCGTTGAGGGTGGCAACACTGCTGCGTTATTTTTATCGTAATTACATTACGCATAACGTAATTTGATTGACGAAGACCGTCAAGCTATAAAGACGCCCACCTGGACCACCCGGATCGAAAGCACCATGGCCAAAGCCAGCTCCCCCGCCGATAACACCGGCAAACAGAAGGTCCGTTCAGCTGAAGTCGGCACCGACATCCTCAAGGCCCTGGCACAGCTATCGCCTTCAACCTCGCTGTCGCGCTTGGCCGAGCATGTGGATATGCCAGCGAGCAAGGTCCACCGCTACTTGCAGGCCCTGATTGCCAGTGGCTTTGCCGAACAGAATCCGGCCACCAACCACTATGGCTTGGGCCGTGAAGCCTTGCGCGTGGGCCTGGCGGCCCTGGGCGGGATGGACGTTTTGAAAGTCGCGGCCATGCCGCTGTCGCAGTTGCGCGACGACCTCAACGAAAGTTGCTTCATTGCTGTGTGGGGTAACCAGGGGGCTACGGTGGTCAACATCGAGCCGGCCGTGCGCGCGGTGACCGTCGTTACCCAGATCGGCTCGGTGCTGCCGCTGCTCAGTTCATCCACCGGGTTAGTGTTTGGCGCCTACCTGCCGGAGCGTGAGACCGTCGAGCTGCGCGATCAGGAATTGGCCGCTCTGAATCACACCACCGAAGCGTACGAGACACTGTTTGCCGACATTCGCCAGCGTGGCCTGCATCACGTCCACGGTTTGTTGATGCCCGGTGTCGATGCGCTTTCGGCACCGGTGTTCAACGCCGTTGGCAAAATTGCCGCCGTGTTGACGGTGGTCGGCCCGACCTCTATTTTCCATGCGGATGAACAAGGTCCGGCAGCGCAGCAATTGCTGGCCGCGGCGAAGATGATCAGTTGGCGCATGGGCTACGAACAAACACCTTAAGATTGCTTACAAAGGCTCACACTCATTCATCGACGCCTGCGCTAATGTGAACTGCGTTTAACTGTTGCCAGAGGCGCAACAGTGAATGTCCAAATCGGCTATTTTTCCTTCCGACTCAGCAGCTTATTCTGTTTGCAGCTGGACCGCGCCATCACTGGCAGCCGCTCTGGCCCGGGCATTTCAGGCGTGTACACCCCGCCTCCCGGCAACAGGTTCACCGACGTTGATTTTGAAGCTCCTTGATCTACGTCTTACTTGGCCGCTGCATTGCAGCGGCCTTTTTTATCTCTGCAATTCAGTCATCGCCATCATCAAAGTGAAAGCGGTGCAGCAGCCGGTGAGCGATGGGGGCCAGTATCAACCCAATGCTGGCAACAAACACCAACCCGACATACAAGCCATAAGCGGCAAAGAACAGTTTGCCGCCGACACTATCGGGCAAGATTACCGGCCCTACCCCACCCAATAACAAGGTGGCGTTGAAGATGGCGTCGTGCAGGGGAATATGCGGCTCGAAGTACAGGTGGCCGAGCACGCCAAACAGAATCGACACGATCAACAACACACAGGCCGCCAGGCCATGGCGCAGCAAACGAAAGCGAAACTGGCGGGGTGAGATCACCGCTTCGGCCTTGGACTCGTACATCCGGTGTACTCCTGCATCAATCATGGCCGCCCAGCATAGGCAAGATTGTCGGGCGACCACAACCTCAGGCAGGTAGGCGTTACTGAGAGAACTTCTGCAGATTGGCCATCATCTGCTGCAATGCTTCCAGGCTGTCCTTTGGGTGCACAGCGTCAGCGAAATCGCTGATGTCCTGCCAACTGGCCGCCACGTCCTCTGGGCTGAAGCCCTGATGCGGGTTGAAACCCACGCCCAAGCTACGCTCCCAACGAGTTTTACCCACCCAGCCACCGCCCACTTCGTACAACCCACCGCTGTCCTGGCACTGCTCGCTGCCCAGGTACACCACCAGTGGGCTGATCAGCTCCGGCTTGAGCTGTTCAAACACCTGAGGCGGAATCAGTCCTTCGGTCATGCGTGTGCCACCTGTAGGAGCAATGGCGTTGACCAGGATGTTGTGTTTGCGCCCTTCAATGGCCAAGGTCCGGGTCAGACCATAAAGACCGAGTTTAGCCATGCCATAGTTGGCTTGGCCGAAGTTGCCATAGATACCCGAGGTGGAGGCAGTGAAAATCACCCGGCCCCAGTTTTGTTCTCGCAGATGCGGCCAGGCAGCATGAGTAACTTTGTAGGCACCTTCGACATGCACCTGATAGACCTGCTGCCAATCGCTGTCGTCCATCTTGTGAAAAGTCTTGTCACGCAGGATGCCGGCATTGTTGACCAGCACATCAACCCGTCCAAACGTGTCCAGTGCCTGCTCGACAATACGTTGACCATCGGCCACAGAATCATGGTTGGCCACCGCGCTGCCACCCGTTTCACGAATCTGCGCCACCACCTGATCCGCTGCTGAGGCACTGGCACCCTCGCCGTGGGTCGAACCGCCGAGGTCGTTGACCACCACCTTTGCGCCGTAACGGGCAAACAGTAAGGCGTGGGCCCGACCCAGGCCGCCGCCAGCGCCGGTCACAATCACCACTTTATCGTCCAGCCGCAGCGAGTCGCTCATGCTCAACACTCCAGGAAATCAACACGGAATACCCGAGTGTCGGCCAGCACCAGCCAGCACACAATCAAGCGGGCACAGGGTGAATGGCAGGTGATAAGGCCAGACGATGATGGACCCGGCCTGGCCCCTCAGGACCAGGCTACCTTCTGTGGCAGGTGGGTCAGCGGCTGTTCACGAAACGCTATGTAGTGGCGCAGCACCTGTGCCGGTGCTTCGGTATGGGGGTAGTGACCGATGCCTTGCAGCAGCACGGTATCGGGATGCGGCACCAGTTCCAGGTAACGCTCAAGCATATGGGCGCCGGACACTGGATCGACCGCGCCATTGATAAAGCGCAGGGGCACGCCGTCTTTCTGCATGGCGCCAACCCAACGTTCACGATGAACCGCCCGCTCAGGCACGTAAGTGACCAGTTTGTGCAGAATCCGCGTGCCACGGTTCGATACCATCAGGCTCCAGTAGTCATCCAGCGCGCTTTCGCTGGGATGTGAGCACGGGCCATAGATCTGGGTTACATGACGCACCAGGTCGTCACGCCCGAAGGAGCGCGCCACCAGCCAGCCCAATCGGCTGAGCAGCAGCTTCTGAATCAGCAGTGATCGATGTCGCTCAGGAAACAGACCGCCATTGAGGAAGACACAGCTGGCGATATTCGCTCGGCCTTCATAGTGCCTCGCCAGCAACTCCTGGGAGACACTGCCACCATAGTCGTGGGCAAGCAGATGTACCGGCTGATCAACCTTTAGGTGTTCGAGCAACGCCTGTTGCAGATCAGCCTGCTCAATCAGACTGTAGCGGTGGTGGACAGGCTTGGCTGAATCGCCAAATCCAAGCATGTCACAGGCAATGACCCGGAACCGCTGGGCCAGCGGCGCCCACAGGTAGTGCCAATCCCAACTTGCTGTGGGAAATCCGTGAATAAGCAGCAATGGCTCGCCTTGCCCTGCTGTCCAATAGCGAATGGTCTGGTCGCGGAAGGTAAAACTCAGGCCCCGGGTACGCCAGACGCACAATGGTATCTCGGCCAATGGCATCAGCGTAGTCCCGGCAAATAATAGAAAAACGTCGTGTTGAGCAAGGCATCTGTTGCGATCATTGCAATCACCTCGGCACATTCGTGTGCTCTACTGTGAAGCAGTCTAATCAGCCTACAGACAAAGGTAAGTTGCATTGGCAGCCAGCTTATTGACCTTGTGAGTCAGGCCACAAAATAGTGCAGCCTTACAGCAGCAAGCTCAATATTGGTGCAGCAAACAGGTTGAGCAGCCCAGTCAGGACCATTACCAAGCCGGCAACAGAGCCCTCCTCACCGCCCACTTCATGGGCCCGGCTGACCCCGGCGCCATGCGCGCCGACACCAAACAGCGCGCCACGCGCCAAAGGCGTACGCAACGGCAGGAACTTGAGCAAGACCCCACCGAACATTGCCCCGAGCACGCCTGTGAACATCACAAAAACGGCCGTCAGCTCTGGCACTCCGCCCAGATCCCGAGCCAGAGGCATGGCAAAGGGAGTGGTGATCGAACGTGGCACCAGCGAAAGGCTCACCGCGTTATCCAGTGACAACAAATGCGCCAGCCCCCAGGAGCTGGCAATTGATGCCGTACTGCCCACCAGCATCCCCAGGGTCAATGCTGGCCAGTGGCGAACCAACAACGCACGCTGCTGCCAGATAGGTACAGCAAAGGCCACCGTCACCGGCCCGAGCACCGACATCAGCCAATGGGTGTCTCGTGAATATTCGGCATAAGCCGTGTTCAGCGGTACCGCAACCGCCAGCAGCAGAACCGGAACCAGGATCAGCGGCGACAGCAGGTAACGACCGGTGCGCCGGTACAACCAGCGACTGCCCAGATAGGCCAATAGCGTCAAGGCCAACCAGAACAGCGGCATGGGCTCAAGCGTCATGACGCATCCTCCAGCGACACACCCATTCCACCGTCAGTGCCGTCAGCACCATGACCATCAAGGTGCTGACGCCAATTACCAACAGGATTCGCCAACCCTCATCGCGCAGCAGGCTGCCATAGTCGAGTAGGCTCATCAGTGCCGGAATAAAGAACAGCAGCATTTCTGCCATCAGCAAGCCAGCGCCCAGTTGCAAGGCAGCCGGCTTCAGCCAGCCGAACGCGAAGGCCAACAGCAACAATGCCAGCCCCATGACACCGCCAGGGATCGGCCAACCGAGCCAGGCTGCCAACTGACCGCCAACCCCATAGAGAAACAGGAATACCGCCAGCTCGGCGAGTAGGCGCAGGAAGCGTTTGATAGATGCAGGTTTCATCGCGGGGACCTCTTCAAGGCTCCATTCTAAAAGCTCCTTTCCCACGCTAAAAACGAATTGTTAGACTGGTATCAATTCCAAAATGGAATCCAGGCAATGGAATTCAAACAGCTACGCAGCTTTGTCGAGGTGATTCACCGCGGAGGTTTCACTCAAGCCTCGCACTCCCTGCACATCAGCCAGTCGGCCGTCAGCAAGCAGGTAGCCCAGCTGGAACAAGACTTAGGTGTTGCCCTGCTCGAACGTCAAGGCTCGCAGTTGCACCTGACGGCCGCTGGCAAAATTGTCCTGGAGCGCGGTGAAGCCATGTTGCGCCTGCGCCAGGAGTTGCAGAACGAACTTGATGACCTGAGCCAGCTCGGACGCGGTGAACTGCGTCTGGGCCTACCGCTGCTGGGCAGCGATGCGCTGTTTGCGCGACTGTTCGCTGAGTACCGTCGGCGCTATCCGAACATCAGTATTTATTTGCTCGAAGGTGGCAGCCGCAGTGTCGAGCAGGCGGTGTTGAGTGGCGAGCTGGAACTGGGTGGCAGCCTGACCCCAAACGATCCGGCGTTTGCTTTCCAGCCATTTTGCAATGAACCGCTGGATGCCCTGCTGCCGATTGATCATGCATTGGCCGGAACTGGTCAGGTCAGCTTGGCGCAGTTGGCCGACACGCCGTTCCTGCTCTATCAGCGCAGCTTTGTTCTCAATGATCGGCTACTCAGTGCCTGCCAGCAGTTGGGCTTTACGCCCAAGGAAGGCGGACGCAGCGGCCAGGCCGACTTCCTCGCTGCGCTGGTAGCCGCTGGCCAAGGCGTGGTACTGCTGCCAAGTATTGTCGCCCGAGGCCTGGAACGCCCTGGCGTGGTCCGCCTGACGCTGAGCGAACCGGTAGACCTGCGCTGGGACATCGCCTTTATCTGGCGCCAGGGCGCCTACCTGTCACGCGCAGCCCAAGCCTGGTTGCAATTGCTGCGCGAGCAACAGTCGGCTTGATCAGCCACGCAACGTGCTGACCAACTCGGCCAGCCACGGTTCGGCATCGGTTTCTGGTGTAACGGTTTCACTGGCATCCAGGCGCAGCATCGGCTGCACTTCGCGGATGCCAAGTTCAATAAACAGCTCACGCATCTGCTCGCCGCCGCCACAGAAGGTGTCGCCATAGCTGGAATCACCCAGACCGATGACAGCACCTGGCAAACCGCGCCAGGCAGCCGGCAGCACGTCGCGAATTTCACTGAACAACGGCATCAGGTTATCGGGCAGCTCACCCATGCCGGTGGTCGAGGTCACAGCCAGGAAGGCTTCAGGGACGAAGCCCAGGAGGTCTTGCAAAGTGGCGCGATTGGCATGCCAGGCCTCGAAACCTGCGGCCTTGAGCAGGGATTCGGCATGCCGTGCGACTTCTTCGGCGGTACCGTAAACCGAACCGGAAAGGATTGCGACTTTCATAGTGGATTCCGAAACTGAGTAAAAACGTAGGATACTAACATTCAGCACTGGCAAAAGGCCTCATTCTCCAGTGTGAGCCACAGGCTCAATCCTCTAGAATCAGCCGCCGCGCCCTGACTACACGATACGGACTTCGCCATGATCAACGCCAAACTGCTGCAACGCATGATTGACGCTTCCAACGACGGCATTGTGGTCGCCGAACAGGAAGGTGATGACGACACTATCTTGATCTATGTGAACCCGGCGTTCGAGCGACTGACGGGCTATGACGCCAACGACATCCTCTACCGCGACTGCCGCTTCCTGCAGAACGGCGACCGTGACCAGGCCCCGCGCGCACGGATCCGTGAAGCGATCAAGAGCGGGCAACCAAGCCGGGAAATCCTGCGCAATTACCGCAAAGACGGTACCTGGTTCTGGAACGAACTGTCGATTACCCCGGTGTTCAACGAAGCCGATCAACTCAAGTATTTCATTGGCATTCAAAAGGACGTCAGCCGCCAGGTAGAAGCCGAGCAGCGTGTAATCGAACTGGAGCGCGCGTTGGCCCAGGCTCGGGCCCGCATTGCCGAACTGGAAGCCGACGAACGGTAAAAACCAAATCGCCGTTTGATTGTCCATGACGGTGAAGAAATGCATCCACGACTGACACTTCGAGTTCGACCATGCAAGCAAACGCCCTCCTGACTCAGGACGAGCTGGACTTCATCAGGACCATGCAACACACCTTCCAGCCCGCCGTGGCTGAGTCTGTGTCGCACCTGATGGTCAATGGCGGCAGCCAGATCAAAGACCTGCTGACCCGATTGATTGCCCAGGAGCAGGTGACCCTGCAGGCGCAGTTCGAGAACCAGCAGATGAGTTTTCCCCTGCACTTGGTCGAAGACGAATTTCACGCACTGCAGTTACAGTTGGGTGCACCGCACATCTATGAAGACGGCCCGATGATGCGTCCGTGGCGCCTGACCCTGGATACGCCGGTGGCGCTGGAAGACGAGCTGGGCCTGAGTACCGGCCTGTGGGTACGGGAAATTTCTTTCAAGGGTGTGCTGCTGGAAATCCGAGACCAACCTGAGCCACCGAGCAGCTTCGACCTCTGGTTTAGCCCGGCCAACGGCGCGCCGATTGCCCTGCACGGCGTCCTTCAGCGACGTACCGGACAGAGTTTGGCTGCCTACAACCTGAGCGAGAGCCAACAGAGCGAAATCGAACGGCTACGCGAGTACATTCTCCAGGCCCATCGCCAGACCCATCCAGAGTTGCACCCTCAGCTGTCCAGGTGACCCGCCAGGTACTGCTGCAAGCGACGACGCATCAAGCGCCCCTCACTGCCCAGGCACGCCACCTGCGATCCGATCAGGCTGTCTTGGGCCAGATCCGCAGCCTCTCCTGCCAACAACAATGGGCACTCCAGTGCCAGGCTCAGGCGGGCCAACTGCTTTGGCAGGTCTTGCGCCGGCAGACAATTGGAGAACAGTACCAACGCGTGAGGCGCCATGCGCTCACAGACCAGGCTCAACTCTTCCAACGGCTGCCCCACCGCCAACACCGTCACAGCAATATCACTGCTACCGAGCAGAAGCGCTGCCACCAGCAACTCCAGCTCCCGGCAATGCCCGGGGATCGCTGCCAGCAACACCCTGACAGGTTGTTGGTCAGCCGAGAGCTGTAGGCGCTGCAGCACCCGCCCGCGCAGAAAACTATCGAGAAACAACCACTCGCTCTGGTGGCCGAAGGCTTCCTGGGTGCTACGCAGTTCCTGCCAGACCGGCAAGAGGATGTCCTGGAAAGCCACTACCAACGGATAACTGCTGAACACCTGACCGTAGACTTGCTCCAGGCGGCGCTCATCAAACGCTCTCAGCGTCTGGCGCAATAGCAGCTGCCATTGCTTGAAGTCATCCACAGAAGCCTGATTGCGCAGGGAATCAACTTGTGGCTTGAGGCTCTGGCTACGGGCGAGAATCTTGCCGACCTTGCTCACCGCCACGCCCCGTTCGATCCAACCGAGGATGCTACGGACTTCGTCGATATCAGCCTGGGAATACAGGCGGTGCCCACTTTCGGTGCGCGTGGGCTGAATCAGTCCATATCGGCGCTCCCAGGCACGTAACGTGACCGGGTTGATACCTGTCAGACGGGAGACTTCGCGAATGGGGTACAGCTCCTCCTGAGCGAGGTTGCCAGGATTCGGAGAAGGCTGGGCAGGCTCAAACATTGCCGGAAAACCACGATTCTTGAGGGACGAGGCATATTCTACTCTGCGCGACAGGGCTCAGCACTGACGAGTCAGGTTATTTCAGGAATAATCCGTGCCCGCTTTTTGCATGCAAGCAAATGCCGTCCACCACCCCGGACGCATTTCATGGGCAGGCCACCCGCCACGCCCCGTTGCCAGGAGATATACAATGTCTACCCCTCCCGTTACCTTGATGGTCACGCGTCGCGTCGCCGAAGGCCGCTATCAGGATCTGATGAGCTGGCTGCACGAAGGCGAACAGCTGGCCACCGACTTCACCGGCTACCTGGGTTCCGGCGTCCTGGCCCCTCCCCCGCAAGGTGATGAGTTCCAGATCATCTTTCGCTTCACCAACGAGCAGACCATGCAAGCCTGGGAGCACTCGGCATCGCGCAAGGCTTGGCTGGCGCGTGGCAACGGCCTGTTCAAGCAGCCCCAGGAGCTGCGTGCCAGCGGCCTGGATGGCTGGTTTGGCAGCAATCCAGTGCAACGCCCGCCACGCTGGAAACAGGCCGTGGCAATCTGGCTGGCGTTCTTTCCGGTTTCGTTATTGTTCAACCTGCTGTTCGGCCACTGGTTGAGCGCCCTCGATCTGGTGCCACGCATCCTGCTCAGCACCCTGGGGCTGACGCCACTGATGGTGTATCTGTTCATTCCATTGTCGACCCGCTTGCTGGCCAATTGGCTCAATCCCCCGACGCCCAACGTCAACCCGCAGGGTGCGCGCAACCCTGCCTAGTTCGGGTATGCTGGGGGCCATCCACGCGAACCTGTAAAAGTTGACCGCCCCCACCATGAACAGCCCAATTCTTGTCACCGGAGCCAGCCAGCGAGTCGGACTGGCGTTGGCCCTGAACCTGGCGCAGGCCGGCCATACCGTGGTCAGCGCCAGCCGCAGCAAAAGCCCCGAAGCGGCCCACCCCAACATCATCCAGTTCCAGGCCGACCTGTGCCTGGAACAGGACCGCCTGGCCCTGATCGATCACCTGAAGAGCAACTACGATGGCCTGCGGGCGATCATCCACAACGCCTCGTTGTGGCTCGACGACGACCTGGCCAACCTCAACACCATGTTCAAGCTGCACGTCGAGGCGCCCTATCACCTGAACCTGGCGCTGGGCGAGCAACTGCTGAAGCTGGACAAGGCCGACATCATCCACATCTGCGACGAGACCTCCTCGCGCGGCAGCAAGAGCCACATCGGCTATGCCGCCACCAAGGCCGCGTTGCAGAACATGGTGCTGTCGTTTGCCGAGAAATACGCACCGGTGGTGAGGGTCAACGCGATCCTGCCCGGGCTGTTGATCCTCAAGGAGAACAGCGACGAGGCCTACCGCCGACAGACGCTGAAAAAGGCCCTGCTGGAATTCGAACCCGGCGCCCAGCCGCTGATCGAGGCAGTGCGTTTCCTGCTCGACAGCCAGTACAGCACCGGCAGCAACGTGGTGATCAACGGTGGTCGCCACCTGAAGAACCGCATCGCAACAGACTGAATTGCCCTTGTCACGAGAACGACCATGAACGATCAACAAAAGCTTGAACTCGAAGCCGCCGCCTTCCGCCGGCTGGTTGCCCACCTGGACAGCCGCAAGGATGTGCAGAACATCGACCTGATGAACCTCTCCGGCTTCTGCCGCAACTGCCTGTCCAAGTGGTACAAGGCTGCCGCCGACGAGCGTCAGGTCGAGCTGAGCATGGACGAAGCCCGCGAAGCGGTTTACGGCATGCCTTACGCCGAATGGAAAGCTCAATACCAGAAAGAAGCCAGCGCCGAACAGCAAGCGGCGTTCGCCAAAGGAAAACCCAATGACTGATCTCAATACCCTGCGCCAAAGCCTGAACAGCGGCGAGCATGTCTTTGCCGATACCCTGGCATTCATCGCAGCGCGCTACGATTACCAGCCACAGGCTTTCACCAACGGCGGGGTGGAAAACGCCGCCGGTCAGAACGAAGGTTCGTGCAAGACCCTGGGCCTGGCCCTGCTTGAAGGTTTGAGCGATGAAGAAGCGCTGCTGGCGTTCGGCGAGCACTACCGTTCAGTACTGGCCACACCCGAGGGCAGTGATCACGGCAACATCCGTGCGTTGATCGGGCACGGCCTGGCGGGCGTGAAGTTCGCCGCCCAGCCGCTCAAGGCACGCTAAACGTCTTCAGTTGCCCAGGCGTATCGTCAGCCAATTGCCCGTGCTGCAACCACTGCAGGGCAATTGGCCAGAGCCGGGCCTGAAAGCGCTGGTGAAAAAAAGCAAAATGACCGATCTGCCTCTCGTCAATGTCGGCAGGTGCAATCCGCAAATGGCTACGTGGACTGGATTCAAAGTACGCCAACAGCCGCTCAATCGCCGCAACGGTCCCGAAAGGATCATCAGTCAAGCTGATCGCCAGGGTTTGCGCCGTGACCTGCGCAAAGGGCAGCTCAGCCAGTGATTGACCACTGGGGCGCCGCTCATAGGCTGCGGTGAGTGTGCTCCAGTCCTTGACCACCCCGGCCGGGGTGTCTTCCAGCCAACCCAGGCGCTTGCCGGGAAAGTAGCCGAACAACCGCGTCAACAACGGCATCAGCACATGCCATTTGCCAAACAGTTGCCAACGACTGTCAACGGCATAGTCGCGCCAGTAGGCAAACTGCGCGCCGACCGTGACCAGCCTGCGCACGTGCCTGGACGACACCGCCAATCCCGCTGCGCAACCGCCAAAACTATGGCCGACAACGTCGATGGGTTGTCCGGGAAACTCGCGCACGGCACGCTGCACCATCGCTTCGAAATCCAGCGCCCCCCAGTCAGTCCAGGACGCCTGAAAGTGACGCATCGAGGTCGGGCGCGATTCACCGATACCTCGATAGTCATAGGTCATGACATCGAAGCCGTGACTGAACAGATACTCGGCAAAGCGCGCGTAATAGCGGCTACGCACCGAGGTGGCGGCGTTTATGATCACCACAGGGCGCGTACTGTCCACCTGGGCATGGCGCCAGCAGCAGCCGCCGAGCGGATAACCGTCGGCAGCGGCTTGCACAAAGGCATGCCCGCTGTTGCTTGAGACTGGCAGCGGTGGAAATGCTTCGAGACTGCTCATTGACCTCTTATGCCGAAGCCGCTACCCGCGGCGCCGGGACCTTGCGCAGGCCGCCAAGGCGAGAGCCATCGTAACGGGTTTCACGGAACAGGCGCCAGCGTCCGAACAGGCCATACACATGCATCACCCGCCCCTGTTCGTGATAGCCCATGCGGATATGCAGTTTCAGCGCCGGAATGTTGTGGGTTTCGCAGACATCCACAACTTTATTGCAGCCCTTGGCACGCATGGCCTCCCACAACGCGACCTGGGCATCTACCGACAACCGTGTGCCGAAGTAGGCGCGGGTCATTTCGCCGCCGAATTCAAAGAACTCCCCCGGTTTTACCGGGAAGTTGCAACCGTAATAGTGGCGGTCGTGATAGTCACGCATGCTGCCAAAAATAAACGCCACGGCATCGCCCTTGTCATCCAGGTACATATGCCCGGTATGCCCCTCAGCAGCCAGCTCCCTCATGGTTTGCACGCGGTCACCGAAGTAACGAGCAAAGGCGTCGGCGTTTTCCGGGGTGATATCGACTCGGCGTACGGGGGGATGGTCACGCAATTTATGCGGGGGAACCGGGCTGACCAGGTCACGCTCCATCCACAGCAGTTCCCAGTGGAAGAAGATGTAGCGCTCGCAGAGTGTTTTCAGGGTCTTCTGGAGACCCTTTTGCCTGATCCGCTCTTTTAGTTTCTGCAATCCACTCATGGCGTCTCCTGGTGACCCGGGCGGTTGGAAGGGCAGCTAGAGAGTGGTATAGATCAGCGCAGCGAGGGAATGGCAAAGGGCCATTGACGGACTTGTTTCAAATTGTGTTTCGATTGTGGAACAGTTGCCACACCTGAACAAAAACAGGTGTGGCAACAAGACCTTAGCAGCGGCTAGTTACAGCTCGATGCAGTCAAACCGTACGTCGGTAGCCACATCGGCGTCGTAGTCAACATCCTGGCGCTCGAAACCGAACAGCTTGAGGAACTCACGCTTGTAGTCGTTGTAGTCGGTCACGCTGGACAGGTTCTCGGTGGTGACCGTCGGCCACAGGTCCTTGCAGGCATCCTGGACGTCATCACGCAGTTCCCAGTCGTCCAGACGCAGACGGCCTTCTTCGTCCAGCGCTGCTGGCGCGCCATCTGCACGGTACAGGCGATCACGGAACAGACGGTCGAGTTGATCCTGAGTGCCTTCGTGAACACCCTTCTCTTTCATGATCTTGAAGACCATGGACAGATACAGCGGCATTACCGGGATAGCCGAGCTGGCCTGGGTTACCACCGATTTCAGCACCGCGACATTGGCGCCGCCACCGACCTTGGCGTTCAGACGCTTGGCGGTTTCGTCCAGGTCTTGTTTGGCCTTGCCCAGTGCACCGTGCCAGTAGATCGGCCAGGTGATTTCGGTACCGATGTAGCTGAACGCCACGGTGCGTGCTTGTGGCGCCAGTACACCAGCGGCGTTCAGGGCGTCGATCCACAGCTGCCAGTCCTGACCACCCATGACGGTCACGGTGTCGGCGATTTCCTGCTCGGAAGCCGGCTCAATCGACGCCTCGATGATGGTGTCTTTGTTGGTGTCGATGGCGGTCGACTTGTACGGCTGGCCAATCGGCTTGAGTGCCGAGCGCACCAGTTCGCCGGCGCGCTCGCCTGCAGAAGCAGGCAGCTTGCGCACTGGCGACGCCAGCGAATAGACCACCAGGTCAACCTGGCCGCCCATTTCGTTCTTGATCAGTTCGATGACCTTGGCCCGTGCTTCATCGGAGAAGGCGTCACCATTGATCGACTTGCTGTACAGGCCTTCGGCCTTGGCGAATTTGTCGAAGGCGGCGGCGTTGTACCAGCCGGCGGTGCCAGACTTGGTCTCAGTACCCGGCTTCTCGAAAAACACGCCCAGGGTATCGGCACCAAATCCAAACGCTGCGGTGATGCGCGCCGCCAGGCCGTAGCCGCTGGAGGCACCGATCACCAGGACCTTCTTCGGACCATCCTTGCGCACGCCCTGCTTGCGGGTGGCTTCGATCTGATCACGTACGTTCAGCTCGCAACCGGTCGGATGCGTAGTGGTGCAGATAAAACCGCGAACTTTAGGGTGGATGATGGCCAATGTCTGTACCTCGTCAGTGAATGTGCTGAGGGAGCCGAATCGCGGGGACTCGAGGTTCCGTTGCTGTGAGGGTGAGACTACACCCGCAGCGTTGCCGACACATCCGGCTCCCTGGAATCCGTCAGGGCGCTACTTTGTCACAGCGTGGAAAACTTCAGCAACTGCTGATCTCAGACCCTGAAAGCGCTGATCAAACGCTTCAACTCCAGTACCTGGGCTGACAGCTGGCGGCTGGCGTCCTCGGTCTGGTGCGCGCCCTGGGTAGTATGCTCAGCCGCCCGATTGATCTCGACGATGTTTTGGTCGATATCGTGAGCGACCGCAGTTTGCTGCTCCACCGCAGCGGCAATCTGCTGGTTCTGATCGACGATGCTGCCCACCGCTGCGAGAATGTTCTCCAGCGCCTGCTGTACTTGCTGCGACTGTCCGACCGTACCGGCGGCTACCTGATGGCTGGCGTCCATGGCTTTGACCGCTGCACTGACACCGCCCTGCAGACGGCCAATCATCTGCTCGATTTCTTCAGTCGAGTGCTGGGTACGCTTGGCCAACGTACGTACCTCGTCGGCCACTACTGCAAAGCCTCGCCCCTGCTCACCTGCGCGCGCCGCTTCGATGGCCGCATTGAGGGCCAGCAGGTTGGTTTGCTCGGCAATGCTTTTGATCACCTCCAGCACCTGGCTGATGGCCTGGCTGTCGCTGGCCAGTTGGTTGATCACCACCACCGACTGATCGATTTCGCCGGCCAGACGCACAATGTTGCCCTGCTGCGACTCCACCAGGCCACGGCCACTGACGGTCTCCTGATTGACGCTGTGGGCACTGTTGACCGCCGCTGCGGCGCTGCGGGCCACCTCTTGGGCAGTGGCCGACATCTGGTTCATTGCCGTGGCGACCTGCTCGATCTGTCCGCGCTGGCCGCTGACGGCCTGGTTACTACGGGCCGACACCGCGTGAACCTGCTCAGCCTGACGCTCGACCTCGACCACTGTGTGGCCGACCTGCTCAATCAGATCGTGAACACGCTGGACGGTGCCATTGAACACTGCACCCAACTCTCCGAGTTCATCACGGCTACTGGCGTGAAAGTTCACCGTCATATCTCCGGCAGCGACTTTGTCCATGACCGCGCCCAAGGTTTTCAGGGTGTGCCGGGTGGACGCATAGAAGCCGCCGTAGAGATAGACAATCAACAAAAACACCCCGGCCAAGGCCGACACCAGCACAATCATGTGCAAACGATGTTCACCCAAGCGCTGTTGCAATTGCTGATCGAGAAACTCGCCGGTTGCCGCGTTCAGGGTGTAGGTCTGCGCCATCAGTTGGCTGACCTGTTGATAAAAACCCGGCCACGGTGCATCAAGGGTTTCGGCCATCACCACCTGCTCTTCGAACAGTTCACTGGCCTGTTTCAATGACGCCTGACTGCTAGCGGCCAGGGTGCCCAGGCGTGCTTGCGCATCAGGCTCGGTGGCCAATGCATCCTGGAGCCTGAGCGCGTAATTGGCCGAAAGCTTGTCCAGGCGCTGAAGCAAATCCTCAAACCGCGTACTGACCGCAGAATTGAGAAAGCCCTGGCCCAAGGAGTAGGCCCCCATCGCCCGCCCTTCACCCAGTGCCTGGGTGATTTCCGGGGTAACGGTAGTCATCAGTTCGGTGAGCTGGCGAATCGCCGAACCGCTGTCCTGATTCAGACCAGCCTGACTGGCAATCACTTTGCTCAACACCTGAGCCTGGCCGAGCAGCTTGTCCAGGTAGGCAACCTTGCTCAATAACGATGACTCAGCCCGGGCAGCCTTGAGCAGGCTGAGCATTTCATCGCGCTTGGCGTGGAAATCCTTGGCCTGAGCTTCGTCGGGGCTGACGGCCGTCAGCCCGGTCAAGCGCTGCAGCACCTGTTGCTCGAGCGCGCCAATCTGTGTCTCGATATCAGCAGCCTTGCCTGATTGGCCAAGCACCGCATTGATTTGCACCAGATTGCCCAGGGTTTCCAGGTCGCCACGCAACGCCAGGCTATTGCTCAGCAGTTCCAGGCTTTGCAGTTCGACCTGAGTGGCATGGAACTGCGCATAGGAGTCACGAACCAGGTAATAGTTGGTGACCAGCATGGGCAGGAAAAATAGAACACTTATGAGGCTGAATTTCATCCCGAAACTCAACCGATTCATCAGCGCGATGGCCGGATACAACAGGCTCTTCACGGGTAGTCCCCTCCGATTCTTATTGTTCTGCGCGCACAATGGCACTAGGCCACTGATGATTATCAGCAGTGCCTGTATAACGCATATCGGAACGGGGTTTTGTAACTTAAGGTTAACCGGTGAGGGGGCAGACCAACGGCTGCCCCGCCCTCACCGATCAGCCGAGGACAGTCCACAGGGCAAAAAAGGCGTACCAGAGCACTGCCGAGCGCAGCAGCAGCTCCCACAGTGAGTCTAGGCCGACCAGCCCCTCGGAACCTGCGGGTGCGCCCTGTGGCATCTCTCCAGCAACCTGGCCGATCGAGGCGATCAGTTTGGCTGCCGGAATATGCCAATTGAGCAGCTCATGCAGCATCACCCGGCTCACCGCGACAAAGTTGCCGACCAGGGCAAAGCTCACACCGAGGATCCGCACCGGTGCCCAGTCAAAGGCATGGCGCAACTGCTCGGCCCGTTCACGCAACGGCGCACCGTGGGCATGCTCAGCCGTCAGGGCGAGCAAGCGGTAGGCCAGCGCGGCGGCAGGCCCGAGCAGGACATACCAGAAGATCACCGCAAAGAAGCTTTGATAAGCCTGCCATAGCAAGTGACCCTGAACCCGCTCCAGCAGCGTTGAAGCATCATCACCGGTCACCCCCAGGTCGCGTTCGGCCACATGCACCGCGGCCTGTTCATCTCCTCGGCGCCAGGCATCGCGAAACGGCCCCAACGAGGCTTTTACATCGCCCCGCCCCAGGCTGTAGATCAGCACCAAGAGGTGCACGGGCAAGGCCAGCAGGCCATAGGCGACGGGTTGCAGCACTTGGTCCAGCAAGGCAACCACGACCACGGGCAACAACACCAGGATCGACATCAGCCACCACGGATGACTCTTGCCGTTGCGCTCCAGTCGCGCAAGTTCGGTGCAAAAGAAACCATCACGTTGCAGTTGCTGACGCAGTGCCGAGAACTTCTCGACCCACAGCACCAGTAACAACACCAGAAAACTCATGATCTGTCCTCGCTGTCCTTGAGGGCCGCACGGTAACGCGACCAATTGAACGCCGGGCCCGGATCGGTCTTGCGTCCCGGAGCAATGTCGCTGTGGCCACGAATCCGTTCGTTGCCAATCGCCGGCCATGCTGCCTGGATCTGACGCGTCAGCGCCTCCAGTGCCTGATACTGGGCATCGGTGAAGGGCAACTCATCGGTGCCTTCCAGTTCGATGCCGATGGAAAAGTCGTTACACGCCTCACGCCCCTCGAAGCTCGACACCCCTGCATGCCAGGCGCGGTCCAGGCAGGACACAAACTGGGTGATCTTGCCGTCACGTTCAATCAGAAAATGCGCCGACACGCGCAGGTGCTTAATCCCATCGAAGTAAGGGTGTTCGTTGGCGTCCAGACGATTCTGGAAAAACGCCTGGACCTTGCCAGTAGCGAACTGCGCCGGTGGCAGGCTGATGTTGTGAATCACCAGCAGGGAGATGACCTCATCTTCGGCGCGAGCATTGAAGTTGGGTGAAGGGCAGTGGGTGATACCGGCGAACCAACCTGTAGAGCGGTCCAGTTGCATAAAAGATCCTGAAACACGAGAGCACAGCCTCAGTATGCCCCGAGGCGTGACGGGATGCATCGTTAAAACACACAGGACGCTAGTGCGCCTGGTGTCGACGCAACTGGCTGATCACCGAGTCCAGCGCTCGATCAAACAACAGGGTGTCGTCGAGCAAGCGCACATCACCACGGCGCAAGGCCACCGCCAGCGCCATGGGTGAGTACTCGCGCACCTTCAGCCCCGTGCGATTGACGAAAATCAGCGTGTCCGTGCTGTCGATCTGCGCAATCAACTTGCACCGCTGCACGTCGCCGTCGTCATCCAACTCAAGCCAATTGCCGATCCGCAAACGCTGCACTTGCAGCAGCGCCGGATCTTCATCGGACAGGTGCACAGGGCTGTGAACAGGTGAAGCCTGCTCCGGGCTTGGCAACACGATTTCTTCGAGCACCAGCACCCGCTCGGTGGCCTCGCTGACCGGTTCCACGCCTGCGAATCGGGTTTCAAACACCTGCACGTGCAAGGCTTCCAACTGGGCAAAGAACTCACTGGTGGCAAAAGGATCAAAGGCAGCGCTGGCCAAGCCATCGCGTAAGGCCTTGAGCAGGCCAGGCACGACCTCCAGAAGTCGAAACCGTTCCTGCGGCTCGCTGGGCAGTTCCACACTCCAGATCAACTCATCCATGGTTTCCAGCGCCTTGAGCCACGGGCCCGAAGTATCCCCGTGCTTGAGGCAGGCCAACAACAGCACCTGGCTCCAGGCCTCTTCAAGCAGGCGCACCACGAACCGCGGCAAGGTTCTGCCCAGCAGGCGTCGATTGAGCTCCTGCTGCACTCGCTGGCGCGCCAATTGCGTACGTGCACGGCCTTCTTCGGCATCACGGGTGCGTTGCTCAAGCAACTCATTGCGCCGCCGCTCATCACTGTTGAACACGAGGAACTCGGCAAGCAGATCAGCAAAGATCACCGGATCATCGGTAAAGTCATTGAGCAGACGCTGGACAATCTTTTCCACCCGCACATACAGCGCATCGCGCTGACAGTCGTCACTGGCATCCCACCCCATGGCCGCCGTGGCGATTTCGTTGAGCAAGCGCCGCGCCGGATGACTGCTGCGACTGAAGAAGCGCTTATCCAGCACCGCGACCTTGAGCATGGGGATCTGCATGCGTCCGATCAGGGTGCGCAGCGAATGCGGCAAATTGCTGTCGCCATGAATGAAGTCGAAAAGCATCGCGATCAAATTGATCACATCTTCGTCGACCACTTCGACCTTACGGTAGGTGCCACTCTTGACGCTGACACGGGTCAGTAGCTGTTCAAGTTGCTGGTGCAAGTCAAAATCGTCGACCTCAGCAGCCGGAGGCACAAAGTGCTGCAAGTGCGAGAGCAGGCGCAGCAGGTCGCGGGTACTGATCGGCTGCATCGGCGTGCAGGCCTCCAGGCGAGGCGCAACACGTCCGCGCACTCTCGCCAACAGGTTCTGCAAGGAGGCAAACACCGCTTGTTCGCTGGCATCGAGCTCAGCGTTCTGGGTACCGCACAGCGCTTGCTTGTTTACATCCTCTGACCTCGGCGCGGACCGGTCTTGAGCGCGACGGCGGGGCACCGGTTTGAGCTCAGGTAGCACGCCGGTAGCCAGCAGCAGATGATTGGCTTCGCCATAGAGCTGATCGGCATCGTGCAGCACATAACGCTCGAACAGTTTGAGGATCACCAGCTTGACCTTGATACCCACGCCCAGATTGCGTCCGGCCTGGAGAAAGTAACCGCACAACATCGCCGGTGCCAACGGATTGACCTGAACCACCAGGCTCTGTCCAGTCAAGGCTGAAAGACGCAGGGTCAACTGGTCAAGGGCCAGGCCGTCGCGAGCCAGAACCCGGTTAACCATGGCATCCACGGCCACGGTACGCTCCAATGCATCACTGCTTAGCAACGCAGGCCGATCAAATCCGCCCGGCACAGCACCAGGCAGCGGCTCGCCTTGGCCGATGCGCATGAACGCGTCATAGAAACAATCGAGATAGCCACGCTCAATACTCTTGCGCTTGAGGCGCAGGTCCCGCATGGCTTCGAAGAGGAAGTTCTGCTCGCTGTTACTGGCAGCCTTGTCGGCCATCTCGAACAGCGTATCGTCGGCATTGTCGAACAGCGCCTGCAGACCTTGGCGCAGGTGTAGCGCGGCCTTGTCACGAACCTGCAAAAGCACCACCGGCAGACGAGCAAGAGGCGCAGTAAACGCCTGATCGATGGCAGCCTTGATCGGCACCACCTTGCCGTCTTTGTGCATCCCGGACTCCTTGCAGGGTTAGTCTTGTTATCAATCGACGACTCGTCAAAGCCATGACGTCAAATACAAGTCGCATTATCTGGCAAAATCGAGACGCTCGCCAGCGCGGGCTGAAAGTCCTGCGCCGGGGGATAGACTGATAAATCGGCAAAAAGCTCATTTCGTCTGACCAAAGGTCTGGATGCCGTGCTTGCTGCAAGCGCGCCCCGCCCTGCCCTATAATCCCGGGCACTTAGCTTGTGGAGCCTGCCATGCCGAATTTACGTCTCGCCGACCTGACTGCCGAAATCGAAGCCAACGTACGCCGTGCGCTGCTCGAAGACATCGGCAGTGGCGACATCACCGCCCAGCTGATCCCAGCCGAGCGCCTGGCCAAGGCCACCATCATTACCCGTGATGATTGCGTCATCGCTGGCACTGCTTGGGTCGACGCCGTGTTCCGTCAGCTTGATCCACGAGTGGCGGTGCATTGGCAGGTTAAGGATGGCGAACGGGCGAAGGCCAACCAACCGTTGTTTCACCTCGAGGGCCCGGCCCGCTCATTGCTCAGTGGCGAGCGCAGCGCGCTGAACTTTCTGCAGATGCTTTCGGGTGTGGCCACCCATGCGCAGTTTTTCGCCGACAAAGTCGCCGACACCCAGGTCAAACTCCTCGATACCCGTAAGACCCTGCCGGGCCTGCGCCTGGCACAGAAGTACGCCGTTACCTGCGGCGGCTGCCACAACCACCGCATCGGTCTGTTCGATGCCTTCCTAATCAAGGAAAACCACATCGCGGCCAGCGGTGGCATTGCCCAAGCGATCAATGCCGCCCACAAGATCGCCCCCGGCAAGCCGGTGGAAGTTGAAGTGGAAAGTCTCGAAGAGCTCCAGCAAGCCCTGGACGCCGGTGCCGACATCGTCATGCTCGACGAACTGAGCCTGGACGACATGCGCGAAGCCGTGCGCCTGAACGCCGGCAAGGCCAAGCTCGAAGCCAGTGGCGGGGTCAACGAAAGCACCCTGCGGGTGATTGCCGAGACCGGGGTGGACTACATCTCGATTGGTGCCATGACCAAGGATGTGAAGGCGGTGGATCTGTCGATGCGACTGAGCCTCTGAGGTTTAGCGCAGGCACAAAAAAACCGGCTGATTCAGCCGGTTTTTTATTGCTCATACCGGTGGCAATACCGGTGTTGTAGCCGCTGCCTGGCAGCAGCGGCTACCGCTCAGGTCGATCAGAACTAAGCGTTTTGCAGGCCGTCCAGGTAACGCTCAACATCCAACGCCGCCATGCAACCGGCACCGGCAGAGGTAATAGCCTGACGGTAAACGTGGTCAGCCACGTCGCCCGCAGCGAACACACCTTCAACGTTGGTAGCAGTGGCGTTGCCGTCACGGCCGCCATTGACCACCAGGTAACCGTCCTTGAGGGTCAGTTGGCCTTCGAACAGCGAAGTGTTCGGGGTGTGGCCGATGGCGATGAACACACCGTCAACCTTGATTTCATCGAAGCTGCCGTCGTTGTTCTTCAGGCGTGCACCGGTGACACCCATGTCGTCGCCCAGGACTTCATCGAGGGTGGCGTTGAGTTTCAGCTCGATCTTGCCTTCGGCCACACGAGCGTTGAGCTTGTCGATCAGGATCTTCTCGGCACGGAACGTCTCACGACGGTGAACCAGGGTCACCTTGCTGGCGATGTTGGCCAGGTACAGGGCTTCCTCAACCGCGGTGTTACCGCCGCCAACCACTGCCACTGGCTTGTTGCGGTAGAAGAAACCGTCGCAGGTCGCACAGGCGGAAACGCCTTTGCCCATGAACGACTCTTCCGACGGCAGGCCCAGGTAACGGGCGCTGGCGCCAGTAGCGATGATCAGCGCGTCACAGGTGTAAGTGGCGCTGTCGCCCTTGAGGGTGTACGGCTTGCTGGCCAGGTCCACGGCATTGATGTGGTCGAACACCACTTCAGTTTCGAAACGCTCAGCGTGTTCTTGCATCCGCTGCATCAGCGCCGGGCCGGTCAGACCATGGGCGTCGCCCGGCCAGTTGTCGACTTCGGTGGTGGTGGTCAGCTGGCCGCCAGCCTGCATGCCGGTGATCAGCAGCGGCTTGAGGTTGGCACGCGCAGCGTAGACCGCAGCGCTGTAACCGGCAGGGCCGGAACCGAGGATAATCACTCGCGAATGACGTACTTCAGACATGACACGCTCCTGTCGAGGTGGGCGCTGAATTGCCCACGTCGTAACGCCGGGATCGCCGGCTGGAATAAAAAAGAACCTGCGAAGCACTTGGGGAAGGCTTTTGGCCGCAGGTTCTGAAAATCGTTAAACCGCCGCCTTACAGGCTGGCAGCGTTTTCTGCCAGGTAGTCAGCGACACCCTTGGCGTCAGCCTTCATGCCTTTCTGGCCTGGACGCCAGCCGGCTGGGCAGACTTCGCCGTGCTGCTCGGTGAACTGCAGGGCTTCGACCAGACGGATCATCTCGTCGACTTCACGACCCAGCGGCAGGTTGTTGACTACCTGGTGCTGAACCACGCCTTGCTGGTCGATCAGGAACGAGGCACGCAGTGCCACGCCGTCTTCGTGCTCGATACCGTAGGCACGGGCAATCTCGTGCTTGACGTCGGCCACCATGGTGAATTCGACTTCGCCAATACCACCCTTCTCCACCGGCGTGCTGCGCCAGGCGTGGTGGGTGAACTGCGAGTCGATGGATACGCCAACCACTTCAACACCCAGCTCACGGAACTTATCCATGCGGTTGTTGTGGGCAATGATTTCCGACGGGCAGACAAAGGTGAAGTCCAGCGGCCAGAAGAACAGCACGACGTATTTGCCGCGCAGGGAAGAAAGCTTGAAGCTGTCGACGATCGAACCGTCGCCCAAAACTGCCGCCGCATCGAAATCAGGGGCTTGCTTGTTGACCAGAATGCTCATGAAAACTCCTTGAAGATTAGAATTCGAAGGCGTTGAAAAGATGTGCGCACTTTAGCGAGGCCGCAGAGATTAAGGAAATATCCTTAGACAATCCACCTTATAGGCCGCCTCTATTCATCTCCCGGGACGACGGCCGTTTGCCTATGAAGGTATGCCTCGCAGCCTGCCGAGCTTTTGTTACAGCCCATGTCCCGGCTTGCGCCGCGCTTTCGTCAGCCGCTCAAACTCGGTAAGGTCAGCGCGTTTGCCTTTACCCGGAGTTCTCTATGCAAGCCCCTGTCCTCTCTGGCCCTCAGTACCTGCGTGAAGGACTGAAACTGGTCCTGAGCCCGAGCCTGCGCCTGTTCGTACTGCTGCCCCTGGCGGTCAACCTGCTGTTGTTCGTCGGCTTGATCTACGTTGCCGGTCATCAGTTCAGCCTATGGGTTGATTCGCTGATGCCCAGCCTGCCGAGCTGGCTGAGTTTTCTCAGCTACGTGCTCTGGCCGCTGTTCGTCGCCCTGGTAGTGCTGATGGTGTTCTTCACCTTCACCATGCTCGCCAACATCATCGCCGCACCGTTCAATGGTTTTCTGGCGGAAAAGGTCGAAGTGGTGGTGCGTGGCACCGATAACTTCCCGGCCTTCAGCTGGGCTGAACTGATGGCCATGGTGCCGCGCACCCTGGGCCGCGAAATGCGCAAGTTGGGTTATTTCCTGCCACGGGCAATCGCCCTGTTCATCCTTTCGCTGATCCCGGTGGTGAACATCATTGCCGCGCCGCTGTGGTTGCTGTTCGGCATCTGGATGATGGCTATCCAATACATCGACTACCCGGCAGATAACCACAAGATGAGCTGGCAGGACATGCTCGCCTGGTTGCGCGCAAAGCGTTGGCAGAGCCTGGGTTTTGGCGGTATCACCTACCTGGCGTTGATGATCCCCTTCGTCAATATTCTGATGATGCCAGCGGCAGTCGCCGGGGCAACCCTGTTCTGGGTGCGCGAACGCGGTGCTGAAACGCTGGTGGCGCAAACGACCTGATCCGCAGCTTGATCTGGATCACAGCAACATCCCCCTACAAGGCACATGGTTATTAAAACGATAAGCCTGTAGGGGAGCGCACCATGTACAGACCGTTGACGTTGATGTTTGGATTGATCCTGGGAGGCCAGGCCTGGGCGGCCGCCCCCACCAGCGAACCGATCCTGCCGGTGCAACCTGCAAAAATCACCGATGTCGCCAAGGTTGAACTGGGCAAGCAACTGTTCTTCGATCCGCGCTTGTCCAAATCCGGCTTCATCTCCTGCAACTCTTGCCACAACCTGAGCATGGGTGGCAGCGACAACCTGCCCACCTCCATCGGCCACAACTGGCATCAGGGGCCGATCAACTCACCTACCGTGCTCAACGCCAGCATGAGCGTCGCGCAGTTCTGGGATGGTCGCGCTGCCACCCTTCAGGAGCAGGCCGGGGGACCTATCGCCAACCCAGGAGAGATGGGCTTCACCCATGACCTGGCGGTAGATGTACTGCGTTCCATTGCGCAATACAAAGCCTCGTTCAAGCAAGTGTATGGCGACGATGGCATCAAGATTGACGATGTCACCAACGCCATCGCTGCCTTCGAAGAAACCCTGGTTACGCCGAACGCACCGTTCGACCGTTGGTTGCAGGGTGACAAACAGGCCATCAGCGCCACTGCCGAACAAGGCTATCAACTGTTCAAGAGCATCGGCTGCGTCGCCTGCCACAATGGTGAAGCGGTGGGTGGTAGCTCCTTTCAAAAAATGGGTATGGTCGAACCTTACACCACGAAAAACCCCGCTCAAGGTGTCGCTGGCCTGACGGGCAAAGATCAAGACCGGATGCTGTTCAAGGTGCCAACTTTGCGCAACGTCGCACTGACCTACCCCTACTTCCATGATGGCGCCTACTGGAACCTGGAAGAGGCAGTAGACGTCATGGCTCGGCTGCAATTGGGGCGCAAGCTGAGCAGCGATGAAGTCGGCCAGATCGTCGCGTTCCTCGACACACTGACCGGCGATCAGCCGAGTTTCAAGCTGCCGATGTTGCCGCCGTCTTCTGCACAGACCCCGCGTCCGTCACCGTTCAATTGACGGCCGCTGCAACAATCAGCTCGATGGCCTGGCGTGCAATCGGTGACAAGGTACGCCCGGCATGACAGACAATCGCACTGGCAATGCTGCAGCCACCTCCAGGAAAACCGGGTTGCAGCAACGCCCCCACATCGCCGATTGCACCGCTGCGCAAATCCTCCTCAAGCCAGGCGCGCCAGGTAAACAGCAGCGAGTCGCTGCCCAGCGTCGTGCTGCGCAACAGCTGCAGGTCATTGCAGCCCAGGGCCAGTGGCGCTACGGCGCCCTCGGGCAAGCCCAGCAGATCACGCAACCGCGCCGGCGCCACATCATCAAACAGGACCGAACTCCACGGGTATGCCAGAAGCTGCTGGCGAGTGACCGGTGCCTGCTGCTGCATCAACGGATGGTCACCCCGGCAGAAGATCGACGTAGGCTTAGCCGGCAACGGCGTAATGACAAAACGCGGGTCGGACAGGCGTCCCGGGTCGCAGGTATAGGCAACGAAGAACTCGATCTGCTCCTGCTCCAGTTGGTGAATCAGGTGATGCCAATGATTGACTTCGACCTTCATCATCAACTTGGGAATGCGCTTGCGCAGTGTAGTCAGCGCATCTTGAAGATAGAGATTGGCGGCCATCATGCCCGCACCGAAGTTCAACTCCCCACCATCGGCCTGGGCAATATGATTGGCCTCGGCGACCAGACGCCCGGCACACCCCAGCAACTCGCGCCCGCGGGCCAACAGTTGCCGCCCCGCTGCGGTGAGCAGCACTGTCCGCGTGTCACGGTCAAACAGGCGCACCCCCAAGTCGGCTTCCAGGGACTGAATGCTGCGGCTAAAGGCCGTCTGCGACAAGTTGGCTCGTTCAGCTGCGCGGGAGAAGTGCAACTCCTCGCTGAGCAGGACCAGATGACGAATGCGCTTCAAATCTATTGAGTCAGCCACTGCATCAATCCACGGTTATTTTTGCATTGGACGCACAGGGCATAGATACACAGACTGGCGTGCGTGTGCAACACAGCGCACCAGAACAACAACGATCTGCCGCAGCGGCCCAGACCCTCCTGTGCACGCCACTTCGTACAAGGAATTACGCCATGTCTTTGCGTCACCACCAAGGCCTGCTTGCCCTTGCTTGCGCCAGCGCCTTTTCAGCACATGCCGCCCCCAGCGACCTGAAAAGCCAAATCGACACCCTGGTCAAACAGGACGAAGCGCAGATGATCGCGCAGTTCAAGCAATTGCACCGTAACCCCGAACTGGCCTTTCAGGAGAAGGAAACTGCAGCCCAGGTGGCCAAGGCCCTTCAGGAGCAAGGCTTCGAAGTGAAGACGGCAATCGGTACTACCGGCGTGGTGGGTATCTTGCGCAACGGTCCGGGGCCGGTGGTGATGTACCGGGCCGACATGGATGCCTTGCCCATCAAAGAGGCCACTGGCCTGGACTACCGGAGTAACAAGGTCACGCCCTGGCTCGACAACCCAAGCCAGCCGGTCATGCATGCCTGCGGCCATGATGCGCATACCACCTGGTTAATAGAAGTGGCCAAAGTCATGGCCCAGCTCAAGGGACAGTGGTCAGGCACCCTGGTGCTGGTCGCCCAACCTGCCGAGGAACTGCTCGAAGGCGCGACCGCCATGGTCAACAACGGCCTCTATGACTTTGCCCCCAAGCCCGATGTGCTGGTGGCCGCCCACGTATCACCGGTCTACCCGGCCGACAGTGTCGGCCTGCGTGAAGGGCCGCGTCTGGCCGGCACTGACCAGATCGACGTCGAGCTGCCAGGCATCGGTGGGCATGGCTCTACCCCTCATGTGACCAAGGACCCCGTCGTGATGGGCGCCATGGCGGTCATGGGCTACCAGACCATCATCAGCCGCATGCTCGATCAATCCAAACCCGCAGTCCTTACCGTGGGAGCGTTTCAGGCTGGGGTTAACAACAACATCATCCCGGTCAGCGCCACGCTCAAACTCAACTTGCGCTGGTATGACGAAAAGGTTCGCGAACGCCTGATCGCCGGAATCAAGTCAGTGACCCAGGGCGTGCTGGTAATGAACGACATGCCCGACGACTACCAGGCCAAGTACACCATGAAGGGTTATTCCACACCGGTCGTCAATGGCAAGGCCCAGACCGAACTGGCGCAGGCCGCTCTGGTGCATCAGCTCGGTGCCGACAAGGTACTGCCTGGCGTGCCACCGCTGATGGGCTCGGAAGACTTCCACATGCTGGCCAGCCCTTACCCGGACACCAAAGTGCTGTTCATTGAGGTGGGGTCGGGCAAACCCGATGCCTACAAAAACCTGATCGAGAAAAAGCAGTTGCCGCCGGCGATGAATCACACCCCAGGCTTCGTCGTAGAGCTGCCCGCCATTGCCACCGGTGCGCGAGCGGTGAGCGCGACGCTGAGTGCATTCTTCAATCAGCCACTCTGAGGCCGCCACGGCTGCCAGGCTCTGGAGCCCCTGAGGGCCTCATCGCAGCCTGGCGGTAGCGGCTACCTGAGCTGGTTGGAGAACTGGCCCACGGCGTTGACTACCTTCTTTGCCCCTTCCTGAATCTCGACAATCACCGTACCGGTCTCCCCAGCCAGGGTCAGACCCTGCTCGGCCTGGCGCTTGCTGCTGTCGATGATGTCTACGGCGGCCTTGGCCAACTTTTCGTTCTGCTGGACCACCCGGGCAATTTCTTCCGTAGCGGTGCTGGTGCGCGATGCCAGCTGCCGCACTTCGTCGGCGACCACTGCAAACCCACGCCCCTGCTCGCCGGCCCGGGCGGCTTCGATGGCGGCATTGAGCGCCAGCAGGTTGGTCTGCCCGGCAATATCGCTGATGGTCTTGATGATCGAACCGATGACCTGCGACTGCTTGTCGAGCGCCTCGATCCCCTCGGCTGCCTCCTGCATGTAACCCTCCAGACCACGCATTACCTCAACGGTCTGGGTCACGACATCCGTGGCCTTGCGCGCACTGTTATCGGTTTCTACCGAGGTGGTGTAGGCAATATCGGCAGCCTCGGCCACGGCCACTTCCTGATTGACCTGATCGGTGATTACGGTGGCGAATTTGACCACTTTGTAGAGCACGTCGTGGGCATCGATAATCGGGTTGTAGGAAGCCTCCAGCCAAACCACCCGACCGTGAGCATCCACGCGCTTGAATCGCTCAGCGACAAATTCGCCGCGGCGCAGGGTGTCCCAGAACGCCTGATAGGCCGGGGAGTTGTACTCCTCCGGTTCGCAGAACATACGGTGATGCTTGCCGGCCACTTGCTCCAGACGATAACCCATGGTCTGCAGGAAGCGATCGTTGGCCGTCAGCACCTCACCTTGCAAGTTGAATTCGATCACCGCTGTGGAACGCATCAGTGCCTTGATCAGGCTCTCATGCTCGCGTGAAGATTCGATGGTGCGCGTCAGGTCGCTGGAGTGCAGAGTGAAATACTTGAGGCGCCCGTCACTCCCCTTTACCGGTTGCAGGATCGAGCGCAGCCAGGCTTCCTCTCCATTGCCACGCAGCAAGCGAAACGCACCATTAAGGTGCTCACCGCGGGCAATAGCGGTTTTCATGCGGGTGTAGAATTCCAGCTGTTTGACGTGCGCCGGCACAATATCTTCGATGTTTCGTCCGAGCAATTGATGGCTGCTGTACAGCATCTCCTTCTCGAAGTTGCTGTTGACCGATTCGATCCGCCCCTGAGGGTCGAGCTGCAACACCAGCATCTCGCTGTCCAGGCTGCTCTTGACCTGCTCAACAGACAGCAGCTCTTCGCGCAGTTGCAGGTTTTCTTTTTTCAGTTTGCTGTTGAACATCAACGCTCTCCTGGAGCGAAATCGGTCATCCGGATGAGTCTGCATCGGCTGATTGCGCAACAATCTTGAGTGCCCGCGTGGGAAATATTTTGCAGGCCAAAGCGCCGGAAATCGGGCGTCACGTATCCGTCACAAATGTTTCATGGCGACGCAATCGAGGCCGCGCAAACTGGTATTCATGAGCACACCGCCCCTGCATGTCACCCTGATCAGCGAAACCTTCCCACCGGAGATCAACGGCGTGGCCAATACCCTTGGTCGGCTGAGCGAAGGCTTGCGCCAGCGTGGCCATCAGGTCGAGCTGGTGCGCCCGCGCCAGGGCGGTGATCCCGCCGGGCCTGGCGATGACTTGCAGCTACTGTGCCGCGGCTGGCCGTTGCCCGGCTACCCAGGGCTGCAATGGGGCCAGGTGTCGATGCACAAGCTGATCCGCCGCTGGCGCCGGCACCGTCCCGATGTGCTGTATATCGCCACCGAAGGCCCGCTGGGCTTGAGCGCCTTGCGTGCGGCGCGGCGCCTGGGCATTGCCGTGGTCAGTGGCTTTCACACCAACTTCCACCAGTATTCCAGCGAATACGGCCTGGGCCTGCTGTCCCGGCTGCTGACGCACTACCTGCGCTGGTTCCACCACCGCACCCACACCACCCTGGTGCCCAGCCTGAGCCAGCGCCTGGAGCTGGAACGCCGCGGGTTTGACAACCTGACCCTGATGGCCCGAGGTGTCGACAGCCAGCTGTTCAACCCGGGCAGGCGCCGTGAGGCGTTGCGAACACAGTGGGGACTGGGCAGCGATGACATCGCCCTGATCCATGTCGGACGCCTGGCCCCGGAGAAGAACCTCGGTGTGCTGCAGCTATGCCTGGACGCTGCACGGCGCAACTATCCACAGCAGCACATCAAGTTGATCGTGGTGGGTGACGGCCCGCAGCGCAGCACCCTGGAGCAACAACTGCCCGACGCCGTGTTCTGCGGTGCCCAACGCGGCGACGCGCTGGCCGAACACTACGCCTCGGGGGATATCTTCCTGTTCCCCAGCCTCACCGAAACCTTCGGCAATGTGGTGCTCGAAGCCCTGGCCTCGGGCCTTGGCGTGGTGGCCTACGACCAAGCTGCCGCAGCCCAGCATATCCGCCATGGCCATAGCGGCGCGCTGGCCATGCCGGGTGATACCGACGCTTTTATCGATGCCTGCAACTGGCTGCTGGAAGACCCGGAAACCTTGCGCCGGGTACGCCTCAATGCCCGCCAACACGCCAGTCGTCAGTGCTGGCCAGCGATTGTCGAGCAGTTTGAAAGCCTCTTGAGCGCCGCCTGCCGCCAGGGCCAAGGCGCAATCACGCCCCAGCCTGCAGCAACACTGGCGATCAAACCAGGGTCGTCAGCGCCTCGCGGCTGAACGGCAGAATATCCTGCTCGCGGCCATCGCGGACCTTGGCGGCCCAGTCCGGGTCCACCAGCAGTGCGCGGCCCACCGCCACCAGATCGAACTCGTCGTTGTCCAGCCGGGTCAGCAGGTTTTCCAGGCTGGCCGGTTGCGCCACCTTGTCGGTGGCGACCATGAACTGCAGGAACTCGCCATCCAGGCCCACGCTACCGACGGTAATGGTCGGCTTGCCGGTGAGCTGGCGGGTCCAGCCCGCCAGGTTCAGGTCCGAGCCCGCGAACTCCGGCTCCCAGAAACGGCGGGTGGAACAGTGGAAGATATCCACACCCGCTTCACTCAGCGGCTGCAGGAAGGCATCCAGCGCCTCGGCGCTTTCCACCAGGCGGGCGGTGTAATCCTGCTGCTTCCACTGCGAGAAGCGGAAGATGATCGGAAAGTCCGGGCCCACGGCGGCGCGTACGGCCTGGATCAACTCGATGGCAAAACGCGAACGACCGGCCAGGTCGCCCCCGTATTCATCGGTGCGCTGGTTGCTCGCCGCCCAGAAGAACTGGTCGATCAGGTAGCCATGGGCGC
>RCUI01000075.1_pt1 | contig 36868 bp, 47 predicted proteins | sample 2166121 | NCBI WGS metagenome assembly RCUI01 (sample SAMN09932700, study PRJNA488358) | compost metagenome | feature: garden; material: soil; isolation source: compost soil in succinic acid-enriched culture | place: Germany: Experimental Botanical Garden Goettingen | collected 2016-01-27
GCGCACCAACGCGGGCGTGCACGAGGTGCAAGTCGACTACTAGCCCGCCAGCATCAGGGGGCCACCATGGCAGTTCCAGCAGGACCAACAGAAGCACGATACGTCGGGAACGGGGTGACCACGGTATTTACCATCCCCTTCCTGCTGATCATCCCGACCGATTTAGACGTGTTCCTCAACGGGGTAGAGCAGACCTCGGGATACAACATCGTCGGCGCCGGCAATCCCACCAGCACCATCACCTTCACCACGGCCCCCGCGGTGGGCGCCGACGTCTATCTGGCCCTGAACGTCCCATTCGAGCGCCTGAACGACTACCAGGAGAACGGTGATTTCCTGTCCGCAACGGTAAACCGGGACTTTGACCGTATCTGGCAGGCCCTCAAGCAGTTGTATCGAAGTGCTACCCGCGCGCTTACGCTGGGCTCGACGGACGTTGACGGCAGTGGTTGGTACCGGGCGAAAGGAAACGGCATCAGGGACATGGCTGACCCTGTGGCTGAGCAGGATGCGGTCAACTTCCGTTCCATGCGGACCATGATCGAGCAGGCGCTGGCTGGAATTGTTGGTGGAGTGGGCTGGTTCCTGCAGGCCGGCGCGGGAGCAGTGGCGCGAACGTTCCAGGACAAGATGCGCGACCACGTCTGGCTTGAGGACTTCGGCGCGCAGCCTGCGCCCTTCGATTCTACAGCCGCATTTGCTGCAGCATTCGCTACAGGGAAGAGCATCGGCCTTCGAGGGGAGCACTATTACAACAGCGCGATCCTGACCCCAGTAGCTGATGGGCAAGTAATTTTTGGTACCGGAAAAATGGGGCAGACCGTTATCGAGAACCCCTACAACTCGAACCCGCTTTACCAGTCCTCAGTTGGTCCTGGCGCTGCGTACAAGCGTCGCATTGGAGTCCGGGATATCGAATTTGTTGGAAACCCCACGACTTTGGCCGGCATGGTTCTGCGTGGAATCATTAGTGACGGACTGACCGGCGATGCCGACAAATCGTGCGAGTTCAGGAACGTCCGCGTGCGTGATGTGGGGGCAGGTCCCGGTATGACCGTAAATGCCTGGTGCAACAACCTTTACAACATCGAGCTTTGGGACAACTACCAGGGACTTAAGCTTGGCGCAGAGGCCAACGCATTCGGCGCCTATGGGATGTACATCACTGGCTGCCAGAAAGAAGCGATCGTCATGCCGCAGGGCTCTGGACAGCCTTCGGTCATCAACTTCTTCAACACTACCTGCCAGTACTCTGGTGGCGACGAGTACATGATCGACATCCGAGATGGATACGCGATCAAGTTCTATGGGTTGTATCTGGAGGGCAGTCGGGCGCCGCTTGGCGTGGCAAACGTTGGTGGCCAGGCGGCCATGGTCGGCTTCGACAACGTCATGCACAACCTGGTCGACGGCACGCCAAACGTCCCGATCATCACCACCAACGTCAAGCACTGCCACGTCAAAGGAATTGTCAACCTGGGGGGCGCCATGGCTTCGTTTGTGAAAATCACTGGCACCCTGCCTTTCACCCATGTCGAGGGATACCACGTCGCCGTTGGCTCAGTGACCACGCCGGTGGACGATCAGTCCACTCGCCGGTCGACCATCGTGCAGAACTGGGATGGGAGTGAATTCGGCATGACCACCTTCAAGAACCTTACGTCCCAGCATCTGACCGATTGGAGAACCACCGAGGCCAACACACTGATCATGTACATAGATGGTAGTGGCCGGCTCGTATTCGGCCCTGATGCAACGGCTCCGACACTTTCCAGAGCAGGCGGAACGATGTCGCTGACTTACAGCGCAGGCATCGGCACGTTCAGGGCGCCACGATTCGGCATTGGGTCGGCCAAGCTGATACTTGATGTGCCCTCTTCACCGGAGGGGGCTTTTGCGGCTCCACCGGGCTCTCTTGCCATGTCTGACAATGGCAAGCAGTACACAAAAGATAGTGGTGTCGGTAACACGGGATGGCTGCAGATATGAAAGTGATACTGGATAAGGATGGAAATCTGATCAACATCGGGGCATGGGACTTTATGGTCTCTCACGGTGAGAACGGTGAAATGGTGATCTCCAACCCAATCCCCGAAGGAGCTTACGAGGCAGAAGTGGAAATCGCCTTCTGCAAAAATGGTCGGGCTTTCCTGGCTGACGATTATTACAACCTGCGCAAGGCGGAATACCCTGAGGTCGGAGATCAGCTCGATGCACTGTTCAAGGCAGGGGCATTTCCACCAGAGATGGCTGCCCAGATTCAGGCGGTAAAAGATCGATATCCAAAACCAGACGAGCCTGGTTGAGTAGCCCAGTGATGAGATTTCCCCGTTCGACTGCGTGAACGGGAGTCGAACTGACAGAGGCCTGAAATCAGGTTAATGTGCACCGTGACGAGCTGCTGCCCAGGAGCTGATGGTTATCCAGCGTGATCGAAAAAGTACAGCGATCAGTACACCATCACGCGGAGTCGTACGCCTGAGCCAATAAACACGGTTGTTATAGGCTCAGGTACGGTGCCTGTCTCCGGCACCATGACATTTTCCGCGACGAACCGTCATCATCCGGAAAACCCAATGAAACCGCCTGCTTGGCGGTTTTATTTTGCCTGTAGCCTTGCGCTTTCTTCCGCCACGTTCCGCAAATTTTTAGTACATTGCGCAGCACATCCTAGATTCGGTGCCAAGGTGATGTACTAAATGCCTCTCACAGACACAGCGGCCAGGCAGGCCAAGCCCCAGGACAAGCCGTATTCCATCAAGGACGGCGATGGCCTTTTTCTCTATGTCGCCAAGAACGGCACGAAGTCGTGGCACTTTCGGTTCACCTGGCACGGCAAGCAGGAACGCATATCGCTGGGCACGTACCCGGAGATCGGCCTGCGCGATGCCCGCGACCGCCGGGACGAGGCCAGATCGCAGGTTGCCAAGGGGATAGACCCGCGCATCGAGCGCCGGCAGGCCAAGGCCGAAGCCGCTGTGCACCAGCAGAACACCTTCGAGGCCGTGGCCAACCGCTGGCATGAGTTCAAGCTGCCTCGATGGGCTGCAGCCCGGAAAGGCTCAGCGGTGCAATCCCGCTTCTACCTGGACAAGGACCTGATACCCGAGCTGGGCAAGCTGCCCATTGCTCAGATCAAGCGCGGCGATGTACTGGAGGCCATGCGACGGGTCGAGCGCCGTGGTGCGCTGAACTCGGCCCGCAAGTGCCGTTCATGGCTCAACGAGATATTCCGGTTCGGGATCGCCGAAGGCCTGCTTGAGGTGAACCCAGCCGCTGACCTGGACATTGTCGCGGTACCGGAGCCACCCGAGCAGCACAACCCGTACTTGCGCAGGCATGAGCTGAAAGAGTTCCTGGTGGCGCTGCGCGACTTCAAGTGCGCCGAGTACGCCCGCAGCGCGGTAAAGCTGTTGCTGCTGACCGGCGTTCGTACGATCGAGCTGCGCAGCGCGACCTTCGACCAGTTCGACTTCGTGGAGGGGTTGTGGACGATTCCGCCCGGGATCGTGAAGCAGTTGCAGAAGAGGGTAAGAACGAAAAGCGGGGAGATTCCACCGTACCTGGTCCCGCTGTCGCGGCAGGCGATGGAAGAGGCGAAGCACGCTCACCAGATCACCGGGCGCTATCGTTTGCTTATCGCGGGCCGAAACGACCCGCGCAAGCCGATAAGCGATGGCACGGTGAATAGTCTGTTGAAGCGCATGGGATACCAGGGACGGCTGACCGGGCACGGAATACGCGCAACGATCTCAACCGCACTGAACGAGATGGGATACAACGAGAAGTGGATCGACGCTCAGCTGTCGCACATCGGCGACGCATACAACCATGCTGAGTTCGTGGAACAGCGGAGGGGGATGATGCAGGACTGGGCCGACTACCTGGACGGCCTGCTGGCGGAGTGATCACCCGCCGCGGGCGGCGGTGATCTTGGCTTTGGCCCAGGCTTGTACCTCGGACTTCACCCACACCACAGAGCGTGGGCCCAGGCTTATCTGCTTCGGGAACGAGCCTTTCATCATCTGCTCGTAGATGAAGCTGGTGCCCATGCCGGTGATGCGGCGAACCTCGGCGATCTTGATGAATTCAACTTCTTCGGGGATTTGTGCGGCGTTCATAGGTACCTCTCAGAATATGTAGCGGACAGGAGCAAGGTGTGCGGCCGGCAGCCGGGCCAGCACCGGCCCTTCGTCGAACTGGTCGCCGGCGGGTGGTGGCGGGTCCTGGTCATCGGCCTGGGTAATGCGCTGGTTGGTGGCGTAGATGGTGAGCACCACGCCGATCAGGAAGGCGAAGGCGGCAGCGGTGAGGCAGGCCCAGAACACGTTGGTGTGCTTCATGGCGCTGGCCTCAGTAGGGGACACACTTGACGCAGTTGCCGGTGTAGCCAGGCGTGCCACAGCCTGAGCAGGGTTCGGTTTCCGGTGTGCCGCGCTCTTCCGGCCGGCTTTCAAGGTCCGGCATCAGCAGGGCGAGTGCCTTCTGGTAGTTCGGGTTGTCGGCCAGCATCTTGTCCACGCTGTCGCAGTCACTGCCAAGCCCGGTGATCTTGTCGTAGCCGGCCTGCACTACTGATCGGTAGTCGTAGACCATGTAGCGCAAGAGGTCCTGCGTCCGATCGAGCTTTTCGTCCAGCGCTGTCAGGTCGGCCTGCAACTGGTCGCACAGCACGCACTTCATCAGCACAACCTCGCTGGGCCTTGGTTCGGCCAGCATCGATGCCACCTCTTGCTGGCTCAGTTCCAGGATCTTCGGGTCATAGGTGCGCAGTTTGGACTCGGCCTCGATGGCGCGGCGCTTCCAGGTGGCGTCGTCGCAAAGCTCGTCTGGCTGACATTGCGTACAGCCAAACATGCTTTCGCCCCGGCAGGTGGCGCACTTCGGCCCGCTCGGCTCTGCTGGTAGTCGCTCAATCCCCAAGCGCTTCTCGTCACGGAGAGCCTGAAGCTCGCGTGCACTCGGCTCGCCCTGGTGCTGCTCGGAAAAAGACCGGGCATGGACTGGGTAGCCTTTGCGTTGGGCAATGGCCAGCATCAGCGTTGAAAGCGGAACTCCTTTGGCGATGACTGTGCTGGGTGGCAGCTTCACTTCGCATGGAAGTACCTGCGGCACCTCGGCTTGATCAACCGCGTCGGTGATGGCCCGCCATGCGGCAGGGCCAAGGCTCATTTGTTCTTTGATCCGGTCGATGACCCACATTGGAAGGATGGCTAGTTTCTGTTGGTTGCTCATTGCCCTTGCTCCAGTAGTTGAATGACGTCTAGGTAACCGGCGATGTGGCTGCCGGGCTTGTCGGCGGCGGTGCGCTTGAGGTGTTCCACGACCAGCGCCACGCCGTTGGTGGCGGCCAGCGTGCGGTGCATGGCGAGCACCGTGGCGGTCGCCTCGGCACGGGCCTGCAGGCGCATGTAGTGGTTGATGGGGCCTTGCACCACCAGCACCGGGACGGGCTTGGGGCGGATGACGGTTTCGGTAGAAAAGACAGGCGCAGCGGCCGACTGGCGGGCCTTGGATAAGGCCGCCTGGGCGGTTGGGTTCATGGTTTACCTCACCAATTGGCGCGGATTGAAATGGTGTGCCTTACTCGTTGCTCACCAACAGGAAGGGGTAGTGCAATGGGATTGGCGAGTCGGCAACGGACTGGGGCCTACTTCAAGTGGGCTGCTATTAAGCAGTCATATGCGAGCAAAGAAGACACACTCACGAACGGAGCATTTGTCGAATCGTGTTGCAGAAAGCTAAGCGATGGGACTGTTCAGTTGTTCCTTGGCGTTTACAGCGCTGATGGCAAGCCAATCGTCGAGGATTACACGGACGATGTTCAGGGTATGACGGTCGAGCAAGCTCTCGATTGGGGTTTGGACCGAGGCCGCAGTGTCGGGAACGGCCAGAAATCTCAATGATTAGACGCCCCTCACGGGGCGTTTTTTATTCCGTGCTCTGGTGCGAAACGCTCAGTCCTACCGCCACCGGGCGAACCCAGATCGGCATGCTGCTGAGCATGAAGGTTTCGCCCTGGGCGGCCAGGAGCAAGGTGGTGCCCATGACGTGGGCGATTGCTTCCGCTGCGGCAGGCGGTACCGCGTTGCCGATTCGTTCGCGCCAGGCCTGGTCGCTCAGGCCATCCAGCTCAAGCTGCTCCTCAGGCTCGACCAGGCTTTGCAGCGCGGCCAGTTCAAGGGTGGTGAAGGGGCGGTGCCAGGTGCCGTCGAGTGATTCGATAACGCAGGTGAGCCGGTCGTTTGCCTCTGGCAGGCGGGGATCGGCAACGCTCCAGCGCCCGTTGTCGTGCATTGCACTGGCGGAAACGGCGCCGGCCTTGCCATTCCAAGGCACTACGCCGTAGTGCCCGCCAGTCAGGTAAGCATCGCCCTTGGCGCGGCGCATGCCTGGGCGCGGATCTTGAACCGCAAAGGCGCCTTGGCCGGTGGTGCTGCCGGAAATCACGCAATTGGCGTGGCTCCCGTATGGCGTCACCTGGTACTTGCCGAAGCCGCCAGCAGCGCGGCGCGGGTCGGCCACGCTGAACGTGCCTTGCCCTGGGCTCTTCACCCCGATGACCGCGCCGCTTGTGTCCTGCCAGCGGCGAACCCCATATTGCTGGTATTGCAGGGCTCCGGCCTTGGCTCGCGGATCGGCCACCGAGAACTTGCCGTTGGTCGGGCCACTGCGTGCCGCCACGGTACCGGCGGACTCAGCCCAATCATTGACGCCCAGGAACCCGTCGCGGAATTGCGGGACGATGATCAGGTCGCGCAGGTAGCCATCCTCGATTGTTAGATCGTTCAAGCTGCGCCAGTCTTTGCCAGCCTCGACCAGGGCTAGGCGAACCCAGGTCTTCCACTGCAAGGCCGGTACCCGGTGCATCGGGCCAGCCTGTTCGATATCGCCAGCCAGCGGCATGCGGCCGAGGATGTCGCCCACAGCGCGCAGGCTTTTCTTCTCCGGTTCGTACAGGAACGGAGGCACCTTCTCGACGTGGCGAGCTACCAGCAGGAAGCGTTTACGGCTCTGGGCCAGCCCGCCGATGACGCCGCAGTCGTGGGTAGTTTCGGCAACCGCGTAGCCGAAGTGGCTGAGCAGGGCGCCGATCTGGTCTAGCAGGTGCCGGCCGCGGCTGGCCAGGCGGGGTACGTTCTCGAACACCAGCAGCGGTACCGGGTCATCGCGCCAGGCCTCGCCGAACAGCCAGATGCAGCGCAGCGTCAGCTCGTTCAGGGCCTGGTATTTCGGGGTCATGCTCATGGTTTCCGACAGCAGGCCGCTGGCGCCTTTGCAGGGGGAGCTGATGAAAACTGCGTCAGGTCGACGGCCGCCGGCAGCGCGCCGAATGTCCTCCGGCGTGGCTTCGCGCCAACCTGGTGGCGGCTCTTTTCCGTGGAAGCGGATGTACTGGTCGCGGGTGAACAGGTCGATCAACGTGCCTTTCACGCCGCTCAATCGCTCGAAGTCAGCCAGCCCTGCCGGGTCAACGTCCACGCCGCCCAGGCATTCCCACTCGGCCTGCATGTTCCCGACGATGGGCTTAGCCCGGTTGAAGCCTTTGGCACCACCCCCAAGGCCGCAGCACATGTGAAAGTGGGTGAGTTTTTTCTTGATCAGCATGCTGCCGTCCTTGAAGAGGTAGGCGCCGGTCACCCGGCGCGAGATGCTCAGGCAGCCGACTGGTAGGCCTGGAGGGCGAAGTACACGCGGGCGCAAGCCTCAGCGTCTGGACGGGCGCGGTGGCCGTCGACCAGGTCTTCGCCGGTGAAGAACTTCAAGGCCTCGGAGACCGTCGGCGTCTTGAAGCTGTTCTTGAAGTTGGTGGCCTTCATGGCCTCGGTGGGGGGCAGCTGGCAGATCGGCTTGGTCTTGATGGCCGTGCAGAACGCGGCGCCCTGGCGGAAGTCGTCAGCCACCCAGGCATCCGAGAAGCGCTTGAGGCCGATCCGGAGCATGCGAGCGTCGAACGACTCGTTGTGCGCGACCCGCATCCCCGCCATGCGCCAGATGCGCAGGAAGCCTTCGATGGCCAGCGCTTCGGAAATGCCGTGCTCGAGCGCCAGCTCGGTGGTGATACCGTGGATTTGCGCGACCTCGCTGGGGATGTCCCAGCCATCGGGGCGAACCATGGCCTCGAAGCTGTCGACCAGCTCGCCTTCCTGGGTGTAGAGCAGGGCGCAGACGTCGACGATGTGCGGCTGGCGCGGGTCGTCGCTCGGCAGCTTCCAGTGAGGGAAGCCGGTGGTTTCGGTGTCATAAACGCAGATCAGTTGGGACATGGCGAGGTTTCCTCAGGGCATGAAAAAGGCGCCATACGGCGCCGGTTGTGCATATTTCGCTGTGGATAAGTCAGGGGTCAGACGACCACATCTTCCAACGTGGCGGTGACCTTGTAGCTGTGCTCAAGCGCCGACTCGCCCTCGGTTTCGACGGCGATGACTTGGTCATCGAGCAGGCGCAGCAGCAGAGTGGTGGCCTGGTCGCTGCTCACCGCCAGGCGGCTCTGCACCCAGTGGGCCTTGAACGGCTTGCCGTTGGCCTTGAGAACGATGAGCTGCTTGGCGTCGTCGTAGTCGAAGTCGCCGAACTCCTTGCCGTACTGAGCTTCGTGATTGGCCTGGGCCTCCTTCAATAACCCCTTCGATTCCTCCAGATGCTGCTTTTCGAGGTTGTCGAAGTTCGTTTGGCGATCCAGGCCCAGATCCAGGCCCATGCCAGCTATCCGCTCGGCAGCACTCAGCGGCAGCTCATGCTGGTCACGCTCGGCCCGGATTCCGTCCAGGCCTTCGCTGTAGTCATCCGGCGCCATCACCAGCAGGCAGAGGTGGCCAGCGCTGTCGACCAAGTCGTGCTTTTTCGGGTCTTTGCCATCGACGGTCGCGGTGACCGTGAGGTTCTTGGCATCGACCTGCACCCGCTTGATATCGATCGGCACGGTCACCACGCCGTTGGCGGCAATGGTGCGGATGGCAACGCGCACGGCGTCTTTCACTCCGAGCACGATGCGTTCGATGGTCTCTTGCTGGGCGTTCTCGCTCAGGCTGCCGAAGGGCGCGCTCTGGCCGCGAAGCTGGTCCAGGCAAACGGTGGTCAGGTCATGCTCGAGCAGTTCGCTCGCGATCTCCGAAGGCAGCAGGCCGTCGCGGTTGGCGCGTTCGATGATGGCGCGGTGTTCCAGTTTCATGCGGGTTTCCTCATTGTTTGGCCAGCCGCTCCAGCGCTTGGCGCTGGAAGTCGGTCAGCGTGGTGCGCGGGCCAAAGCGCTTGAAGCGGGCCCGCATGTCGGTGGTGAAATCAACTTCCCAGTCCGTCCGCGCCTCAAGCTCGGCAACGGCCAGCAGGCTGCTGAATTCCTCAACCCTGTCGTAGATCTCGTCGATGCAGAGGGCGGCCATGGCGGGGCCTCGATCAGGCGGCGTTACGCTGGCGCGCAACCGACTCGATATGGGTGATCAGCGCGTTGCAGATCCGGTGGAAGTCGCTGGCGCGGTACAGCTTGGCCGAGCGCTCTTGCGCTACCGCCTCGAAGCCCAGCGAGGCCAGAAAATCGGCAGTAAGGGTGAAGCCCAGGCGGGTGCTGATATCGCCCAGCTTGATGCGCTGGCCATCGTCGGCTGCTGGTTGAACTGCAGGTGCGGCGCTGGTGATCGGCGTTGCGGCTGGCTCAGGTTCGGGGCTGTGGATCTGCTCGACAACTGGCTGCTGCTTGACCTCTTCCTGAACAACTTCGGCCTGGGCAGCGTGCTGCGCAGCAAGTTGCCGCCCTTGCTCTTCCTGCTGGCGTCGCTGTTTGTCCTGCTGGCGGGCCAGATCGGCATCGCGGCGCTTCTGTTCTTCCTGCTCGTGCTCGTTGATGCGGACCTTGATCAGCGCGACCAGGTCGTCGTTGGCCTTGTTGACCACCAGCTCCTGCGCGTCGTGGAACAAGAACTTATGGTTCGCCGCCAGTTCGTTCAGGCTGGCCAGGTTGAGCCGGATGCTGTCGGCGATGCGGCTTGCCTCAATCTTCGCCCGGGCCAGCTCGCTGCCGGCGGCTTCGTTGAGGCTGTCAATGGTGCGCTTGCCCTTGATGGCCCCAGCAAAGTCGGCCGGCACGCGCGGCATGCGGATGCGGCCTCCCAGGGTGCCGTTGATCTGGTCGATATGGTCCTGCAAGGCCTTGGCGGCTTCCATGACGATGTCAGAGCGGATGATGTCCTTTCGGGCCTTGACCAGCTTTTCCAGTTCCAGGCGCTTGCGGCGGGTCTCGGCGGCAATGTCGTCGATGGCCTTGAACAGCACGTCGATGCTTTCGGTCTGGCTCAAGGCGTGTTCCTTGGCAGCCTTGAGCTTGTCTTCCACCTCGCCGCACCACTTGACGGTGGCATCCGCGTCGGCAAAGTCCTTGTCGGTCGACAGCTCGGTGTTGATGTTGCCGATCACCGACAGCGCGTGAGCCTTGAAGGCGTCCAGGTTGCTGGCGGTGACCATGCCGGTCACATCGATGCGCAGCGCGGGCAGTTGATCCGGAGCGGCGCCGATCGGCTCGACCTTGGCCTCTTTCACCTCGAAGGCGCCCAGGTCCTCTTCGAACTGGGCCCAGCCGGCCACCAACTGATCACGCCGACCAGCGACAGGGCTGTATTCCAGGTGCGCGAACTTATCGAGGGTGCCATCGGAGCACACGAAGATCACGCGCTCGGCGCCGCTGACCAGCAGCTGCTGCTCAAGCTGCCAGTAATAGTGCGGATCCAGCTCGCCGGCGCGGATCTGCGCGACCACCGTCTCGTTCCATAGCTTGTGCTCGAAAAGGGTGTCGCCGAGCATCGTGGCCCCGTCCATCGAGGCCAGCAGGTTGCCGCTGGTGCCAACGATGGGGTAGAGCTCCTCGCCGATCATTTCCTCGACCAGGGGGCGGGCCAGCTCCTCGGTGGCGTGGCCGCGATCGAAGATGGCCTGCTGCTGGGGCGTTACGTCCGGCGTGATGCCGGTCTTCTTCAGGGCCAGCAGGTCGTTGCGGGTCTGGTACTTCGAGGCGCCCATCATCGCGGGCGCCTCCGAAGCGGTGAAGTAGCTGGAGCGAAGGGCGTGCCACTCGGGGGTGCCCTGCTGGACGTTATGCACTTGCATCGGTGTGATCTCCTTCGATAGGGGCAAGCGAGTGGATTCGCTCAATTTGCGCGGGGGTTACGGTGTATTTGCTGGTGAGGTTCGCCAGCAGGTGCTCAGGGCTGGTCCGCTTGCTGGCGATCATTCCGCGCCACTTATCGGCGTTCTCTTCGAGCTTGCTGTCGGGGTAGGCCGGAAACTGCTTCGGCTCGTCGGCCTTGCGGGCCTGTGACTGGTTGATTTCGCGCTCGGTCGGGATGTCCTGGACTTCCTCAGCCACCGCCATGCCGCGCAGCACGTCGGGGAAGACGTCGCGCAGAGCAAATGCTCGAGCACGCATCTGGCGCATCCGTTTCGGGTACTGGGTCCACGGGCCAGATTTGCCCGCAAGGCCGGCTAGCTGCGCGTCATTCATGCTGAACGTGCGCACCTGCTCTTCCTCGCCGCGGCGCTTAACCCGGCAAGTTGCCGTTTCGCCGTCATCCGTCTCTGTCACGTACTCGCACAGAGGCGAGCTGCGAGCCAGGGCAATGACCGCGTCACCCCACAGGGCAGGACGGCCGTTGATCACGGCGATGCTTTGCATGGCTTGCATCGGCTGCAGGCCCAGCTCCATGCCCCACTGAACCGCCACAAGGATGTTGGCGGGCTTGCGCTGGAAGTCCTTGGGGACGATGTCGGAGTTGGCCAGGTAGTCGGCGAACTTCAACGCCTCTTCCAGGTTCTGTGGGGCCAGGCTGAATGTTTGTTTGATCGCGAGATCGCTCATGGCGAGGGTCCTATCGGGTGGTGGCATCAGCCAGCCCGATCAGCACAAGCCAACCGGTCCAGCCAAGGAGGGAGTTGAAAGCGCCGCGCCACATCAGGTGGCGGCGTCGGCGCTGGGCCTGCGTCATGGGAAGCGCACCACGAACATGCCGCGGCGGATGCGGATGGTGGTGCCCAGTGGTAGGTCGCGGAACATGAAAAAGCCCTGACGTTGCAGGGCTTCAACCATTTGTTGGGCGTTCGGGGTGATGAACCCCCGGCAATTACTGGTCATAGCGGCGCTCCAGCAGGATGCAGCGCTCATCTGAGCGCCAGTCACCGGCCTCGAACGGGTAGTCGTCCGGCTCGGCATCGTCTTCCAGGGGTTCCGGCTCGTCGTCTGGCGGGTCGAGCCACATGTCGTAGTCGCTCACGTCGTGGCCACCCGTTGAGCGCGGCACAGTCTGGCAACGCGGTTTTGGCGGGCCGACTGGATGCGCAGGTGCATCAGCTGTGCTTCTTCGTGGCTGATGTCCTTACGGAACATGGCGTAAGAGACCATGCCGGCGGCGTAGTTGAGCTCACTCTCGGAAGCCACCAGCTCACCTGGTGGCATTTCCATCGCCTTGTTGATTCGTTCATCGAACAGCTGGCGAGCGGTTTGGTTGAACATGGTGGTTTCCTCGGTTGATTCCCCGTCTGGCCCTCAACATCGAAGGCCAACCGGTGGAATCTTGTGCGACGGCCCCGAGGTCTATACGGCGCAGCCAGTGTGGGAGTCGCCCACGCCCAGCGCGTCAAAGCCTTTCCAAGCCATCGCGGTGATTCGGCGAGTTGTTAAAGAGCGCTGGGCTCTTCGGCGGGGTGCGTAGGAGGCCCATCCGATTCCTTCCGATTTGCTTCGGTTGGGGTCGGATGAGCAAATTTAAGCGCACTGAAATAAAGAGGTCAAGTGTGCTTAATGATTTTTTTAAGCGCGCTGAATTTTTACGGCGTGCGGGCACAAAAAAACCCGCACTTGGCGGGCTGTTTTGCTGGCTCGGGCCTTGCTCTAGATTTCCTGGCCTCTGGGCTTCTGGGTTCGCTTGGTTGGTTGGCTCCGCTGTTGCTCGTCGGCGGCCTTAACTGCTACCTCACATATCGTCTCGGCAACAAGTGACGCAACGTTACCTCCACCAAAGACAAAATCATTTTGAGTAAAAAGATTTCCCTTCGTGTCATGAATGACAAGCGTGCCACGACCAGATATGCAATCTTCGATAGGGACAGACCACTGGTATATGTTAATACCTTGAGTGCTCAGATCCACGGTCCTGGCAATCACTACCGCCAGTGATACGCCATCTGTTGTCTTATCGAATCGAAACGAACGTTCTTGTATTTGGTAAGCGTTTTTACCGACAGTTGAGATATGCACCCACCCCCCAGGAACGCTATCTCCAAACTTAAGTTGGTTATCTGGCTGTGGTTGACTGGCTTGCGGTTGCGATGGAGGTTGCTGCGGCGCAGCCTGTGGCGCTGGTTGCGATTGGGCTGGGAGCTGAAGCACGCAACCCGTCAGGGAGAACGCTATGAAAGCAAGAAGCGCAGGCTTCAGCATAAAAACTCCTTATCAATCCACATGCCAATTAGATTCCGCCACCGCGCCAAACCACGCGACCGATGATTTCCACCTCTTGCATCCCTTCGTCGCTGATGGGCATATCTGGGTAGCGAGTCTTATCCTGGTTGTCCGAGCGAATGACCCAGCCACCTGACATGTCGCGAATCAGGCGCTTGATGATGACCTCGTCGTCTGGATCGTACATGGCGAACATCTTGCCGTTGGACGGGTCAAGCCTGGAGACATCTACCAGCAGCACCTCGCCATCGCTCAGTGTGGGCCAATTGCTGTCACCCTGGTTGTAGATCACCCGTAGGTGCTCGGCATTCAAGGACATGCGCTTGAGCCAGTCGCGTTTAAAGGCCAGGCCGCCAGTGATCTCTACATGGTCGTTCAGGTACCCGTTGCCTGATGAACCCTTGGCCGTGTACTGAGGAATTACTGCGTAGTCCTTTTCGTCAGGTTCGCCGGATAGCTGAGCCCCTTCGCGCTCAGGTCCAATGCCAAAGGTCAGCCACTCTGCCCGGTAGCCGGTGGCTTTCGCCAAGGCGAAAACGCTCTCTGCCTTCAACGTCTTACTCTCGCCATTGATCCACTGGGTGACCGCCGAGGGCGCGACGTCGCAAAGCTTGGCAATTTCGCTCTTGGACTTCCCGCTGTCCTTAATGGCGCGGGCGATGCGTTCGTGTCTATTCATCAGGATATGTTAAGTCAGCTTAATTTAAGTAGGCGGAAATATCGAAGGCTTGTTGCGCAATCGATTTAAGGGTGCTTAAATTTGCGCATTGCCACGCGAGGATTCGCAATGAACATCGAAGACGCCGTCAAGTATTTCGGCTCCAAAACGAAGCTTGCTGATGCCCTGGGAATCCGCCCCAGCGCAGTCACGCAATGGGGTGATGAGATTCCCGCCATCCGCCAGTTCCAGATCCAAGTCATCAGCAAGAACAAGCTGAAGGCTGATCAGAAGGTGGCTTGACCATGTCGACAACCCAATTAAGCCAGGACCAGCTTGTAAGGTCCCGCAAGAACATGGCCGTTCTCATGCAACGGCTTGCATCGGTCGGCAATGGCCCGGTCGCGCTTGCAGTTGGTTGCGACGAAGCAACCATCAGCCGCATGAAGCCCGAGAAGTTCCAGCAGTTCGCAGAAATCCTTGCGGTGCTGGATTTGAAGATCGTCCCCATGGAGATGCGTTGCTTCAACCAACGCGACATTGAAGCGATCCTGCATCAGGCCAAGCGCTGGATGGAGCATGTGCAGCACGTCGACCAGCTGGACGAGGAATAGGCCGTGCCTTCCTTCCAGATCAATGACGCAGAGTGGGGCGCCCTGGCTGATGAGCCGGCCGACGTCTTCAAGCTCTACTGCGCCATACGCCGGTTCATGGACTACAGGACAGGCGTGTCTGGTGTTAAACGTCGGCTCAGCGAACAAATGTTCCGTGAAGAGCTGTATATTGCCCCCATTCGTGGCCGTCATGAGTCTGGTTCACCCACCAGGCAGAAGGTCCGATCCCTCCTTGATCGTCTGATCACGCTCGGCGCAATCACCCCCATCGGTCCCCTTGTTTACCAGCTGCCAAATGCGGACTGGGATGGTGCGTCCAAAACATCAGCAACCGATGAGCAACCAGATCAGCAACCCGATCAACAACCACAAGCAGAATCCCCAGAAGCCCCGGAATTAGAGGGTTTCAGCGACTCCGATAGCGGATCAGCAACCGGATCAGAATCAGGCAACCCGCCGATCAGCAACCTACCTCCGATATCCGTTAATCCTATGGTGGTATTACCGCGCGAAGGGCACTTTTCGATGCCTCTCGACGGCTGGGAACCCATCCAGAAATCGTTCAAGGCAATCGCCTTCAAAAATTCCGTACCGGTCAGCGCGCTCACTGCCGAGCGATTGGCCGCGTTCTGCTCCTACTGGCACGTCAGGCCAGAGAAAGAGCAATCCCAAGCCCAGTGGGAATACCAACTGGTCGACCACTTGAAACGCCAACTTCGCCAGGCCCAGGCCGGGGGGTATACCCATGGATCAGCAACAGGATCTGCCAGAGCAGACGCCTATCCACAACGCTCCGGCAGTCTCCAGCATGGCCGGCAAGGTCGTGGCTCAGCTGTCGACCAAGTCAAGTCAGCCATTGCCGAGCGAGAGCAACGAGAAGCTGCCGCAGCCCCTTCTGGACAAGCTGTGGCTCAAGATGACGGAGATGTACGGACACCGCTGGACGGCGAATTTTGGCGTGTCGGCTGACCAAGACCACAGCTGGGCCAAGATCCTCGGCGGGCTGAGCGGCAAGCAACTGGCCAACGGCCTGAGCGCCGTATCGGCTGATCCTCAGTACGACTGGCCGCCATCGGCCAACGTGTTTCGTTCGCTCTGCCTGCAGGTTCCCGGCATGCCCAGCCTTGCACAGGCCTGGACCGAAGCCCTGATCGGCAAGTACAGCCATGAAGCCGTGCGAGTCGCAGCAGAAGCCACCGGTACCTACGAACTGCGCACCGCGAAGCACAGCGACAAGGCCTTGCGCCAGAACTTCGAACGCAACTACGCCATCGTCCAGCGCCGCGCCCAGAACGCCCAGCCGCTCGACGGCAAGATCCCGACCGGCATTGGTCATGAATCCAAGACCCCGCGCCAGGTGCAGCTCGCCGCTTCGCACCAGGAAGCTCGCGACCTGATGGCAGCCCAGAACATACCCACAGACCCGAAAGCCGCGCGCGCTCTGCTGCTGGCCAAGATGGGCATCCGGAGAGACAACCATGCATGACTTGAAGCCAGTTTCCTTCCTGGTACCAGGTGAACCGATCGGCAAGGGCCGCCCGCGCATTGGCAAGGTCGGCGCCCACGCTCGCATGTTCACGCCAGCCAAGACCGCCAACTACGAAGGCCTCATCGCGCTAGCCGGTACCGACGCAATGGCCGGCCGCACGCTGCTGGAAGGCCCGGTAATGGTTGAGCTGCGAATCGTCATGGGCGTGCCTGCCTCGAAGTCGAAGAAGTGGAAGGCCCAGGCCCTGGCCGGTGAAGTGTTCCCTACCAAGAAGCCCGACATGGACAACGTCATCAAGGCGATCTACGACGGCCTCAACGGCGTGGTCTGGAAAGATGACGTCCAGGTCGTCGACGCATTCGTGCGAAAGCGCTATGGCGCCACACCTGGTGTGCATGTGCGCATCGTCCCGCTGCAGGAGGCCGCATGAACAAGCCAGTTTGGTTCTGCCAAGAGTTTGGCCAAGGCGGGTTTGTCTTGGTCGGCGCCGACCTGCAGCTGTCGGACGGGACACTGGTGGGCCTTCGCCAAGCCGTGCATCCCTTCGACGCTGACGAAGACCCGCAGCTCATCCCCAAGACTGTGTCGAAGATGACCGAAATCATGGGGCGGGCGAGTGCTCAGCCCCTGCCTGCCTCGCGCGCGTGCGCGTTTACCCCCGCCCTCCAGGAGCAACAGCGATGAACAAGCCAACCCCAACGATTGACCTGACCAACGCCTGCACCATGGCCATTGCGGCCGGTACCGCGAGCGATTACGCCGCCCGCGCACAATCTGCTGGTTACAGCCCAGATGTAGGCAAGGCACTCGAAAAGCTCTCCCTGCGCTTCGCTGAACTGGCGCTGGAGGCCTTAGGCGGTGAGGCAGGGAAGGGCGCCGGCGATGAAGCCGCCAGTGCCTGACCAGCTGACCCTGTTCGCAGAGCCGGTGCGCGCCGCTGTCATGGCGGTGCGTCCGGTTGTGCTCTGTGAACCACCACCATCCCGGCCCGGGCCTAAGCGCATCGATTGGTTCCGGGTTATCACCACCGTGCTGCGCTCTGGGTATTCCATCCAGGCGCTGGCGGACGAGATCGGCGTTGCCCGCACCACGCTCATTGGCTGGCGGCAGGGCGCAGAGCCGCGTTACAGCGAAGGGGAGCGGCTGGTGCTGATCTGGTGCCAGAAGACCGGGCAAGGCCGCGAGAGCATGCCCATGTGCACCACCAGCGACTGGTGGGCATATCACGCGAAATAGTCGGGAACCCGACGCCCAGCTGCACCGACCCTGTGTGTCATCGATGCCCCGCCACCGAGCGGGGTTTTCTTTGTCACCAGCCTGGAGGCGCCCATGAAAGCCCCAGTAAGGAGCAGAAGTATGGCGACTAGTCCGGAAGGAATTGTCGAGGCGGTCGGGGCCTCTGTGGCCACCAAAGGTATGTGGACTGGCGCGGGGGCTGGCGTCCTTGGCTTCCTGGCCCAGGCCAATTGGATTGGGATCATTGGCGTGCTGCTCGCGGCGCTGGGCTTCGCGGTCAACACGTACTTCCAGGTGCGCAAGGACCGGCGCGAGGCTGCTGAAAGCCAAGCCCGTATCGAAGCGCTCAAAGGGCAGTGCCGCCCATGACCCCGATCAAGCAGCGTGTCCTGGGTGCTGCCGTGGCCGGCTCGATCGGCATGGCCACCGTTCTCGTCTCCCACTTCGAAGGCCGATCACTGCTGGCTTACCTCGACCCGGTCGGCATCCCCACCATCTGCTATGGAAGCACTGCAGGCGTGAAGCTTGGCCAGACCAAGTCGCCGGCAGAGTGCGACCAGCTGTTGGCAGGCGAGTTGGGCCAGGCCTGCGCATCGGTTGACCGCCTGGTGGTAGCGCAGATGCCGCCAGCTCGCCGCGCCGCCTTGTGCTCTTTCGTCTACAACGTCGGGGCCACAGCGTTCCAGGGCAGCACGCTGAGGCGAAAGCTCAATGCCGGCGACGTGCGCGGGGCCTGTGCCGAATTGAGCCGCTGGGTGTATGCCGGTGGCCAGAAGCTGGGCGGCTTGGTCAAGCGTCGAGCAGCTGAGCGGGAGCTTTGCGAGGTAGGTGCATGACCAAGTACCTACTCGCAGCCATCGCAGCGCTTTCTATCGTCTCGATTCTGGCGTTTTGGCGCCTCGACCATGTCAGCGCCAGCCTTACCACCCAAACGAAGCGTATAGGCGAACTGGAAGCGTCCATAGCTTCACGCAAGGAAACCCAGCGCCTGCTCACCCAGCTGGACACCGAACACACCCAGGAGCGTGAACGTGCGAACCAAACCAATGCCGATCTGCGTGCTGCTGTTGCTGCTGGCCAGCGCCGGCTGTCAATCAAGGCCACCTGCCCAGCAGTGCGAGCCAGCACAGGCACCGCCAGCCTGGGCAATGCAGAAGCGCGAGCCGACATTGACCCAGCGGCTGGAGAGCGAATTATCCGAATCGCCAACGACGGCGACGACGCCATCCGCGCCCTGACCGCCCTGCAGGACTACATCAACACCGCTTGTCCCAACGCCAAATAGTCGGGATTCCGACGCCTTCCCCCCTTGATGCTGGGGCCTCTCTGATCACCAATCACCGAGGCTCCAGACATGCCAGCCCCCGATAACCTCACCGTCCAGACCCCGGGCGAGCCAATCACCCAGCCCACCACCCAGCAGCAGACCACCACCAGCACCGAGCAGCAGCTGGAGCCCGAGTACATCGGCAAGCACAACGGTGGTGGCCGCTATCGCATCTTCCGCACCCCTGCCGGCGCCGAGCATGGCGACTGGTTCAGCGACTTCGTGGCCACCGGTGATGGCGCCAAGGAAGCCGCCCAGGTCGAGGCCGACCGCCTGAACGCTGGCGGTGCGCCGTATTTCAAGCCCGAAGAAACCCAGCAGGACACCGCCACCGCGCAGGTTACTGCCGAACAGCCCACCACCCAGCAGCAGACCAGCAATCGCGCCCAGGCGGTCCTCACCGACGAAGGCTGGCTCGTCCCCGATCAGCCGGCGCGCAAGGAGTAACCCATGGGATCGAAACCGAAAAAGCCGAAGGTCGTGCAGACCGAAGACCCGGCAGTCACCGCCCAGAAGGCCGCTGACGAAGCAGCACAGAAGGCTAACGAAGAAACCGCCGCCACGCGCCGCCGCAAGGGCCAGAGCAGCCTGCTGTCCACTGCTGGCGCTGCCGGGACCGTCATCGAGCAAGGAAAAAGGACCCTCGGGGCATGAACGCTGACCAGATCTGCAAGACCCTGAGCACGCTCAAGTCGTTGCGCTCGCCGCATGAGCAGGTCTGGCGCGACTGCTTTGACCACACCTACCCCGTGCGCGGGAATGGTTTCTACTGCGAGATGATGAGCGCCCAGGAGGCGCTGAACCGCAAGGCGCGAATCCTGGACGGCACCACCACCGACTCGGCACGCATCCTGTCATCGTCGGTGCAGTCCGGCCTGACCCCGGCCAATAGCCTCTGGTTCGGCATGGACGTGGGCAACGCCACCGAGGACGAGAAGCGCTTCCTGAGTGATGCCGCCGAGATCATCTGGGAGAACATCCACGCTTCGAACTTCGACGCAGCGGCCTTTGAAGGTCTGCTCGACGTGGTGTGCGCTGGCTGGTTCGCCCTGTACATCGACCAGGACCGCGAGAAGGGCGGCTATCTCTTCGACCTGTGGCCAATCTCCGGCGTGTACTGCTCGGCCTCCAAGCCCGGCGGCAAGATCGACACCGTCTACCGCTCCTACAAGCTCACCGCCGAACAGGCGGTTAACGAGTTCGGCGAGGGCAACGTCAGCGAGAGCACCGCCAAGCTGGCCAAGGACAAGCCCCAGGAACTGGTCGAGTTCGTCCACGCCATCTACCCGCGCACCACCTACGTTGTGGGCGGTCGCCTGGCTAAGAACATGCCCATCGCTTCCTGCAAGGTCGAGGTGGCAGCCAAGAAGCTGGTCAGCGAGTCCGGGTACCACGAAATGCCCGTGGTCGTGCCGCGCTGGATGATGATCCCGGACAGCGTGTATGCCACCGGCCCAGTGGCCGACGCCCTGCCAGACGCTCGCACCCTCAACGAGATGGTGCGCATGGACCTGGCCGCCGGTGACCTGGCCATTGCCGGCATGTGGATTGCCGAGGATGACGGGGTGCTCAACCCCCGAACGGTCAAGGTCGGCCCACGCAAGATCATCGTGGCCAACTCCGTGGACAGCATGAAGCCGCTGCAGAGCGGTTCTAACTTCAACTACTCCGACAGCCGCATCACCAGGCTGCAGGCCGCCATTCGCAAGACCCTGATGGCCGATCAGCTGCAGGCCCAGGACGGCCCGGCCATGACCGCCACCGAGGTGCATGTGCGGGTCAACCTGATCCGCCAGCTGCTGGGCCCGGTCTACGGCCGGCTCCAGACCGAGTACCTGCAACCCTTGATCGAGCGCTGCTTCGGCATCGCCATGCGCGCCGGCATCCTCGGGCAACCCCCGGCCAGCCTGGCCAATCGTCCCTACACCGTTCGCTACCTCAGCCCGCTGGCCCGTGCCCAGAAGCTGGAAGAGGTCACGGCCATCGACCAATACGTGGCCGGCTGTGCCGCTGCAGCACAGGCCCAGGTGGCTGCCGGGCAAGAGCCAGATGCCATGGACAACGTCGACCTCGATGCCGCCGCCCGCTTCCGTGGCGAAGCCCTGGGCGTTCCATCGTCCGTCATCCGCACCGAGGCCGACCGCGACAAGGTGCGCCAGCAGCGAGCTGACGCCAAGCAGGCCGCGATCGAGCAGCAGCAACAGATGGCCATGCAGCAGGCCGTCACCCAAGCCGCAGTCAAGCAAGCACCAGGAGCAGCCGCGTGACCCAGTACACCCCCGAACAGATGGACGCCATGTTCAAGCGGGTGTTCGAGCAGCACGCCGAGGGCGTGATCGTGCTCGAGCACCTGATCCAGCGTTTCAGCAAGAACGCCGTAACCGTGGGCGGCATCGATGCCGTCCTTCGAACCTACCTGCAGGCCGGCCACCGCGAGGTACTGGACCACATCCTGCTCCGCATTAACCGCGCCAATGGCGTGCAAGACCAACCAGAAGAGAACTGACCATGACTCACTACATCGGCACCAAGATCGTCGTTGCAGTAGCGATGACCCGCGCAGCCTTCCTGCAATACATCGATCGCGCCATTGATCCAAACACCAATGGTGCGGACGAGGGCTACTTGGTGGAGTACACCGACGGCGGCACGCCGAATCATCCAGCGCACAAAGGTTTCATCAGCTGGTGCCCCAAGGAGCAATTCGAGGCCGCCAACCTGAAACTGGGTGACATCGGTCACCTTCCGCCTCACCAGCAGCGCGTGGTTGCCGAGTGCGAGCAGTTGGCCGACCGTATCACCAAGCTGGAAGCGTTCCTGGCCACGCCCCTGTATGTCAGTCTCCCCGAGCGTGAACGCCAGCTGCTGAAAATGCAGGCTGATGCCATGGTCGTGTACCTGGGCATCATCAACACCCGCGTTGAAGACTTCGGGGGTGCCAAGTGAACTGGTTCATCCACGGCCGTCTCGGCCATTTCCTGCACCAGGAAGCAGGCGAGGGCGGCGACCCAAGCGGTGGCGCCCCTGCAGCAACCCCGCCAGCAACCACCGTGCTGAACGCTGGCGCCACCAACGACTGGATTCCCGAGAAATACCGCACCAACAAAGAGGATGGCAGCCTTGATCTTGAAGCATCGTCGCGGAAGGTTGCCGAGGCCTACAAGCACCTGGAAACCCGCATGGGCTCCGGTGATGCGCCGCCCAAGGACGCTGGCGAGTACTCCGTCAAACTGGAAGGCGTCGAGGGCTTCAACTGGGACGAGTTCAAGGCTGATGAATCCACTCAGTCGTTTTTGAAGGGTGCCCACGCCAAGGGCATGACCAATGCCCAGGTCGAATACGTGATCGGCGAGTACATGAAGGCGGCGCCTGGTCTGGTTCAGGGCGGCGCCCAGCTCAGCAACGAGGACTGCACCGCGGCGCTCAAGACCGTATGGGCCGACGACCAGGCCATGCAGACCAACCTCAAGTCGTCGTACCGCGCGGCCGAGGCCTTCGCCAGCGCCGATGGCCAGCCCGGCAACTTCCAGACCCTGATGGCCAAGTACGGCAACGATCCGGACTTCATTGCGTTCACTGCCAACATCGGCAAGGAGCTGGCCGAAGACACGCTGATCAGCCAAGGCGTAATCAGCGAGCAGGACTTTGCGACCAAAACGGCAGACCTGCGCGCCCAACTGGATGCGCTTCCGGCGCATGATCCGAAGCGCGAACAGATCCGCACACAGCTCGACCAGCTCTACGCCGCCAAATACAACAAGCAAGCCTCCCGTCTCGGCGTTTAAGCGCTCCCGCCAAATAGTCGGGATTCCGACACCTCATAACTCCGACCATCACAGGCACCCGGTAGCGATACCGGGCCGGCCTGCGGTGGCGCGCAGATACCCGGAATGCCCCAGGCGAAGCAATGCCGATGCACGCCAGGAATCCCGGCCCGCACAGCGGACACCCGGAAGGCAATCCCTGAATCCGCATTGGAGTGCACCATATGTCTTTCCAAATCACCGAGGCGTTCGTCCAGCAGTTCGCCGACAACTTCCGCCACGTTGCCCAGCAGATGACCTCCCGCCTGGAGCGCTGCGTATCCATCGAGCCCAACATCGTGGGTATGTCCAAGTCGGTTAACCGCCTTGGACAGCGTACTGCGCAACGCCGCACCCAGCGCCACGCTGACACCCCGATCAACGATCAACCGCACTCGACCCGGTTTGTCGACCTGTTCGACTGGGACGATGGCGACATGATCGATGACCTGGACAAGGTCCGAATGCTGGTCGATCCGACCTCGGATTACGTTAAGGCCATGGTTGCCGCTCTCAATCGTGCCAAAGACGACGAGATCATCGCGGCCTTTGGTGGCGGTTCGCGCAGCACCCAGGGCGGCGCCGTGATCCAGCTGCCGAACACGCAGAAGATCGCCGTGGGCGGTACCGGCCTGACCAAAGCCAAGATCATCCAAGCGCGCAAGCTGTTCCGGAAGAACGAGGCAGACAACCACAACGGCGAAGAACTGTTCATCACCTACAGCGCCCAGGCTGCAGCAGACATCCTCGCTGACCCGCAGCTGACCAGCGCCGACTACCTTGCCGGCAAATTCCTCCAGGAAGGTGACGTGGAAGGTAAGTGGATGGGCTTCACCTGGGTTCCATCCGAGCGCACCCCGTACGACGGTGCAACCCGTCGCCTCTACGCCTGGACCAAGTCCGGAATGATCCTGGGCAAGGGCAAGGACGTCACCACGAAGGTTGGCGAGGATCCGGGCAAGGGCTTCAACACCCGTGTGTACGCCAAGATGGCCATCGGCGCCGTGCGTGTTGAAGAAGAAAAGGTCGTCGAGATCTCCGTCACCGAGGCCGCGTAAGCGGCTTCGGTCATCCATTCCTGAAAGGAGCCAACCATGGCAACCGTAAATGCTTCTGTAGCCGCCGCCCGTGCGGCCCTCCCGCAGCAGCTGGTCAAGCTCAACCAGCAGGGCGCAGACGTGCAGATCCTCGTCAGCACCTACACCGTGCCGGCTGGTGGTGTGCCCATTGCGGACAAGATCAAGTGGGGCTCGCTCCCGCTGGGCGCACGCCTTCTGCCCACCACCAAGCTCTATTTCGGGGCGGGCGCTGCTTCTTCCACTCTCAACCTGGGCGACACCGTCAGCCAGGCGCGCTATCTGGCCGCGACGTCGGTAGCTGGGGCTGGTAACGCAACCGCTGAGGCGGTCTATGCCAACGGCGGCCTGTTCGATGTTGCCGTCGTGGCGCCAGGCCAAGCCACTGACCAAAGCGAACTGTTCTCCACCGTCGCTGGCGCGGCCCTGCAGGCCGGGCAAGTGATCACCCTGGTGGCGCAATACGCCGGCCAGAACTGAGCGCGGCTGCCATGGATGGCGTTTCACCTGCCGGGGCCTGATGGCCCCGGTGCTTTTTCTGGAGGCACAAGGCATGGCAATGGCAACCGGTGTTTCGATTTGTTCTAACGCGCTGTTGATGCTGGGGGCCCAGACCATCAACGACTTCCAAGACCAGCAGAACCTTGACCGGGCGAAGTTGTGCGCGAACCTCTACCCCTTCCAGCGTGACAGCATCCTGCGGGCTCACCCTTGGAACTGCTGTATCAAGCGCATCGTGCTGGCGCCACTGGCCGAAATTCCCCCCTTCGGGTACCCGCATGCGTTCGAACTGCCGGCCGACTGCCTCCGGGTGCTGGAGGTTGGCACCAGAGACATGCAGATCGACTACCTGGTCGAAGCGCGGCGGATTCTGGCCGACACCTCAGTCCTGGAACTGCGCTATGTGTTCCAGAACGAGGTTGAGGCGACATGGGATTCGCACCTGGTGGACCTGATGACCGCGGCCATGGCTGCGGTTTTGGCGTATCCGATCACTCAATCTACTTCGGAGCGTGATAGCCGCGAAGCCAAGCTGGCCCAGCTGCTGCGCCAGGCCAAGGCTGCCGATGGGCAGGAAGACCCGCCGCAGACCCTCGGCAATGAGCACCTGCTGCAGTCGCGCTTCGGCAATGGCTGGGGTATTCGCTGATGGCAAGGGTCACGCTGATTCAGACCAACTTCACCGCCGGCGAGCTTTCGCCCCGCATGTACGGCCGTGTCGATATCGCCCGATACCAGAACGGCGCCATGACGATGGAGAACGTGTGGCCGGTGGTGCACGGCGGCGGTGTTCGCCGATACGGCACGCTGCACTGCGGTTCGGCCAAGTACGCAGACCGTGGCGCGATTCTGATTCCCTATGTGTTCAACACCGCTCAGGCCTACATGTGTGAGTTCGGTGACCTGTATGTGCGCATCTACTTCCCGGACGGCACGTACTCGGGCGTCGAGCTGGTGAGCCCCTACAGCCAAGCCATGCTGCGGCAGATCGAGTTCGTGCAGGGCGCCGACACCATGTTCCTGTTCCACCAGGGCGTGGAGATCAACCGCCTGCGCCGGATCACCAATACCGAGTGGAGCCTGGCCCCGGCGCCGTTCGTGACCAAGCCTTTCGACGAGCGCGGGATCGACTTCGCCACCGGCATCACCCTGAGTGATCCATCGGTGGGCACAGGCCGCACGCTGACTTCGTCGGTTTCTGCCTTCCTGGCTGCTGACGTTGGCCGCGAGGTCTGGTCAGGCGCCGGCGTGGCCAGGATCACTGGCGTCACCAGCGGCACGGTAGCCACAGTTGACGTGCTGAACGCCTTCCCGTCGGCCAGCCTGCCGTCGTGGTCGATGAAGGGAAGCCCGCAGACCACCAACACCCTGAGCGCCTTCACCCCCGTGGGCGCAGTGGTGACCATGACGCTGGGCTCTGCAGGATGGCGTTCTGACGACGTTGGCAAGTTCGTCAAGATCAACACCGGCCTGCTGGAGATCACCGCGTTCACCAGCACCACCGTTGTCTCGGCTGTCATCAGGGTTGCCCCTACGTCCGCCACGGCTGCGCCAGCCAACGCTTGGACCCTTGAGGCGAGCGTCTGGAACGCCGTAGACGGCTACCCAGGCAGTGGCACTCTGTACCAGCAGCGCCTGGCCGTGGCCGGCTCCCCCAGCTTCCCCCAGACCATCTGGGAATCGCGCACCGGGGAGTACCTGAACTTCGAGCTTGGCACCAAGGACGACGACGCCTTCACGTTCAACCTGTCCTCCGACCAGATCAACCCCATCCTGCACATGGCGCAGATGAACGCCCTGATCCCGCTGACCTACGGCGGCGAGTTCACCCTTACCGGTGGCGTAGAGAAGCCGATCACCCCAACCAACATCCAGTCGAAAAACCCCTCGGTTTACGGCTGCAACCGCGTGCGCCCGGTCCGGATCGGCAACGAGCTGTACTTCATACAGCGCGCCGGCCGCAAGCTGCGGGCCATGGCCTACAAGTACGACTCCGATAGCTACGGTTCGCCCGACATGTCGGTGCTGTCCGAGCACGCCACCAAGTCTGGGATCATTTCGATGGCCTATCAGCAGGAGCCAGAAAGCATCCTGTTCATGGTCAGGGCTGACGGGGTGTTGGCAACCATGACCGTGGACCGTGACCAGGACGTGGTCGGCTGGGCCCGCCAAGTCACGGACGGATACTTCGAATCCGTGGCAGCCATACCAACCGAAGACGGCGACCAGATCTGGGCGATTGTTCGCCGGAACATCAATGGCCAGAACGTGCGCTACATCGAGCGTTTCGTCGATGGCTGCCAGGTTGATGACGGAATCTTCGCCACCAGCGAGGCCGGGCAGGCGACGTGGGGCGGCTTGGCTCACCTGGAAGGAAAGACCGTCGATATCGTCGCAGACGGCGTGGTCATGCAGCAGCAGGTTGTGGTCGGTGGCCAAGTCACCATCCCGCGCAATGCCTTCGATGTGCAGATCGGCCTGCACTTCACCAGCACCATCAAGACCCTCACCCCTGAAGTTCAGGGCGGTACCGGCAGCGCCCAGGGCAACAGCATGCGCTGTGCCGAGGTAACCCTGCGCTTCCTGGAAACCACCGGCTGCAAGGTGAACGGCCAAACCATCGCCTTCCGCAACCTTGGCTCCAACACCTTGGACAAGCCGCCACCGCTATTCAGTGGTGATCACCGACTAGAAAACCTTGGATGGGAGCGGGGCGCGTCCTCGATCGAGATCACCCAAGACCAGCCCCTGCCGTTCCACCTGCTCTGCGTCATCAAGAAGATGACCATCAACGACTGAGGAATCACCATGATTCGGCCTGCTACACATGACGATATCCCGCGCCTGGTCGAACTGGGCACTTTGCTGCACGACACCAGCGCCTACGCGAGAACAGGTTTCAACGCCGAGAAGGTCGGCAACTTCCTTGGGCAATTGATTGATGGCCTGGGCGTGGTCTTTGCTGCCGAGGTCAACGGCGAAGTGGTAGGCGGGTTCGCCGGCGCCGTTACCGAACAGTGGTTCAGCGACGACCTGCTGGCCTACGAGTACTCGATCTTCATCGAGCCCAGCAAGCGGCAGGGCTTAATTGCCTTGAAGCTGGTGCTGGCGTTCCAGGCGTGGGCCAAGGCCAAGGGCGCCAAGGAAATTCACATGGGCATCACTACGGGCATCAGCGTGGAAGGTACCTCCCGGCTGTACCGCCGGCTTGGCTTCACCTACGTGGGGCCGCTTTTCAAGATGGAGGTAGATCATGGGAATTGAAACCGCTGCAATGGTTGCCCTGGTGGCTTCCACTGCGTATTCGGCCTACTCGTCAGTACAGCAGGGTAAGCAGGCCCAGCTCAACGCTGACGCCCAGTCGGAGCAAGCCCAGATCGATGCGGACAATGCCGCCAGTGCTGCCAAGGTACAGGCCGACCGCATCCGCAAGCTAGCGCGCAACCAGGCCGGCGAGGCAAATGCCGCCCTTGCCGCGTCGGGCGTGGAGGTCGGCGCCGGTACCGCCCTGAACATCAACCAGGAGATCTACCAGAACGCCGAGGAAGATGCGGTGATGACCATCCTGAACGGTGAAGAACAGCGCAAACGCGGCTACACCGACGCGGCGAACATGTCGATTTATGGGCAGCAGCAACGTTCTGCTGCGAACGCCCAGGCTGCCGGATCGGTTCTGTCGGCTGGTGCCCAGGCCGGCATGTGGAAGGCCAGTGCAGCCGGGCGCAACGGCTCTGTCTCTAAACCAGGAGGTAACTGATGGCAGTCATCCCAACCGGGCCAGCAGTGCCCCGCGTTCTTCCTGATGCTCAGCAAAACCGTGTCATCACCATGGACACCCGGGCACAGAACCAAGCTGCCCATCAACTGGCCGGCGATGTGCAGCGCTCGGCTTACGGCATCCTTGACCAGCGGCGCCAGGAAGATCAGGCCCTTGCCCGCGTAAAGGCCAGCAACGCGCTGTTCGAGCGTGAAACCCAGATCAGCACCATCAACAGCGACTTGGCCGAGCAGGTGCGCTTGGGCACCCTGAGCCACGACAAGCTGGAAGAGGCGTACACCAGCGCAGTGCAGAAGCTTGAACCACTGCAATTCTCCGGGCTGTCTGAGCCAGAAATAGAGCGCATGGGCCTGGCCCAGCAGCGCCTGCAGCTGGCTGGCCAAGAGGGCGTCCGCAAGCTGGCCATCGGCGCCCGTACGGACGCTGCCAAGGGTGACTTGGCCACGCGGCTTGACCTGATCGGCAAGGAAGCGGCCATGCCCGGTGTCGATATCGGCAAGCTGAACTCGCGCCTCGACGGCGAGGACATGGACATGGCCGGGCGCCTGGCCTACGGCGAGATGTGGCCAGCCAAGAAGCAGGAAGCCAAGGACGCCAACTGGACCACCCAGGCCACCCAACGGGTGGTTTCTGCGCGTGATGGCCTCGGCACCCTGCAGCAGATCGAGCACGACCTTACTGCGGCTGACGGTTTTTACGCCGGCAAGCTGGACCCGGACAAGCGCAACCAGCTGCTCAACACCGTCACCGGGCGGATCTACCAGGTGAAGGAACATGCCCAGCGCCAGGCTGAAATGCGGGAAATGAAGGCTGAGCGCGTGCTGGCGCAGATGGACCGCCAGGCGGCAACCGGGATTCCGCCGACCCCGGCAGACCAGCAGCGGTGGCGCGCCAGCTTGGCCGGCACGTCGATGGCCGGTGAGTACAACACCCGGATCACCGAGATGAACGAAGTACAGGGCCTGCTGCGAAAGCCCATGCTCGAGCAGCAACAGTACCTGGACAGCAAGCGCCGGCAGTTGGCCGAGACAGGCGGATCTGTGACGGCAGTGGCCAATCTGAACCGCCTGCAGACCGCCGTCGACAATAACCTCAAGATGATGCGCGAGGACCCGCTGACCTTTAACGCCATGCGCACTGGGCAAGACGTTGAGCCGCTGGATATCAGCGGCATTGCCACGCCTGAAGGGCAGGCGCGCTTGGCCGAGCAGCTGGGGCAGCGTTACGACATCGTGAACTCGGTACGCAGCGCTTATGGCCCGCAGGTGGCCCGCAACCCATGGAAGCCAGGCGAGCAGGCCATGCTTACGTCCATGCTGGCGCAGGCCGACGACGGCACCAAGCTGACGATCTTCGGCACCCTGGCCCAGGCCGCTCCCACAGGTGCTGACTATGCCGCCGCCATCAAGCCGCTGGTGGCTGATCAGCCCGTCACCGTGTTGGCTGGCATGGCCAAGTTCCGCGACCTCAAGGGCGCCGAAGGCACGGATGTGCCCAAGATGCTGCTGAGCGGGCAGAAGATCCTCGACGACAAGTCGGTACCGAAACCCAAAGAGGACCTGATGCGTACGGCGTTCGACGAAAGCGTCGGCCTTTCCCTTGCCCCCGGCACCCCGCAGCGCGAGCAGGCCTACCAGGGCTTCAAGGCCTTGTACGTCAGCACTGCCGCAGCCAAGGGTGTCAGCTATGAGACTGGCGACGACCTGGACAAGGCGACCACCCAGAAGGCTATCGACATGATCACTGGTGGCATTAGCGAGCGCGGCGGGCAGAAGGTCATCAAGCCATATGGCATGACCGACGTGGTGTTCAACAAGGTCGTGGACATAGAGCTGGAAGGCCTTTCCAAGCGCACCCAGTTCCCCATCGGGCAGCTGGAAGATATGCCGCTTGAGCCGGTTCCGGGCAAAGAGGGCATCTACTACCTCATGAATGCGGGTCGCATCCAGGTGGACCCGAAGACCAATGAACCGATGATCGTGAGGGTGAAATGAGCTGGCTCAACGAGATGGTGGATGCTGGCGAGGTGGCCAGCCAAGAACAGCTGTATGACCGCACAACCGAGAAACTGGCCCCGGGCGTCTTCACAGGCGCCCTTGGCACGATTGGCCCCGGCCTACTGCGCGGCGCCATCGAGGCGGGGCGAACTGTGCAGACCACGGCCCTGCAGCTGGGCAGCGCTGCAATCGAGTCCGATCTGTCGATCGGCGCCGGCTATTTCCCAGAATTCGAAGACGGCCAGACCCAGGCGCAGCAGGAGTTCGGGGAAAGCCAGGCCCGCAGCATTGGCGAGGAAACGGCTAAGTCGGTGATGGCTCTGCGTCCTGACCCTACCGAAGTCGGCGTAGTTGGCCAGATCCTTGGCGAGGCTGCAGCCATCCTGCCGCGCACCGTGGCGGGTGCCGTCGCCGCTGGCCCTGTAGGAGCGGCGCTTGCCGCTGGCGCACCTGCTGGTTACAGCGGAAAGCAGGTGGCTATGGCCGAAGGCATCGACGAGGAGACCGCCAGCCTCAAGGGCCTGATCGATGCCGGTACCGTGGGCATCGGCGCCATCCTGCCGGCTGCCCGCTTCGTTGGGCCGGTTCTGGGTGACGCGGCAATTGCCGTAGGAGCGAACGTTGGCTTAGGCATGGCCGGACGCGGCGCCACGGCAGCCATCCTGGAGAGCGGTGGCTACACCACCCAGGCCGCGCAGTATCGGGTCATGGACGGCACGGCACTGGCCACCGATGCCATTCTCGGCGCCGCATTCTTCGGGATCGGCCGTGCCGGTATGCGCAAGCCCACCACCGACCAAGTCGACGCAGCCCTTACCGAGCGCACGACACAGCACTTCGACGTTGACGCAGCACCAGGTGCACCGGTTGACCCACGGTCGGCTATGTCACACCAGGAGGCGTTGCGCACTGCCATCGGCCAGCTGAGCCGTGGTGAGCCGGTGGCGGTACCGGACAGCATCCACAGCGCTGAATTTCTCCGTGGGAGCGAGGCGCCAGCGCCCAAAGCCCCGACCCGCGAAGAAGCCATCGCCAGCGCGCGCCAGGAGCTGGAGCCAGTAGTGCGTCAGGAGCTGGAGCAGGAAGCCGTTGGCGTGCTGCCTAACGTAGCCGACATTCGTACCGAACTGGCCGGCCTGCAACGCAACCTCGAAGGCCTAGACGCGACCTACCGCGACCGGGCCAAGCAGTTTCAGGCAGACGGCATGAGCCGGAAGAAGGCAGAGACAGCCGCCCGGCAAGCCATCGACCAGGAGCGGCAGCAGCTGACAGACCGCGTCATCGCCCTGGAAGAATCCCTGCAGGGGAATCGAACCGGTGAGCTTGCCCGCCGTGACCTGGCAGCGTTGGTTCGCGGGGAAACCCCGGAGCGCCTACAACCACGCCTCGAAGAACGGGCCGACCAGATCATTCAGGGATTCCAGCCTAAACCGCTGGCTGCTGGCGTAACCCAGGGCAATGAACGCATCAGCCTTGCCGCAGCTGCCCGCGCTGAGATCGCCCGTCTTGTGGCTGAGCAGGATGCGCTGCAGCCTCGGCCGGAGCCGATCGGCTTGGATATTGGTGCACCGAAACGCGCAACACCTGCGCAACAGGCTGCAACAGATGTTGCGAAACCTGCATCAGAACCAGCCAAAAGCGGATCGGAAAGGGCTGAAACCGCAACACCTGAGACAGACCCCGCCGACATGGCCAGCTCCAGCCAGGCCGAGGCCGACCCAACTATCCAGCTGGCTGACGAGATCATGGGGCGCGTGGATGACATGCAGTTGCCGACCGGAATGCTGGACGAGGAAGGCCGCCCGGTCACCGTATCTGCCCGCGAACTGCTGGCCCAGGCTGACGACGATATCAAGGCTGCACAGCAGGATGCCCGAGGCTTTGCAGCGGCAGCGGCTTGCTTTCTACAGCGTGGATTCGGTTGAATGCGCAATCTGCCATCACATAAGAAGGGATAACCATGAAATGGCTTGCGCTGGCGTTATTGCCGCTGGTCTTGTCGGGGTGCGCTACCGAAGCGAAGTACGAGCAAGTTCTGCAAAGCTGGGTTGGCTCCAGCGAGCTTGAGCTGATTCAAAAGTGGGGCCCACCTCAGCAGGCCTATGAAACAGGTGGCCACCGTTTCCTGGTCTATTCGAGCAACGGCAACATATACTTGCCGGGAACCGCTCCGACCTACCAGACCACCTACGTTGGCAATACTGCTTACACTAACTCCTACGGTGGCTCTCCAGGCATGAACGTTCAGCTTTCATGCGTAACCACGTTTGAGGTAGCAAACGAGGTCATCACCAGCTGGAACTGGCGCGGTAACAACTGCACCTCGAACTAGCCAAATAGTCGGGAAACCGTCTATCTCCCAACCATAGGCTTGCTCCATTCCCCCAGGAGCAAGCCCATGCGTCCCGAATGTATCCAGGCCGTCACGCAGGCGATTGGCCGTTCCCTCTCCCAGCAAGAAATCCAAGGCATCGAGAACCGTGTCCGCCAGAACATGAAGCAGCTGGCGCAGACCGACCCGCAATGGCAGTCCAAGACGGCTGCCGATCGCTTGACCGAGGCCGCCCGAAAGTCTGCGCAGGACTTAGTGGCCGAAGCTGACCTTAAGAAAAAGCGCGTTGCCCTTACCATCCTGGCGCATGACCGCGTGCAGTCCTACATGGCGCGCTTCCCTGACCAGCCACTCGAAGGCCTGGACCGCCTGCTGGCGTTCTCCAGCGACGGCAAGAGCGGCATTCTCTCGATTGAATCTGCCACCCGTGCCATTCGTGACGACGCCTTGAGCCGCATGCTCGACGTCATCGACGTGACCAAGGGCAAGTTCATGGGCCTGTTCCAGGACCGCGAGGGCAATCTGGCACTGGTGAAGGAACTTCACGGCGAAGACTCTGGCAACGCTGCGGCCAAGACTGCGGCCAAGTCGTTCCAGGACGTGACCGAGCAGCTGCGCCTGCGCTTTAACCGTGCCGGCGGCGATGTGGGCAAGCTCGACGACTGGGCCATGCCGCGCGATCACTCACAGGTGAAGGTGGCGCGCGACCAGGCGCAGTGGGTGAGCGACCACCTGAAATGGGCGAACCGTGGCAAGTACCTGAACGAAGACGGCACGCCCATGAATGACCAGCAGTTGAGCGACTTCCTTGGCCATGCCTGGGAAACGCTGGCCACTGGTGGCATGAACAAGATGGAACCGGGCGCAGTCGCCGGTAATGGCATGCGCGCCAACCGTGGCAGCGAGTCGCGGCAGATCCATTACAAGGACGCCGAGAGCTTCATCGCCGCCCAACAGGCCTATGGCGATAGGAACCTACTTGAGCTGCTGATCGGCCACATTGACCGGGCTGCCCGGGATATCTCCCTGGTCGAAAACCTTGGGCCCAATCCCAACCACCAGATGCGCTACTTCCTGGAGGCCGGGCAGAAAGAGCAGATGGATAAAGCCTTGAAGGTGCCGGGCAAGAAGGGCGCCAAGGCCCGCGATGCTGTGGAGAGCCAGCGCAAGCGGATTGAAAGCCTATACGAGGAAGTGGCCGGAACCCGCGAGCCACCGGCGTCGGCCGCAATCGCCAACGGCTTCGACACCTACCGGGCGCTCAATGTGGCCAGCCGCCTGGGCTCTGCCGTTCTGACATCCGTCACTGACCAGGGCACGCTGGGCCTCACTGCTTCCATGAACGGCATGCCCGTTATGCAGGTGTTCGCTAACGAGCTGCGCATGCTCAACCCGGCCAGTGCCACGGATCGACGCTTTGCTCAGCGTGCAGGCCTTGGCCTTAATCAGCTGATCGGTAGCCTGAACCGATGGGGCGCAGATGGCCTGGGCACCACCGAGGCCGTTTCCGGCCGCATCGCCAAGTTCTCGCAGACCGCCGCAGCCAAGGTCATGCAGATCTCTGGGATGAACGCCATCACCGCCGGGGCCCAACGCGCGTTCGGCGCGACCATGATGGACACCGTAGGCAGCATGACCCGCCGCTTCAAGGACTTCGCCAGCATGGATGCCGCCGACGCCAAGCGTCTGCAAGCCATGGGCGTGACCGATGCCGACTGGTCGGTATGGCGTCTGGCCCAGCCCGAGGACTGGCGTGGCGCTGGTGATGAGGTTCTGACCCCCGGCAGCATCTACCGCATTCCCGACGCTCAGCTCACATCGCTGGCCCAGCAGTACAAGAGCACGCCCAAGCGCCTCAAGGACATGGCAGCCACCAAGCTGCTGGGAACCGTCCTGGACGAAACCAACATGGCGATCATCGAGCCAGGGGCCCGGGAAAAGTCGTTCATGCAGGGCGGCCTCCAACGCGGCACCGTTAAGGGCGAGCTGGCCCGCAGCTTTTGGCAGTTCAAGTCATTCTCCATCGCCATGATGATGCGGCACTTCCGCCGGGCCATGGCGCAGGAAAGCGGCTGGGGCAAGGCTGGGTACATGACTGCGCTGATGGCCAGCACCACGGTGCTTGGCGGCATGGCCATCCAGCTGGGCGAGCTGGTGATGGGGCGTGATCCCAAGAACATGCTGGACGATGGCGCATTGGGCGTGCCCGGTCTGCGCTTCGGCGCTGCCGCCTTCCTCAAGGGCGGTTCCCTCGGGCTGTACGGCGACTTCCTGTTCAGCGACCAGACCCAAGGCGGCCAGTCTGCCCTGGCTGCGCTGGGCGGCCCCATCGCTGGCGATATCGAATCCATCTTCAAGCTCAAGGGCACCGCGGCTGACGGCAACGTCGACAGCACCGGGGGCAACCTGGTGCGCCTGCTAAAGAGCCACACGCCGGCGGCGAACCTTTGGTACACGAAGGCCGCCACCGACCACATGATCTTCCACCAGCTGCAGGAATACTTCTCGCCAGGCTACATGCGCCGGATGCGCCAGCGTGCACGCAAGGAGTTCGGCCAGGAGTTCTGGTGGGAGCCGGGCGAGATGTCGCCAGACCGCGCCCCGTCGCTGGGCGCCGCAGTAGGAGGCCGCTGATATGCGTGACGATCAGATCGTAAGGCTGCAGGCCCTGACCGAGCGCCTGGGCGAAGTGGTGATCACCGAGGTGGACCCGCACCAGTGGCCAGGCGCTGACAAGAAGCCCGGCGAGCTGAGCCAGCAGGAGCGCGGCGACCGCTACTGGTGCAAGAAGAACGCCGCCGCCACCATGACCCTGCTGCTCAAGGTGGTTAACATCGCCGGCATCCTGAACCGCCAGAAGCCAGCGCCGGATGCTGGCGCCGAGGTAGACGAGCTGGACGGCGAGATCGCGGCAGCTGAGCGGGAAGCCCAGGCCATCATCGAACGGATGCAGAAGAGCGGGAATGTCCACTGATCCCGAGAAGCCCGTCGAGAAAGTCAGTTTCCTCGTCTTCTTCCTGATCTGGGCAAAACGCCGGAAGTGGGCTGTCCCTGATATTCATATCAGGGCTGTCCTATGGCTGGAATCCAAGGGCGAACTGGCGGTACTCCGCTGTTTCCGGGGCTTCGGCAAGTCTACCATCCTCGCCATCTATAACGCATGGCGGTACTACCGCGACCCGACGTTCAGGATTCTGCACCAGTCGGAGTCGGACGGGACCGCGTACAAGACCAGTCGGGACACGCAGAACGTCATCCGCAGTCACCCATTGACCCGCCATATGCTGCCGCCAAACAAGGGCCAGGTAGAGCAGTGGTGGGTTGAAGGCGCCGCCGACTTCCGTAACTCGTCCATGTATGCGCGCGGCATTCTGTCGAACGTCACGTCGGCCCGTGCGGACGAGTGCCAAAACGACGATGTGGAAGTGCCGAAGAACATCCAGACGCCCGAGGCCAGGGAGAAGCTTCGGTACCGGCTTGGCGAGCAAACCCACATTCTGGTGCCAGGTGGGAGCCAGCTCTACATCGGCACGCCTCACACCCATGACAGCCTGTACGACGAGATGGAAGCGATGGGGGCTGACTGCCTGACCATCAAGATGTTCGCGCAAGAGTTCCGGATCGATGATGCCAAGCTGGCCTCCTACGATCTGCCGTTCGTTCCGGAGGTTGTCTTCTTCGGTATCGGGAAGCTGGCGCGGGTGCTGGAGCTGGGAAAGGACTACCAGCTAACAAAGACCGGCATAGCCTTCATGGAGCCACCTGGCGGGCTTATCGACTGCTACGCAGGCAGCGCCTGGCCAGAACGCTTCGACATGAAGGAGCTGCAGAAGCGGCGCCGGAAGACCCGAACAATCAACGAATGGGACAGCCAGTACCAGCTGCACAGTAAGCCAATCACCCAAGTTCGCCTCGACCCGGCCTGCATGATCCCGTACGCGATCGAGCCGGAGATCCGTTATGCCAACGGCGCCTGTGCCATGTACCTGGGCAATATCCAGATTGTGGGCGCTGCGGCGTACTGGGACTGCTCCCTGGGCAAGATCAAATCCGACGCTTCGGCCTTCTCGCTGATCCTGACCGACGCCCGTGGCCAACTCTATTGGCAGGTGTGCAAAGGCCTGGAGGGTGAGATTGCCGTATTCGACGAGCGCACCGAGAAGATCACCGGCGGCCAGGTGAAGCAAGTGCGAGACCTGGTCATCAAGTACCAGATCACCCGCGTGGTGGTGGAGACGAACGGCCCGGGCGGCTTCGTCCCGACCATTCTGCGTCAGGCCCTCAAAGGCACCGGCTGTGGGGTAGGGGAAGAGCACAGCAGCACCAACAAGCAAAAGCGAATCCTCGACGCCCTGGAGTCGCCACTATCGGCCCGCTTCCTCTGGGCTCATGTCGACGTGCTGCGCGGCCCGCTGTGGGACCAGATGCGCGACTTCAACCCAGCCCTCACCGATCAGGATGACGACTACCTCGACTCCGGCGCTGGCGCCATCGCCCAAACCCCCGTACGCATTGGCCGAAACGTCGGGAAACCGACGGAAGTCCGGCGGGACGATTGGCGCACCAACGCGGGCGTGCACGAGGTGCAAGTCGACTACTAGCCCGCCAGCATC
>RCUI01000076.1_pt1 | contig 36768 bp, 8 predicted proteins | sample 2166121 | NCBI WGS metagenome assembly RCUI01 (sample SAMN09932700, study PRJNA488358) | compost metagenome | feature: garden; material: soil; isolation source: compost soil in succinic acid-enriched culture | place: Germany: Experimental Botanical Garden Goettingen | collected 2016-01-27
TGCCGATGCGCTTGATGTCCTCGGCCCGTGGCTCGTAGGCGTGGGGGTTGAAGCCGGCCGGAATCAGCGGCACCACCTCGGCCTTGTCACCGACGATATTGCTCACGTAGCTGTAGTACGGATGCAGGGTGATGCCGATGCGCAGCGGCTTGCCGTTGTCGGCAAGGGCCAGGGCGGGTAGGGCGCAGGCCAGGAACACACTTAGAAGACGACGGGCGAGGGTGGCGCGAAACATGGGGCGTCCTTGTGTCAGTGACTATGCTGGCGGGTGACGCCGGCGTCGTAGTGGGCGGCGATCTGTTGCCAGCCGGCGGCGATCAGGGCGGCCTGGCTGAAGTCGGCAGGCACGGCGGCGGCGGGGCTGCGCTGCAGCCAGACATCGGCGGCGCCGTCCTGGGCTTCAGGCACCAGCAGGAGGAAACTGCCGGCCACCGCGCTGGCCTGGCTCAGGCCCAGATAGGCACGCTCCTGCAGCAGTTGCCACTGGTGCTGGCCGCGGCTGGCGCTACTGGCGTCGAGCACAAATGGAGGGAAACCTTCTTCGGCGAGGACTTCGACAGCCAGCAGTTGCGGCTCCTCTTCGCGGCGTGCCTGGATCTCGTCGAAGGCCACCCGCAGGTCGGCGTACACCCCTTGCTCGGCCGCATTGAGGTCGCGGCGGGCATCCAGTTGGTGGGCCTCGATGCTCACCTCGTCATGCCGTTCGCCGCGCAGGGCAACGATGCCGGCGGCCACCGCGAGGATCAGCAGGCTGACCAGCAGCACGTACAAGGTTTCATGCCCGGCGCCGGCCGGGCGCACCACCTGGACGCGGCTCATTGCTCGATATCTGCGTAGTCGATTTCCACCACATGGCCGGGGCCGGCGTCGAACAGCACGTAGAACTCGCCGTCCGGGCGCTTGAAAGTCAGCTTGGAGTTTTCACCGAGCTTGCCCGGCACGAGGATCTCTTCGTTGTAGCCGATCACATCGAGGGTTACACCGGGCGCGCCGCTACCGTCGGAAAAGCCGCCAGTGCATTCGATCTGCTCGCCATCGATCGGCTTGCATTCGCACATCGGGTTGTGGGCCAGGGCCGGGCCGGCAGCGCCGAGCAGCAGTAACGGCAGGAGCAGCTTGCGGGACTTCATCATTTGCCTCCTTGTTTGTTCAGCCAGGCAACGGTGGCCGGCGAAGCCTTGCTCAGCGGCACGGCGGCCTGGTGCATGCTGCCGTCCCAGCCTTCGAGGGTGATCCAGATGTCGGCGTCCGCGCGGGTCTTGAGCGGGATTGGCAGGCCGGTGCTCATGCGGTACGGGGTGCCGAAGAAGATTGTCCCGGCGGCACGCAGGCTGCGCGGCTTGCCGATGCGCAGGTAAGCCGCCTTGACCTCGGGGATACAGGCCTGGCACAGGGCCAGATTGAAGGCCTTGAAGTAACCGGCAGGGCCATCGGCGCGCGGAGCTTCATCGCGCAACTCGGCCAGCTGCACGCTCCAGGGGCCGACCTGGATCTCGCCCAGCTCACGCTCGCCCAGGCCGCTGTCACCGCGAAACAACGCCGCGTCGGCAAAGTACTTGGGCATGAAGCCGAGCGGAATCAGCAACAACAGGATGTTCAGGTGAAAGCGCCATTTGTGCCAGAAACGGCTCAACGGGCTTTGCGGCGCAACTGCTGCCTTGCTCATAGGCTGGCCTCCGTGGCGGTATCGGTAGCGGTGGCGATTTGCTTGCGAGGCCTCTGCTCGCGTTTGAGGGCGGCGGCGGTGGCCTGGGCAGTACGCTTGGTCCAGATCAGCAGGCCGCTCAAGACCATCATCGACAGCACCAGGCCGAAGAAAGCCCAGATCAGCTTGATCGCCAGGCCGCCGAAGTCGCCGGTGTGCAGCGGGCGCATGGATTCGGTGACGAACTCCAGGGTCGAGCGGTCGTCGATCAGGAACTGCGACTCGATCTTGCTGTTGTACGGGTTGACGTTGACGGTCTGGAACATCAACGGGTACCAGCCGCGTCCGCCCAGGTAGACGTGGGCATAGGCATTGCCGGGCAGGGAGACGAAGCTCACGTCCAGGCCAGGGATCTGCTCCTTGGCGATGCGCGTGGCGTCATCCAGGCTGATGCGCGGGGCCGGTGCACCCGATTCGGTGCGTGGCACGTCTTCACGGGCAATCACCGGCACCACCGGTTCCGTGGAGAGGGTGATGTGGTTGTCACCCAGGATCGCCTGGATCAGGAACCAGGTGCCGGTGATGGAAATCACCGCAATGAACCAGATCGACCAGATGCCGCTCAGGCGGTGGAAGTCGCCCCAGAAGATCCGCGCGCCATGGTTGAAGCGCAAGGTCGGCTTAAAGAAACCTTTCCAGAACCGTTTATAGACCACCAGCCCGGTGACCAGCGAGGCCAGCATCGGCAGGCCGAGCAGCGACACCAGGTACCAGCCCCAGCTGTAGCCATTGGTGAACGGCACCAGCCACCAGCCGTGCAGGGCACGGGTGAAGGCCTCGAAGCTGAACGACGGGCTCTTGCCCTGGATCGCCCCGGTGTAGGGGTTGACGTACAGGGTCGGCGCGCTGCCGTCCGGGAATACCACGGAGGCGGTGAGGGCGAAGTGCGAGCCATCCGGCTGGCTGATGAAGTTCACGGCCATGTCCGGCTCGGCCTTGTGCAGGGCATCGAGCACCTGCTGGAAGCTCAGCCGCTCGGCGTCGCCATCAGGCTTGCTGGCGCGCACATCGGGGTTGGCCAGCCAGACGATTTCCTGGCTGACCACCGCCAGGGTGCCGGTAACGCAGACGATCAGGACGAAAAACCAGATCGGCAGGGCGAGCCAGCTATGGACCAGGAACCACAGCCTGGATTTGGACTTTTTCGCTTTCTGGGACATTGCAGGTGTCTTTTCAGAGAAATTGAGGTCGAGCCGATGCTCAGCCTTGGGACTGCAATAGATAAGACGAACGAGAATCGTAAAACCCGCAGGGTTAGTTGAAAGCAAATGTTTCAGCCGACCGGTGGCGCCCCGCTACAACGGTTAATTTTCCCCGTTGGCCATCCGTTTCCCATGGATACCGAGCTGCCCGGCTCGCTGCCCCACTGGATGGATGAACGCCGATGAATGCACAAGACTCCCGTAAACTTGCCAGCCGATTCCTAGAATTGCCGCCGGAAAAGCGCCGGATCTTTCTGCAAGCACTGGCCCGTGAAGGGGTCGATTTCGCGCTCTTTCCCATTCCCGCCCAGGTTCAGGCAGCCGAGCGCGGTCTGCCGTCCTATGCGCAGCAGCGCATGTGGTTTCTCTGGCAACTGGAGCCGCAAGGCGCCGCCTACAACCTGCCGGGGGCGGTCAGCTTGCAGGGCCGCCTGGATGAACAGGCCCTGCGAAAAGCGTTCATCAGCCTCAGTGAGCGGCACGAGACCCTGCGTACCGCATTCGCCCGGCAGGACGACGGGAGCCTGCTGCAAGTGCCGGCGCCGCAAGCGCTGCAGATAGAATGCATCGACCTCAGTGCACTGCGCCCGGCGCAGCAGGACGCCGCCGTCCGTGAACATGCGCAACAACAGGCGCTGCGGCCTTTTGATCTTGAGCAGGGCCCCTTGTGGCGGGTGGCCGTGCTGCAGCTTGACCCCGAGCGCCACGTACTGCTGTTGACCTTGCACCATATTGTCTCCGACGGCTGGTCGATGAACGTGCTGATCGATGAGTTCGTTCGCTGTTACGACGCCCATGAGCGCGGCCAGGCTCCCGAGCTTCCAGCGCTGCCGATCCAGTACAGCGACTACGCGCTGTGGCAGCGTTGCTGGTTGCAAGCCGGAGAGCAGGAGCGCCAACTGCAGTACTGGCAATCGGTGCTGGGCGACGAGCATCCGGTGCTGGAGCTGCCCTGTGATTTCCCCCGGCCGGCGTTGCCGAGCCACCGTGGCAAGCGCTACACCTTCACGGTCGATACGGCGCTGGCCGAGCAACTGCGGGGTTTGGCCCAGGCCCATCAATCGACCTTGTTCATGGTCCTGTTGGCCGGATTCCAATGCCTGTTGCATCGCTACAGCGGGCAGACCGACCTGCGCGTCGGCGTGCCGATTGCCAACCGCAATCGCAATGAGGTCGAGGGCCTGATCGGCTTTTTCGTCAACACCCAGGTATTGCGTTGCCAGGTCGACAGCCAGACGTGCGTGAGCGAACTGCTGGCCAGGGTGCGCGAGGCCGCGCTAGGGGCGCAGGCACATCAGGAGCTGCCGTTCGAGCGCCTGGTGGAAGCGCTCAAGCTGGAGCGCAGCCTGAGCCATAACCCGCTGTTTCAGGTGATGTACAACCACCAGCCAGTGGTCACCGACATTACCTCGGTGAAGACTGCTTCGGGCCTGAGCCTGGGCTTGATCGAACAGCAGGGGCGCACCACTCAGTTCGACCTGAGCCTGGACACCTGGGAAAAGGCCGGACAGTTGCAGGCGGCACTGACCTTTGCCGAAGACCTGTTCACGCTGGAAACGATCCAGCGCATGGCCGGGCACTGGTTGAACCTGCTGCGTGCAATGGTCGCCTCGCCCCAGCAAAGCATCGGCCAACTGAGCCTGCTCGACCCTGCTGAATTCCAGCGCATGGTTCATGACTGGAACCCGGTCGGCCCAGGCTACCGTCAGGACCTCTGTGTGCACCAGCTGATCGCTGAGCAGGCCGCCGCACAGCCCGATGCGCTGGCGTTGCTGCACGGTCACGAGGGTTACAGCTACCTTGAGCTCGAGCGTTGGTCCAACCGCCTGGCCCATCGCCTGATCGCCGCCGGGGTTGGCCCGGAGGTGCGAGTGGGCATCGCCTTGCCGCGCAGCCCACACCTGCTGGTGGCGTTGCTGGCAGTGTTCAAGGCCGGCGGTGCCTATGTGCCGCTGGATCCGGATTACCCGCCCGAGCGGGTGGCGTACATGCTTGAGGACAGCGGTGCGCGGGTGCTGCTCAGTGATGCCGGGGTGGTCGAGCAACTGGCCTTGCAAACCCGTGCACAGGTAATGCTGGTCGAACCTCAAGAGTCGGCGCTGAGCAGTTGGCCACCCACTGCCCCCGGCCTGCGCGGCAGCGCCAGCAACCTCGCCTATGTCATTTATACCTCCGGTTCCACCGGGCGTCCGAAGGGGGTTGCGATTACTCATCGCAATGTCCTGGCCTTGGTGCATTGGTCGCAGCAGGCCTATCGCCCAGAAGACATTCAGGGGGTGCTGGCGTCCACGTCGATCTGTTTCGACTTGTCAGTCTGGGAATTGTTCGTGACCCTGGCCGGTGGTGGCTTCATCGTGCTGGCGCGCAATGCCCTGGCGTTGCCCGAACTCCCTGGGCGTGATCAGGTGCGCCTGATCAACACCGTGCCGTCGGCGATTGGCGCATTGCAGCGCAGCGGACAGATCCCGCCGGGCGTGCGGATTATCAACCTGGCAGGCGAGCCGCTGAAACAGAGCCTGGTCGACAGCCTCTATCAACTCCCGGGCCTGGAGCATGTCTACGACTTGTACGGGCCGTCCGAAGACACCACCTATTCGACCTGGACCCGTCGCCAGGCCGGTGGGCGGGCCAGTATCGGGCGCCCGTTGCCGCATACCGCCAGCTATCTGCTCGATGCCGAGTTGCAACCGGTAGCCCAGGGGCGGGCTGCCGAGCTGTACCTGGCGGGGGCCGGCATCACGCGCGGCTATCTGGGCCGGCCGGGGCTGACCGCCGAGAAGTTCCTGCCCAATCCGTTTGCCGGCGAAGGTCAACGCCTGTACCGCACCGGCGACCTGGTGCGGTACCGCGACGGCGGCGAAATCCAGTATGTCGGGCGTATCGATCACCAGGTCAAGGTCCGCGGTTTTCGGATCGAGCTGGGCGAGATCGAAACCCGCCTGCTGGGCACCCGGTTGCTACGGGAAGTGGCGGTGCTGGTGCAGGAAGGACCGGCCGGCCAGCAGTTGGTCGCCTACGGGGTGCCCGTCGACTCGACGATCGTTGATGCCCAGGCTGCCCGGCAGATCGCCCTGCGCGAACAGCTCAAGGCCGCACTGGCCGAGCACCTGCCGGACTACATGGTGCCTGCGGCGCTGATATTCCTGGCGCAGCTACCGCTGACGCCCAACGGCAAGCTCGATCGCAAGGCGCTGCCGGCGGCCGATACGCTCCTGGCGGCGCGCGAGCACGTGGACGCCGCCGATGAACACGAACAGGCGCTGGTGGCGATCTGGCAGGACCTGCTGGGGCTTGAGCAGGTCAGTGTGCTGGACAACTTCTTCGAGCTGGGCGGCGACTCCATCGTCTCCATGCAGGTCGTCAGCCGCGCTCGCCAGGTAGGTCTGGTCCTCAGTCCCAAGGACATTTTCCAGTTCCAGACGGTGCGCAGCCTGGCCCAGGTGGCCGGTCGCGGCCAGGCGGTGGTGGCGCGGGCGGCGGCCAGTGGCGATGTCGTCCTGACGCCGATCCAGCGCTGGTTCTTCGACCAGGCGATCGAGCAGCGCCAGCACTGGAACCAGTCGTTGCTCCTGACCCCGCGTGAGCCGGTGGATGCGCAGCACCTGCAACAGGCGCTGGACCACCTGCTGGGCCATCACGACAGCTTGCGCTTGCGTTTTACCCCGCAGGCCGCTGGTTGGCAGCAACAGTACGCGGCGCAGCCGGGCGCAGTGCTCTGGGTACGCCAGGCCAGTGACGCGCAGCAGGCGCTGGCATGCTGCGAACAAGCGCAGCGCAGCCTGGATCTGCAGCACGGCCCATTGCTGCGGGTGTTGCTGCTGGACCTGGCTGACGGGACCCAGCAACTGCTGCTGGTGCTTCATCACCTGGTGGTCGACGGGGTGTCGTGGCGGATTCTGCTGGAAGACTTGCAAGCGCTGTATCGCCAGGTCCAGCAGGGGCAAGTGCCCACCCTGGCACCTCGCACCAGCGCCTACCAGGACTGGGCGTTGCAGCTTGAGCAGGAAGCGCAGCGGCGCGGCGACGAGGTGGATTACTGGGAATCGCAACTGCAGGCCAGCAGCGTTGCCGAGTTGCCTGCCGCCGACCCTGGGGCCAGCCTGGAAAACCGCCATGAACTGAAGATCGAGTGCCGCTTCGATGCCGACACCACCCGGCAGTTGCTGCAAGTGGCGCCAGCGGCCTACCGCACCCAGGTCAATGACTTGTTGCTGACGGCTCTGGCGCGGGTGCTGAGCCGCTGGACAAAGGCTCCGGGGGTGTTGATCGAGCTTGAAGGGCATGGCCGCGAGGACGTGTTCGATGACCTCGACCTGTCGCGCAGCATCGGCTGGTTTACCAGCCTGTATCCGCTGCTACTGGTGCCGGCAACCGAGATCGGCGAGGCCATCAAGGGCGTCAAGGAGCAATTGCGCGGCGTCCCCGGCAAGGGTATCGGTCATGGCTTGCTGCGCTACCTGGGGGCGCCGCAGCTGGCTGCGCGCCTGGCTGTGCTGCCAAAGCCAAGGGTGACCTTCAACTACCTGGGCCAGTTCGATCGCCAGTTCGACGAGCAGGCGCTGTTCGTCCCGGCTAGCGCTAGCGGCGGCCGGGCCCAGGACCCGCAGGCGCCGTTGGCCAACTGGTTGACCGTGGAAGGGCAGGTGTACGGCGGCGAGCTGGCCTTGCGCTGGGGTTTCAGCCAGCAGATGTTCGCCCCCGACAGCATCCAGGCGCTGGTCGACGCCTTCAGCGACGAGCTGCGCGAACTGATTGCCCATTGCTGCCAGCAGGCGCCGGGCCAGGCCACTGCCTCGGACTTTGCCCTGGCACGCCTGGATCAAGGCGCCCTTGACCGTCTGCCGGTGTGCAGTCGCGAACTGCAAGACATCTACCCGTTGTCACCGATGCAGCAGGGCATGCTGTTCCACAGCCTGTACGAGCAAGGTGGCAGCGATTACATCAACCAGATGCGCGTCGATGTTGATGGCCTTGACCCACAGCGCTTGCACGCTGCCTGGCAAGGTGCGGTGCAGGCCCACGATATTCTGCGCAGCGGGTTCGTCTGGGAAGGTGAGCTGGAGCGCCCGCTGCAGATGGTCTACAAGCAGGTCGAGCTGCCGTGGCAGGTACTGGACTGGCGTGATCGCGACGACCTTGAACAGGCCCTTGGGCAACTGGCCGAGCAGCAACGCCTGGATGGCTTCGCGCTCAGCCGGGCGCCCTTGCTGCGCCTGACCCTGGTACGCACCGCAGCAGCGCGCTACCACCTGATCCAGACCAGCCATCACCTGTTGCTCGATGGCTGGAGCAACGCTCGCCTGCTCGGCGAAGTCCTCCAGCGCTACAGCGGCCAGGCGGTGCCGGTGGTAGCGGGTCGGTACCGGGACTACATCGAGTGGCTGCAGCATCAGGATGCGCAGGCCAGTGAAGCGTTCTGGCGTACGCAATTGGCCAACCTGGCCCTGCCCACACGCCTGGCCAATGCCCTGCGGGCTCCCGCGGCCGTCGCCGAGCGTTGTGCCCATGGCGATCATTATCAGCACCTGGGCAGCGAGATGACCGAGCGCCTGAGCGGTTTTGCCCGTCAGCAGAAAGTCACCCTCAATACGCTGGTGCAGGCGGCCTGGTTGCTGCTGTTGCAACGCTACACCGGGCAGGACACGGTGGCCTTCGGGGCTACCGTGGCTGGGCGGCCGATGCAGATTCGCGGCATCGAGCAACAGATTGGCCTGTTCATCAACACCCTGCCGGTGATTGCCCGGCCGCAGTCCGGGCACACCCTCAGTCGCTGGTTGCAAGAGGTGCAGCAGACCAACCTGGCCCTGCGCGAGCACGAGCACACGCCGTTGTTCGATATCCAGCGCTGGTCGGGGCAGGGCAGCGATGCGCTGTTCGATACCTTGCTGGTGTTCGAGAACTACCCGCTGGACGCTGCCCTGGCCGAAGGGCAAGGGCTGGGTGTGCAGTTCGGTGCCGTCAGTAACCTTGAACGCACCAACTATCCCTTGACCATCGCCGTGACCCTGGGCCAGACCCTGGACCTGCACTACAGCTATCAGCAGGCGGCGTTTGCTGCCCCGGCCATTGACGGGCTGGCGGCCCAGTTGCACGGCCTGCTCGAACAGTTCATTGAGGGTGGTGACCGGGTGCTGGCTGATTTCGACCTGGTGACGGCTGCCGAGCGTCAGGCGCTGCTGGCCTGGCCGCAAGCCCGGGTTGTTGCCGAGCCGCCGCTCGGGCTGGCGCAGATGATTGCGGCCCAGGCCCACTCCCGGCCACAGGCTGTGGCGCTGGTGGTCGGGGAACGGCAATTGAGCTACCAGGCGCTCAACGCCCGGGCCAACCGCCTGGCCCGGCGGCTGATCAGCGACGGCGTTGGCCCGGATGTGCTGGTGGGGATCTGCATGCACCGCAGCGAGGCGCTGATCGTCGGCTTGCTGGCGATTCTCAAGGCCGGTGGCGCCTATGTGCCGCTGGACCCTGAGTACCCTGCCGAGCGCCTGGCCTACATGATCGCCGATAGCGGTGTCAGGCTGATCCTGGCCGAGGCGCAGTGTGCCGGGCTGGTCGGCACCGACAACGTCCGGGTGCTGAACTACGCCAGTCTGGAGCTGGCCGCTGATGACAGCAACCCGCAGGTCGAACTGTCGGCGCACAACCTGGCGTGCCTGATCTACACCTCCGGCTCGACCGGTCAGCCCAAGGGCGTGGCCCTGGAGCAGGGGGCCTTGCTCACCCATATTCGCACCATGCAGGACTGCTACCGGGTTTCGCCGGATGACCGGTTCCTGCATTTCGCTTCGCTGAATTTCGACTGGGGCACCGAGCAGTGGCTGTTGCCGCTGGTCAGTGGTGCCCGCTGTATCTTGCGCGGCGAGGGGCTCTGGAGCGCCGAAGAGGCGCTGCAGGTGATCGAGACCGAGCAGGCCAGCATCGTCTATTTCCCGACCCAGTATGCCTGCCAGCTGGCTGCCTGGGCCGCAACCTCTGAGCGTCGGGTGAAAGTGCGCTCGTTCAACGTTGCCGGCGAGGCGTTCCCGAAAGAGGGCTTCGAGCAGATTCAGGCGGTGTTGCAACCCCAGTACATCGTCAACGGCTACGGCCCGACCGAAACCGTGATCACGCCGTTTCTGTGGGAAGCCGACACGCACACCGGCATCGATTCGGTTTACGCACCGATCGGTCGCCCGGTTGCCCAGCGCAGTGCCTACGTGCTGGCCGAGGATCTGAGCCTGCAGCCGCGCGCGGCGGTGGGTGAGTTGTATATCGGCGGCACCTGCCTGGCCCGCGGTTATCACGGTCGGCCGGCGTTGACCGCCGAGCGTTTCGTACCTGACCCCTTTGCCGCCTCGCCCGGGGCCCGCCTGTATCGCAGCGGCGATCTGGTGCGCTACCTGGACGACGGTGCGCTGGAGTACATCGGGCGGATCGATCATCAAGTGAAGATTCGCGGCTTTCGCGTCGAGATCGGCGAGATCGAGGCGCGGCTGCTGGAACAGGCGCAAGTCGCCCAGGCGGTGGTGCTGGCCGTGCCGGCCGCGAGCGGGCAGCAACTGGTGGCCTACGTGGTGCCGGAGCAGCCACTGGCCGCTGAAGACGTCGCCACACGCATGGCCTTGCGCGACCATTTGCGTCAGGCGCTGAGCCAGGGGTTGCCCGATTACATGCTGCCGTCGCACTGGCAGATTCTCGAGCGACTGCCGCTGACGCCCAACGGCAAGGTGGATCGCAAGGCCTTGCCGGCGCCGGATGCCAGTTTGCTGCAGCACCATCATGTGCCGCCGGTCACGGCCCTGGAGCGCCAGCTGGCGCAGTACTGGACTGACGTGCTGGAGGTTGCCCGGGTCGGCTTGCGCGACAACTTCTTCGACCTCGGCGGCCATTCGTTGCTGGCCACCCAGGTCATCAGCCGGGTGCGTCATGCCCTGGGGCTGGATGTTCCGTTGCGGCTACTGTTCGAAGCTGCCGACCTGGGCGCTTTTGCCCAGGCCCTGCAAAGCCTCGACCAGCAGCCAGTGGGCGTTGCCCCGCCGTTGCAGCGAGCGCCACAGCAGCCGCTTCAGCCGTTGTCCTATGCCCAGCAGCGGCTCTGGTTCCTTTGGCAACTGGCGCCGGAAAGCTCGATGTACAACATTCCTCGCGCCCTCAGGCTCGACGGCGTGCTCGATGTCGGCGCTATCGAACAGGCGTTCCAGGGGCTGATTCAACGCCATGCGGTGCTGCGCACCACTTACCTGCAGGAAGGCGGGGACAGCTGGCAGTTGCAACACGCGAGCATGCCGCTGGCGCTGCAGCGGATCGACCTGCGCGAGCTGTGCGCCGAGCAACGCCAGGCCAGGCTGGAGCAGGTGCTGGAGCGCGAAGCCAACGCGCCGTTCGACCTGGTCAAGGGGCCATTGCTGCGGGTAGCGCTGGTGCAGGTGGCGTCCGAGCAGCATTACCTGCTGGTGACTTTGCACCATATCGTCGCCGACCACTGGTCCTTCGCCATCCTGCTGCGTGAGTTTGTCACCCTCTATGACGCTTTCGCGCAACACCAGGCCGCGCCGCTGCCGGCGGTTGAACTGGGCTACGTGGACTTTGCCGTCTGGCAGCGTCAGTGGCTGGCTGCTGGCGAAATGCAGCGACAGCTCGCCTACTGGCGCAGCACCCTCGGTGACCAGCATGCGCTGACCCGCTTGCCGGGCTCGCAGCTGCCCTTGGCAATCACCGGCGAGGGCGGCTGCCAGGTTCACGGGTTCGCTTTCAGCGCATCCATGAGCGAAGCCTTGCGCGCCCATGCCAAGGACCGGGGGTTGACCCTGTACATGCTCCTGCTGTCGGGCTTTGCCCTGGCCGTGGCCCAGCGCAGCGACAGCCAGCGCGTGCGCCTGGGTACCGATATCGCCAACCGCAACCATGCCGGCATTGAAGAAATGGTCGGCTTCTTCGTTAACCAACTGGTACTGCAACTAGAGGTGAACGAACAAGCCACGGTCGAGCAATGGCTGAGCCGTTGCCGGACCACGGTGATCGAGGCTTCGGACCATCAGGACCTGCCATTCGATCGTCTGGTCGAGGCCTTGCGCTTACCGCGCCAGGCGGGGCGCTCGCCGCTGTTTGCAATCAAGTTCATCTACCAGGAGGGCAGTGCGGCCATGCCGCACCCTCAAGGGCTGCGAGTAGAGAGTTGCGAGGCGGGGCAGGCGGCGACGGAGCTGGACCTGATCGCCGAGTTCGTCAACGACGCCAGCGCCATTCGGGTCGCGTTCAAGTGCGATGGCAGCCTGTATACGGCCACCGACATGGACGATCTGTTCGCTCAGTTGCAAGGGATTTTCCAGCAGTTGCTGAGTGCGCCACAGGCCACCCTGGCAGCGGTGCTGGCCGAGGCCGCAAACATTCGTGCGGCAGCCGAGCAGGCACGCGTCGCGGCGCGCCAGGCGCAACTGCAGGCGCACCACCCGATTCGGCGTCGGGCCAGCCGCCTGCAAGTGCAATAGACATAGTCACGCCGGTGGGCCCAGGGGCTTGCCGGCCTTACCGAACGGGGAGAGGGAAATGTCCAAGTGCGAGCCGCAAGCCATACCGGTGCTGGCCAAGGGGCGGCGAAAGAGTCTGAACATGGACCAGGACAGCCTGGTGAGTTTCTCGCCGTTGTTCGAAGGCAGCAGCATTCCGCTGCTGTGCACCCCGCGGGTGGCCGGGGTGAACCTGGCCGAGTGGGCCGGTCAGAACCGTGAACTGATCGAACGCAAGCTCGACCAGCACGCGACCATCCTGTTTCGGGGGTTTGCGGTAGAGGATATCGGCGAATTCAACCAGTGCGTCGATGCGATCTCCGGCGGCGCGCTGGAGTACCTGTTCCGTGCCTCGCCGCGGACCCAGATCAGCCGCAAGCACAATGTCTACAGCTCGACCGACTACCCCTCGGCGGAGAAGATCTTCCCGCACAACGAGCACTCCTACTCGCCGGTATTCCCGTTGCACCTGTACTTCTACTGCGACCTGCCATCGGCCAGCGGTGGCGAGACGCCGTTTGGCGATACCCGGCTGATTCTGCCGCGTATCGACCCACAGGTGCGCGAGGCCTTCCAGCGCCAAGGCGTGCTCTACGTGCGCAACTATGGCGACGGCATGGGCCTGCCCTGGCAGACGGTGTTCCAGACCGAGGATCGCGCCGAGGTCGAAGCCTACTGCGCGAAGATCGGCATCACCCCCGAATGGAAGCCCGGTAATCGCCTGCGCACCCGGCAAAAAGGCCCGGCGATGGTGCGCCACCCGCGTACCGGCGAAACGGTGTGGTTCAACCACGCGACCTTCTTCAACGCCCTGACCTTACCCGAGAGCATTCGCGACAGCCTGCGTGCCGAGTTCGCCGACGACGACCTGCCGCAAAACACCTTCTTTGGTGACGGCAGCCCGATTCCCGAGGACTACGTGCGCCATCTTCAGCAGCTCTACCGCGAGGTCATGGTCGAGTTCCCCTGGCAGAAGGGCGACGTGGTGATCCTCGACAACATTTTCACTATTCATGCGCGCAACGGTTATGCCGGCCCGCGAAAAATACTCACGGCAATGGCCATCCCGCTCAAAAGCAGCGAAGTGGCGATCGGCTAAGGAAGACCCCATGACAGACGCGAACCCAGCAGAGATTTTCCAGACTTCGGCGCAGCAGGCGCTGATTCTCCAGGCCCAGAGCGAACAACCGCGCATTGCCCGGCTGTGGCTGAATTTTGCCGAGCCGGTCGAGCCAGGGCGGCTCGAGGCGGTGTTGAGTGAACTGGGCCAGCGCCACGAGATTCTGCGCACCCGTTACACCCAGGTCGCGGGGCTCAAGCTGCCGGTGCAGGAAATCGCCGAGCAGGTTCGCGTGAGCATTGCCCTTGTGCACACCGAAGCCCAGGCGCGGGCGCAGTTGAATGCGTTGCTTGAGCAAGCGCCTCTGGTGGCCTGCGTGGCCGGCGCGCAGGTGCTGGTCGGCGTGGCCCTGGCCAGCGCCGACCAGCAAGCGCTCGGGCAACTGGCAGAAGAGATCCTGGCGTTGTACCGGGGTGACACCCTGGCGCCCTTCGAGGCCTTGCAGTATGCCGACTACGCCGCCTGGCAGGCCGATCTTGATGAAGAGGCGTTCGCTCGCCAGGGCAAAGCCTACTGGCGTGGCCTGGCAGCAGCACAGGCCCCTGGGCGGCGCTTGCCCTTCGAAGCGATCGAACAGGGCGCAGGGGAGCGCAACCAGTGTCAACGCTTGAGCCCTGGCCTGAACTCGGCATTGGCCGTAATGCAGGCCGAGGCCGGGCTTGCACCGCCAGAGGCGCTGCTGTTTCTCTGGGGCAGTTTCCTCAGCGTGCTGACCCGGCAACAGCCGCTGCTGGTAGCGCTGGAGGTCGACGGACGCAATGACCAGCTGCAGCACACGCTTGGCCATTTTGCCCGACGCCTGCCGCAGGCATTCAACCTGCAGCCTGGCCTGGCGTTGCGCGAGCAGCTGGCAGCGTTCGCCGTGCAACTGGCCGAGGGCCGATCCTGGCTCGATTGCCTGAATGAACCGGACATGAGCGCTGCCGGGGCGCTGCCAGTGTTTGCCTGCGCCTACACCCAGGCGCCAGCGGCTGAACAGTGGCGGGTCGAACTGGATGACTATCGCAACGACAAGCTTTTCCTGAGTGCGCGGGCGCAAGCGGATGGCGTCTGCCTGCAACTGTCTGCGCCTGGGCAAGGGTTCGCACCTGCTCAATTGCAGGCCTGGCTGGCGCAATTTGACACCTTTGCGCTCAACGCGGCGGCTGATCTTGGCTGTGCGCCTGAGCAGCTGAACACTGTCGATGCCGAGCAGGCCGCAGCCTTGCTGGCGCGTTTTGACCGCAGCCTGGCGCTGCCGGCTGCCGCCGATGATGCCCTGCATGGTCTGTTCGAGCAGATGGCGGCCTTGCATCCGCAACGTATCGCCTTGCAGATTGGCGATCAGCGCCTGAGCTATGCCGAACTGGACCGCCGGGCGGATGAACTGGCGCGCGCCCTGCAGGCATGCGGTGTGGGTGGCGACAGCGTGGTGGCGGTGTATGGTTCGCGCTCGGTGGAAATCGTCGTGGCCTTGCTGGGTATTCTCAAGGCGGGTGGCGCCTACCTGCCGCTGGATCCTGGCTATCCGGCCGAGCGCCTGTCGTTCATGCTGCATGATGCCCGGGCACAGTGCCTGATCAGCCTGCAGCCGCTGGCCGACGACATCGAGGTGGCGCCCGGGGTCCAGCGCTTGCAGCTGGATGCCTTGCCGCCCAGCGACCTGCTGCCTTTGCGCAAGCGCCATTCTGCGGCGAGCCTGGCTTACGTCATCTACACCTCCGGCTCAACCGGCAAGCCCAAGGGCGTGATGATCAGCCACGCCAATGCCTGTGCCTCGACCCGCGCCCGCGGCCTGTTCTATCGCCAGCCGCTGTTGCGCTTCCTGATGCTTTCGTCGTTTTCCTTCGACAGTTCGGTTGCCGGGATTTTCTGGAGCCTGGCCCAGGGCGGCACCCTGTGCCTGCCTGGCGAAGAGGAACACAAGGATCCGCAACGCCTTGCCGCACTGATCGAGCGCGAGCAGATTTCCCACTTCCTCGCGCTGCCCTCGTTCTATGCGCAGATCCTCGAACACCTGGAACAGCCGGCGCTGAGTTGTGTGATCGTCGCTGGCGAGGCGTGTCCGCCGGAGCTCGCCGTGCGTCACCGCCAGCGCCTGGCGCAGACCCTGCTGGTCAATGAATACGGGCCGTCGGAAAGTGCCGTGTGGTGCTCGGCCCATGCCCTGGAACAGGATCCGCAAGGCGAGCGGGTGCCCATCGGCGCACCGATCGCTGGCGCCCGCCTGCTGGCCCTGGATGAGGCTGGCGAAATGGCCGGTTTCGGTTGTGAAGGTGAGTTGTACGTCGGTGGCCCGGGGCTTGCGCGGGGTTACCTGCAGCGTCCGGGGCTGACCGCCAGCCGTTTTGTTCCCGATCCCTTTGCCAAGGAGCCCGGGCAGCGCCTGTACCGTACCGGGGATCGGGTCAGCGCCGGGGTCGATGGTTGCATTGACTACCTTGGGCGCCTGGATTTCCAGCTGAAGATTCGCGGTTTTCGTATCGAACTGGGCGAGATCGAATCGCGCCTGGCGCAGTTGCCGGGTGTCCGCGAAGCGGCGGTGGTCGTGCGCGAAAGCGCTGCCGGGGCGCAATTGGCGGCCTATGTGCTGCACTCAGACGGGCAGACCCCAGCGAGTACCGAACAATCCTTGCTCGATGCCTTGCGCGAACAACTGCCCGAGTACATGGTGCCGGCCTTCGTGCGCGTGCTCGAGCGTTTCCCGCTGACCCCCAATGGCAAACTCGACCGCAATGCCCTGGCGGCGCTGCAGCCGCAGAGCCACGAGTTCGTGGCGCCGCGTAATGAGCTGGAAGCAACCCTGGCAGCAATCTGGCAGGAGGCGCTGCACCTGGAGCAGGTGGGTATCCATGACAACTTCTTTGCCCTGGGCGGCCATTCGCTGCTGGCGACGCGTATCCGCTCCGAAGTCCAGGCGCGCCTGAACCTTAACCTGCCGCTGCGGGTGTTCTTCGAGGGTGAGACCGTCGCCTTGCTGGCGGAGCAAGTGGCGCAGTATCGCGATTCCGGCCTGAGTGAAAGCAAGGTCGATGCCCTCGAAGCCCTGTTCGACGCGGCGGAGCAGGTATGAGCCAGCTGAACGAACGCATGCTCACCCTGGCCAAGCGCTTTGCCGCGCTGGGGCCGTTGGAGCAGAAAGCACTGCAGGCGCGAATGATCGAGCAGGGGTTGTCGCTGGAGATGCTGCCGATCCCGCCGCGCCAGCAGGCCGACGAACTCATCCAGGCCTCCTATGCCCAGCAACGGCTGTGGTTTCTCTGGCAACTTGATGCGCAATCGAGTGCCTACAATCAACCGGCCGTGTTGCGCCTGCAAGGCGCACTGGACTGCGCGGCGCTGGGCGCTAGCCTGCAGGCGCTGATCAACCGCCATGAAGCCTTGCGCACCAACTTCGAACTGATCGACGACAGGGTCGTGCAGCGCTGTCACGCTGACCGCTCGTTGAGCTTGCAGGTGCTGGATCGCAGCGGCCTGGATGAGTCGGCTCTGCAGACCGAACTGGCCGCCTTGATTGCGCAGCCCTTTGACCTGGCAACCGACCTGTTGCTGCGTGCCACGCTGATTCGTCTGGGGCAGGACGAGCATGTGCTGGTGTTCTGTACGCACCATATCGTTACCGATGCCTGGTCGATGCCGATTCTGGTCGATGAAGTAAGCGGTCACTATGCGCGTATCAGTCAGGGCCAGGCGGGCGCGCAACCCGCGGCCTTGAGCGTGCACTATGCCGACTATGCCAAGTGGCAGCGTCTGTGGTTGCAGGCCGGGGAAGCCGATCGGCAACTGGCCTACTGGCAGGCACGGCTGGGCAGCGAACCGGTGTCGTTGGCGTTGCCGTTGGATCGCCCGCGGCCGATGCTGCGCGAGCAGCGCGGCGCCCGCCACACGCTGGCGCTGGAGCCGGGCCTGGGGCAGGACTTGCGGCGCTTCGCCAGTGGCCAGGGGGCGACCCTGTTCATGGTGCTGCTGGCCGGCATCCAGGCTTTGTTGCATCGCTACAGCGCCGCAGGCACGGTGCGGGTCGGCACCCCGGTGGCAAACCGCGGCCGTGCCGAGGTCCAGCACCTGATCGGTTTCTTCGTTAACACCCAGGTGTTGCAGGCCGAGATTGAACCGTGGATGAGCTTCGAGCAACTGCTTGCCCAGGTCCGGGAACGGGTGCAGGAGGCCCAGGCCAATCAGGACCTGCCGTTCGAGCAACTGGTCGATGCCCTGCAGCCTGATCGCAGCCTTAACCAGACGCCGCTGTTTCAGGTGTTGTTCAATCACCAGGCCAGTGCTGCGCCAGCAACCGAGCGGAACCTGCCGGGCTTGCGCCTGCAGGCACTGGACAGCGGCAGCGAATCGGCCCGTTTCGACCTGACCTTCAACACCCATGAGCTGGGTAGCCAGCTGCAGGCATCGCTGGTCTACGCCGAGGATGTGTTCGACGCCGCAACCATCGAACAGATGGCCGGGCACTGGCTTAACCTGTTGCGTGCAGCGCTGGCCGAACCGCAGCGGCCATTGGGTGAACTGGCACTGCTCGCGCCGCAGCAACAGCAGGCGCTATTGGCCAGTGCGGCGCCAGCCCAAGCGCTGACGCTGCAGGGCAGTGTGCACGGGCAGATCGAGCAACAGGCCAGGTTGCATCCCGAGCGCCTGGCGCTGGTGGAGGGCGAACGACAACTGAGCTACGCCGCGCTCAACACCCGCGCCAACCAGCTGGCGCACCGCATGATTGCCCTGGGAGTCGGTGCGCAGGACAAGGTCGCGATACTTGCCGAGCGCTCGCTGGAATCGCTGGTCGCGCTGCTGGCAACGCTCAAGAGTGGGGCGGCCTATGTGCCGCTCGATCCCCAGCTGGCACCACGGCGCCTGCAGCAGATGGTCGAGGCCAGTCGCTGTAGCCTGGTGCTCGGGCGCGCCGGCGCGCTGCAAGCGCTGGCGCCGTGCGCGCAACTGGCGACCCTGGCCCTTGATGATGCGCAGGCCTATGCCCCGGCGCAGCACGACCCGCAATGCCGGAGCGAGCTTGAGGCACTGGCCTATGTGATTCACACCTCCGGCTCCACTGGCCAGCCCAAAGGGGTGATGGTCAGTCATGGGGCGCTGCTGCATTACCTGCAGGGCCTGGAAGCGCGCCTGCCGCTGGCTGACGTGCAGCGGCTGGCCCTGGTCTCGACCCTGGCAGCCGACCTCGGCCATACCGTGGTGTTCGGGGCCTTGTGCCAGGGGCGGACCCTGCACCTGATCGACAGTGACCTGGCACTCGATGGCCACGGCTTTGGCCAGTACCTGCAGCAGCAGCGCATCGATGCCCTGAAAGTGGTGCCTTCGCATTTTGCCGCGCTGCTGGGCCAGGACAACCAGGCGGTCATTCCCCAGCGTTGCCTGATCCTCGGCGGCGAGTCGCCGACACCCGGGTTGCTCGAGCGTATCAAGCGCCTGGCACCGGATTGCCGGGTGTTCAACCACTATGGCCCGACCGAATGTACCGTCGGTGCGCTGGCCGGTGAGCTTGAGGGTGACACGGCCATCCACCTTGGCCGTGCGCTGCAAAACCGTCAGGCGCTGGTGCTCGATGCCGGGTTGCAATTGATGGCCAGCACTTGCCCGGGCGAGTTGTACCTGGGCGGCGCGGGTATTGCCCGCGGTTATCATGAACAGCCCGGGCTGACCGCCGAGCGTTTCGTGCCGGACCCATTCGCCGTCCAGCCCGGTGCCAGGATGTACCGCAGCGGTGATCTGGTGCGTCGTGGCGGCGATGGCCAGCTGGTGTTTATCGGTCGGGCTGACCAGCAGTTGAAGATTCGAGGCTACCGGATCGAAACCGGCGAGATCGAGGCGTGCCTACGGCGTCATCCGGCGCTGGCCGAGGCCCTGGTGATGGCCTGGCAGGAAGGCGAGCAACAGCACTTGCTGGCTTATCTGGTGCCCGTCGACCCCGCTGCAGCGCCTGCCGAGTTGAGTGCACAAGTGGCTGATGCACTGCGCGAACGCCTGCCGGCCTATATGCTGCCCAGCCGCTGGGTGGTCCTCGAACGTCTGCCGCTGACCGCCAACGGCAAGCTTGATCGCAAGGCTTTGCCCGCGCCTGTCACACCGGTGTCGGTGGCCTCCAGCCAGGGCGTCGGGACGGCCCTGGAACTGCGTTTGGCGAGTGTGTGGCAAGAGGTGTTGCGCTGCCCGCAGGTGGGGCTGGACGATAACTTCTTCGAGCTGGGTGGCGACTCCATCGTTTCCATTCAACTGGTCAGCCGTGCCCGTAGCGCCGGCATCCATTTCAGCGCCCGGGATATCTTCCAGCACCAGACCGTGCGCAGCCTGGCCGCCCAGGCGACCCAGGGCGCTGCCCGGCAGGTGGTCGAGCGCGGGGCCGAGCAAGGCGTATGTCAGCTGTTGCCGATCCAGCAGGGCTTTTTCGCCACCGACATTCCCCAGCGCCAGCACTGGAACCAGTCGATTCTGCTGCGCCCGCAGGTGGCGCTGCAGGGGCCGGTGCTGGAGCAAGCCTTGCAGGCCCTGCTGGATCAGCATGATGCCCTGCGTGCCCGCTTCGAGCCTGGCGCCGCTGGCTGGCACTGCCACCTGCAGGCGCCGGCGCCGGTGGCCGAACTACTGTGGCAGCGGCATCAGGTGAGCGCCGCCGACCTCGATAGCCTGGTCAACCAGGCGCAGCGCAGCCTGCGCCTGGACGGCGGCAGCTTGCTGCGCGCCTTGCTGGTGAACCTTGAAGACGGCAGCCAGCGTCTGCTGCTGGCGGCCCATCATCTGGTGGTCGACGGCGTGTCCTGGCGAATTCTGCTGGAAGATTTGCAAAGTGCCTACGGCCAATGCCTGGCCGGGCAGCCGCTGCAATTGCCGCCGCGCACCAGTTCGCTGCGCGAGTGGGCGCAGCGCCTGGCGCAATGGGCGCATGCGCCTGCCCAGCAGGCGCGCCTGGATTACTGGCAGGCGCAGTTGGCAGATGTTCCCGCTTCGCTGCCAGGCATGCGTTTCGCACAGGCGGCCAGCAGCGCCAGCAAACAGGTGTGCGTCACCCGCCTGGACGCTGAAACCACTAGCCGGTTGTTGCAGCAGGCCAATGGCGCCTACCGCACGCAGATCAATGACCTGCTGCTGACGGCCCTGAGCCGGGTGCTGTGCCGCTGGACCGGCCAGGCGGCGATCAACGTCCAGCTTGAAGGCCATGGCCGTGAGGAGCTGTTCGACGATGTTGACCTTTCGCGCACGGTGGGCTGGTTCACCAGCCTGTTTCCGCTGCGCCTGGCCCCCGCGTCGACGCTGGCCGACTCGATCAAGCAGATCAAGGAGCAACTGCGCGCAGTGCCACAGCGTGGTATCGGCTTCGGGGCGCTCAAATACCTCGGCCCGCAAGCTGCCCGTGAGCGCTTGCAGGGGTTGCCGACGCCGCGTATCACCTTCAACTACCTGGGCCAGGTCGACGGGGCCTTCAATGCCCAGGCGCTGTTGCTGCCCGCCACCGAGTCCAAGGGTGACGAACGCAGCCCGGAGGCGCCGCTGGGCAACTGGCTGACGGTCAGCGGCCAGGTCTACCAGGGACGCTTGAGCCTGGACTGGACCTTTAGCGACGCGATGTTCGAGCCGGCGCAGATCCAGCGCCTGGCCGATGACTATGGTGCCGAGTTGAATGCCCTGGTCGGCCATTGCCTGGCGCCCGGGCAGGGTGGCCTGACGCCCTCGGATGCGCCGCTGGCCGGGCTTGACCAGGCCGCGCTGGACGCCTTGCCGGTGGCCAGCCATCTGCTGGCGGACCTCTACCCGCTGTCGCCGATGCAACAGGGCATGCTGTTCCACTCGCTCTACCAGACCGAGACCGGGGCTTACATCAACCAGCTCGACTGTACCGTGCGCGGCCTGGACCCCGAGCGCCTGCATCACGCCTGGCAAGCCACGGTCGATGCGCACGATATCCTGCGCACCGGGTTCATCTGGCAGGGTGAGCAGGCGCAGCCGCTGCAAGCGGTCTATCGGCACGCCGAGCTGGAATTCCAGCTGCTGGACTGGCGCAGCCGCCCTGACTTGCAGGCCGCCTTGCAGGAACTGGCAGCAAGCGAGCGGGCCCGCGCTTTTGAGCTGGCCCAGGCACCGCTGATGCGCGTGGCACTGGTGCGATGCGCGCAATCGTCCTACCAGTTGATCTACACCCACCACCACATCCTCATGGACGGCTGGAGCAGCTCGCGCCTGATGGGGGAGGTGATGCAGCGCTATCAGGGCCAGGACCCGGGGCGCCCGGCGCGCTCGATTCGCGAGTACATCGGCTGGCTGCAGGAGCAGGATCCGGCAGCCGCGCAGGCGTTCTGGGAGACGCAGCTGGCTGGCCTGCAAGCGCCCACGCGGTTGCTCGATGCGATTGTCAGCAAGCCCGAGCAAGCCTCGGGCATCGGTCACTTCGACAGCTGCCTGAGCGCCGACGACAGCGAGCGGTTGAAGGGCTTTGCCCGTAGCCAGAGACTGACGTTGAATACCCTCGTGCAGGCTGCCTGGGCCTTGTTGCTGCAACGCTACACAGGGCAGGACAGCGTGTGCTTTGGTGCCACGGTATCGGGGCGTCCGGCGCAATTGCCCGGTATCGAGCAACAGGTGGGGCTGTTCATCAACACCTTGCCGGTGATCGTCAGCCCGGACCCGCAACAACCCGTAGGTGCGTGGCTGCAACAGTTGCAAGCGCTCAACCTGGCCTTGCGCGAATATGAGCACACGCCGCTGTACGAAATTCAGCGCTGGGCCGGGCGCGGTGGCGAGGCCTTGTTCGACCATATTCTGGTGTTCGAGAACTTCCCGATCGCCGAGGCCTTGCAGCAGGCGGGTGACCAGGCCCTGCAATTTGACGGGGTGCACCAACACGAGCGTACCAACTACCCGTTGACCCTGGCTGCAGGGCTGGGCGACACCTTGCAGTTCCAGTTCAGCTACGACCGTGCCGCGCTTTCTGCGTCCGCCGTAGCGGGCCTGGCCGGTCATTTGCACACCCTGCTCATGGGGCTTGCCCAGGATCCCGGCCAAGCCCTTGGACGGTTGTCGCTGCTGGACGCCGAGCATCTGCAGCAGCGCCTGCTCGAGGACGGCGCCCTTGGCCCGCTGGTACACGAGGCTTTCGCCGCCAATGCCGCGCGCACTCCCGAGGCCATTGCGCTGATTTGTGAAGGCCAGCACTTGCGCTATGGCGAGCTCAATGCCCGGGCCAACCAGCTCGCCCACCGATTGCGCGGCGAAGGCGCCGGGCCGGAAACCCTGGTGGGGATCGCCATCGAGCGTTGCAGCGACCTGGTGGTTGCGGTGCTGGCGGTGCTCAAGTCCGGGGCGGCCTATGTGCCGCTGGACCCCGAGTACCCGGTGGAGCGCCTGAGTGCCATGGTCGCCGACAGCGGCGCCCGCTTGCTGCTGACCCGCAATGCCTTGCTGCAACGCCTGCCGGCGCTGGCCGGTTTGCAGGTGTTGAGTCTGGATGACGATCTGCAAGGCTTTGCCAGCGATGATCCGCAGACACCGCTGTTGGCCGATAACCTGGCCTACGTGATCTTCACTTCCGGTTCGACCGGCAGGCCCAAGGGTGTGGCGGTAAGTCATGCGGCGCTGGCCCGCCACACGCAAGCGGCAATCGAGATGTTGCAGCTCAGTGCCCGGGACCGGGTGCTGCAGTTCGCCACGTTCAACTTCGACCCGTTCGTTGAGCAGCTGTTTGCCAGCCTCACGGTCGGCGCGACGGTGATCATGCGCGGCGACCAGCTGTGGAGCAGTGAGCGCTGGCTGCAGGAGGTCCGTAGCCAGGGGATTACCGTGGCCAACCTGAGCACCGCCTATTGGGCGACCATTGCCCGTGATCTGGCCCACGGCGGGCCGCAGGACATGGCCGCGCTGCGCCTGATGATCTGCGGTGGCGAGGCCATGTCGGCCGCCGCCCTGGCCGATTGGCGCCAGGCCCTCGCCACGCCGGTAAAACTGCTCAATGCCTATGGCCCCACCGAGGCGACGGTGACCGCCAGCGCGCATGACTGCAGCGTCTACCTCGACCCGCAGCAGACGGTACCGAGTGTGCTGCCTATCGGCCGGCCCCTGGCCGGGCGCAGGCTGTACCTGCTCGACAGCCAGGGACAACCGGCGGCGGCCGCAGTCGCCGCCGAGCTGAGTATCGGCGGCGAGTTGCTTGCCCGTGGGTACTACGGGCGCCCGGGCTTGACGGCCGAGCGCTTCATCCCCGATCCCTTTGCCGGGCCGGGGGCGCGCCAGTACCGCACCGGTGACCTGGTCTGGGCAGGCGCGGACCAGGTGCTGGGTTACCTTGGCCGGCTCGACCAACAGGTCAAGGTGCGGGGTTATCGGATCGAACCCGGTGAAATCGAAGCCCGCCTGCTTGAACACCCGCAAGTAGGCGAGGCGCTGGTGCAGGTGCATCAGGGGGCAACCGGCGCGCAACTGGTGGCCTACCTTGTGCCAGCTGGCGGCCAAGCCCGGCTTGCGCTCGATGCCTGCAAGGCCTGGGTCGCCGCAGCGCTGCCTGCCTATATGGTGCCGGCCCACTGGGTCATGCTCGAGCGCCTGCCGCTCAGCCCCAACGGCAAGCTTGACCGGCAGTCGCTGCCGCTGCCGGACCTGAACCAGGCCGTTGCGGCCTACCAGGCACCTCGCGATGAGTTCGAGCAACAGGTGGCGCTGATCTGGCAACAGGTTCTGCACGTCGAACAGGTCGGGCTGGCGGACAACTTCTTCGAGTTGGGTGGGCATTCGTTGCTGGCGACCCAGGTCATTGTTCGTCTGCGCGGGCAGATGGGGCTGGAGGTGCCCCTGGAAAATCTGTTCCTGGCCAGCGACCTGGCAGCGTTCTGCAGCCAGGCGCGCGGGCTGCGAAACGAGGCAAAACCCCTTGAAGACGAATTGGCTAAATCTTTGGAGGCTCTCAAACGTTTATCAAGCGCAGAGCTTGAAAAGCTGATTTCCTAAAGGAGTTTTTGACGTGCAAGAATTGATCGGTGCGGTTGGGGCATTGTCGGCAAAAGAGCGCAAGGCCCTGGCCATCATGCTCAAAGAGAAAGGTATCAATCTCTTTGCTGTTGCACCGATCTTCAAGCGGGAGGCTGGCGCACCGTTGTTGCTGTCCTACGCCCAGCAGCGCCAGTGGTTTCTCTGGCAACTGGAGCCGCAGAGCGCGGCGTACAACATCCCGGCTGCCTTGCGCTTGCGCGGGGCCCTGGACCTGCCTGCCTTGCAGGCCGCTTTCGAGGTGCTGATCGCCCGTCATGCAGCCTTGCGCACCGGCTTCGTCCAGCAAGGCGAGCAGACCCTGCAGGTGATTCGTCAGCCAGGTGATTTCAAGCTGGCGATCCAGCCTCTCGGCGAAGGCGTGGCGACCGAGACTGCCATCGAGGCCTTCCTTGCGGCGCAGTTGGGCGAGCCCTTTGATCTGGAACTGCAACCACTGCTGCGCGCGGCGGTATTGCAGGTGGCAGAAGATGAGCATGTGCTGGCGCTGGCCTTGCATCACATCATTGCCGATGGCTGGTCGATGCAGGTGCTGGTCCGCGAACTGATGCAGGTGTATGCCGGGCAGGTTCGTGGGGTGCCGGTGCAGCTGGCCGAGTTGCCTGTCGACTACGCTGACTATGCCCTGTGGCAACGTGAATGGATGGACGCCGGGGAGCGTGAGCGGCAACTCGGCTACTGGGTCGGCGAACTCGGGCGTGAGCCGCTGGTGCTCGAACTGCCCACCGATCATCCGCGGCCGCTGCGCCAGAGTTTTCGCGGTGCGCGCCTGGAGATCGATATCGATCCGGCGCTGGCGGCAGGGCTCAAGCGGCTGGCGCAACAGCACAATGTCACCGTGTTCATGTTGTTGCTGGCATCGTTCCAGACCCTGTTGCACCGCTACAGCGGCCAGCAGGCTGTGCGTGTCGGCGTGCCGGTGGCCAACCGTACCCGGGTCGAGACCGAAGGCCTGATCGGCTTTTTCGCCAACACCCAGGTACTGGCTGCGCAGTTCGACCCATTGCTGTCTTTTGCCTCCCTGCTGCAGCAGGTCAAACAGCGGGTGCTGGGTGCACAGTCGCACCAGGATCTGCCGTTCGAGCAACTGGTCGAAGCCCTGGCGCCGGAGCGCTCACTCAGTCACAACCCGTTGTTCCAGGCCATGTTCAACCACCAGGGCAGTGCGCTTCAACGCCCTGCGCCAGGCAACGACGGGCTGGGTTTGCAGGTGCAGCCCCTGGCGCGGGAGGCCAGCACGGCCCAGGTCGACCTGACGTTGGCCACCGAAGAGCACGCCCAGGGCCTGACGGCGGCACTGACCTATGCGACCGATCTGTTCAGTGCCGCCAGCGCAGAAAAAATGGCCGGCCACTGGCGCAATCTGTTGCGCGCCATCGTTGCCAACCCACAACAGGTGGTTGGTGAACTGGGCATGCTCGATGCAAACGAGCGCCAGCGCATCACCGGTGACTGGAATGCGACCGGCGTCGACTATCCGCAAGAGGTGTGCATCCATCGCCTGATCGAGGCCCAGGTGCGGCGTACACCGCAGGCGCCGGCGCTGCAGTTTGCCGGCCAGGCGCTCAGTTATGCGCAGCTCAACGCCCGGGCCAACCAGCTGGCGCGGCGGCTGGTCAGTGCCGGTGTCGGTCCCGATCAACTGGTCGGGATCGCCCTCGAACGCAGCGTGGAGATGGTGGTTGCCTTGCTCGCGGTGCTCAAGGCCGGCGGCGCTTATGTACCGCTGGATCCTGAGTATCCCCGCGAACGCCTGGCGTACATGATCGAAGACAGCGCCGTCAGCCTGGTGCTGACCAGTGCTGCCTTGATGCCGGGGTTGCCATTGCCTGCGGCTGTGCATGCCCTGGCGGTCGATGAGCTGGACCTGGCAGGCGAGGCGCAGGGTGATCTGGACATCGTCAACGATGGCGAGCACCTGGCGTACATGATCTACACCTCGGGTTCTACCGGCCGGCCGAAAGGGGCTGCCAACCGCCATCGGGCCTTGAGCAACCGCCTGTACTGGATGCAGCAGGCGTACAGCCTCGATGCCGGTGACACCGTCCTGCAAAAGACCCCGTTCAGTTTCGATGTATCGGTGTGGGAGTTTTTCTGGCCGCTGATGAGCGGCGCGCGCCTGGTCGTGGCCCAGCCGGGGGATCACCGTGATCCGTCCCGCCTGGCCCGGCTGATTCGCGAGTCCCGGGTCACCACCGTGCATTTCGTTCCGTCGATGCTGCAGGCGTTCATGCTCGATAGCGAGGCCGTCACCTGCACCAGCCTGCAACGGATCATCTGCAGTGGTGAAGCGCTGCCGCTGGAGGTCCAGCAGCAGGTGCTGACCCAGCTGGCCCAGGCGAAACTGTACAACCTCTACGGGCCGACCGAGGCGGCAATCGACGTCACCCACTGGACCTGCCAGGCCCAGGAGCACCACAGCGTGCCGATCGGCCAGCCGATTGCCAACCTCAGTACTTTTATCCTCGACGCCGGGTTCAACCCGGTGCCGGCGGGGGTGATCGGTGAGCTGTACCTGGGTGGCGAAGGCCTGGCTCGCGGCTATCACCGCCGCCCGGGGTTGACGGCCGAGCGCTTCATCGCCAACCCGTTCGCCAGTGGGCAACGGCTGTATCGCACCGGCGACCTGGCGCGTCAGCGCGAGGATGGGGTGATCGAATATGCCGGGCGCATCGATCATCAGGTGAAGATTCGTGGCCTGCGCATCGAACTTGGCGAAATCGAGGCGCGCTTGCAGGAGCAAGCCGCTGTCAGCGAGTGCGTGGTCATTGCCGGGCAGGGCGCGACGGGGGTGCAGTTGCTGGCCTATGTGGTGGCCAGCGATGGCGCTGTGGCCATGGCCGACCAGGCCAGCCAGCAAGCCCTGGCCGATCAGCTCAAGGCTGAGCTGGGCCGGGGCCTGCCAGACTACATGGTGCCGACGCAGATGATCTTTTTGCCGGCCATGCCGCTGTCGCCCAACGGCAAGCTTGACCGCAAGGCCTTGCCTGCACCTGATCTGAATAGCGTACAGGCGGTGTACCGGGCGCCGGTCAGCGCCCAGGAACAGGCCGTGGCCGAAATCTGGCAGCAATTGCTCAAGTGCGAGCAGGTTGGCCTGGACGACGACTTCTTTGCCCTGGGTGGCCACTCCTTGCTGGCTACCCAGCTGGTCTCACGGGTGCGTCAGGCACTGGCGGTGGAGGTGGCGCTGCGCACGGTGTTCGAGCACAGCCGTTTGCAGGCCTTCGTTGCCGCGCTGTGCCAGGCGCCGAGCAGCAATCAGCTGCCGATGCAGGCCGTCGATCGCAGGGCGGGCGTGCCGTTGTCCTATGCCCAGGAGCGTCAGTGGTTTCTCTGGCAGCTCGATCCGCACAGTACCGCGTATGTGATTCCCATGGTCCTGCAGCTCGATGGCGAGCTCGATGGCGAGGCGCTTGAGCAAGCGTTCGTGACCTTGCTCGAACGGCATGAAAGCCTGCGTACCGGATTTGCCGAGCGCGATGGCCAGTGCGTGCAGCTGATCCGTGACCAGGTGGATTTCCAGGTGCGGCGCCATACCCTGGCGCAAGACGGCGATGCAACAGCGCTCAGCGACAGTTTCGTACGCCAGGCGGTGTGCAAGCCCTTTGACCTGCAGCACGACCTGCTGCTGCGCGCCGACTTGCTTGGTGTCGGCCCACAGCGCCATGTGCTGGTGGTGACTCAGCACCATATCGTGTCGGATGGCTGGTCGATGCAGGTGATGATCGACGAGTTGCTGCAGTGCTACGCCGCGCTGTGCAAGGGCCAGGTGCCGCAGTTGCCGCCTCTGCCAATCCAGTACGCCGACTACGCCGCCTGGCAGCGCCAGTGGATGGATGCGGGTGAGCGTGAGCGGCAACTCGACTACTGGCAAGAGCAGCTCGGGCGTCAGAGTGTGGTCCTGGAGCTGCCCGCCGATCATGTCCGGCCGGTGCAGCAAAGCTTGCGCGGTGCGCGACTGGAGTTGCCGATCAGTAGTCAGTTGCATCGAGCGTTGCGCCAGTTGGCCGAGCAGCAGGGGGTGACCCTGTTCATGCTGCTGCTTGCCGCCTACCAGACACTGTTGTTCCGTTACAGCGGGCAGTCGCGCATTCGCGTCGGGGTGCCGATCGCCAACCGTAACCGCCTGGAAACCGAGCGCCTGATCGGCTTTTTCGTCAACACCCAGGTGTTGCAAGCCGACCTTGATGGCCAGCAAGGCTTCGACGCATTGCTCAAGCAAGTGCGTCAGGTCACCTTGCAAGCCCAGGAACATCAGGACTTGCCGTTCGAACAACTGGTCGATGCCCTGCAGCCGGAGCGCAGCCTCAGCTATAGCCCGTTGTTCCAGGTGATGTATAACCACCAGGCCGAGCAGGCTGCAGGTGCGCAGCGTGGCGGTGGCCCGCTCGACCTGCAGATCACCAGCCTTGGTTGGTCGGGCGAGAATGCCCAGTTCGACCTGACCCTGAGCACGCACGAGAGTGCCGATAGCCTGGCGGCTTCGTTCACCTATGCCACCGACCTGTTCGAAGCCGGTACTGTCCAGCGTATGGCAGACCATTGGCTGCGCCTGCTGCAGGCCATTGTCCAGGCACCGGGACAGGCCCTGGGTGAGCTGCCATTGCTCGCCGTTCACGAGCGTGACCAGCTGTTTGCCCTGAACCCGGCGCGTGAACCCTTCGATGCCGATAGCTGCATCGACCAGCTGATCGCCCAGCGTGCCCAGGCTGCACCGCAAGCCCTGGCCCTGATTGATGGCGAACAGTCCTATTCCCACGCCTGGCTGCAAAGCCGCGCCAACCGCCTGGCCCACCGCCTGATCGAACTGGGCGTCGGCCCCGAGGTGCGGGTCGGTGTGGCCATGGCGCGCAGTGCCGAGCTGGTGGTGGCCCTGCTGGCGGTGCTCAAGGCCGGCGGCACCTATGTGCCGCTGGACCCGGACTACCCGCGCGAGCGGCTCAGCTACATGCTCGAAGACAGCCAGGCGCAAGTGCTGCTGACCCAGGCCGGGGTGCTCGAGGCCTGGCCGGACGACATCGTCACCGTGCTGGTCGAAGACGACGCCCGCTACCCGGACAGTGCGCCGGCGCCGCGCGCCACGGCGCAGAACCTCGCCTATGTGATCTACACCTCCGGTTCCACCGGCCAGCCCAAGGGCGTGGCCATCGCCCACCGCAACGTCGCGGCCCTGGCGCACTGGTCGCAGCAGGTGTACCGCGCTGAAGACATCCAGGGCGTGCTGGCCTCGACCTCGGTGTGCTTCGACCTGTCGGTCTGGGAGATCTTCGTCACCCTGGCCAATGGCGGTTTCCTGGTCATGGCCCGCAACGCCCTGGAACTGCCGCAGTTGCCGGCCCGTGAGCAGGTACGCCTGATCAACACCGTGCCGTCGGCGATTGCCGCCTTGCAGCGTGCCGGCGAAATCCCGGCGAGCGTTAAAATCATCAACCTGGCCGGCGAGCCGCTCAAGCAGGCGCTGGTCGAGGCACTGTACGCCGAGACCGCGGTGGAGCAGGTCTACGACCTGTACGGGCCGTCGGAAGACACCACCTATTCGACCTTCAGCCGCCGCCAGGCCGGTGGCCAGGCCAACATCGGCCGGCCATTGTTCAACACCGCCAGCTACCTGCTCGATGCCCAGCTGCAAGCGGTGCCGCAGGGGGTGGCCGCCGAGCTGTACCTGGCCGGCGACGGCCTGACCCGCGGCTACCTGCTGCGCCCGGGGCTGACCGCCGAGAAGTTCGTGCCCAACCCGTACGGGCCGCCGGGCGAGCGCATGTACCGCAGCGGCGACCTGACCCGCTACCGCGCCGACGGCGTGCTGGAGTACATCGGCCGCATCGACCACCAGGTCAAGGTTCGCGGTTTTCGTATCGAGCTGGGCGAGATCGAGGCGCGCCTGCACCAGCAACCGGCGGTGCGCGAAGCGGTGGTGCTGGCGGTCGACGGCGCCAGCGGCCAGCAACTGGTGGGCTACGTGGTGGCCAGCCAGGCGCTCGATGCCGAGCAGCTCAAGGCCGGCCTGCGCCAGCACCTGCCGGACTACATGGTGCCGGTGCACCTGCTGCAACTCGAACAACTGCCACTGACCCCCAACGGCAAGCTCGACCGCAAGGCCTTGCCGATGCCGGACCTGAGCCAGCTGCAAGCCGCCTACGTGGCTCCGCACAGCGACCTGGAGCAGCGCATCGCCGCCATCTGGCAGGACGTGCTCAAGCTGGAACGGGTCGGCCTGAGCGACAACTTCTTCGAACTGGGCGGCGACTCGATCATCTCGATCCAGGTGGTCAGCCGGGCGCGTCAGGCGGGCATTCATTTCACTCCCAAGGCACTGTTCCAGCACCAGACCGTACAGGGCCTGGCGACGGTGGCGAGCCTCGGGGCCAGCGGCCTTGCGGTCGACCAGAACCGGGTCGAAGGGGCGAGCACGCTGCTGCCGATCCACCGGGTGTTCTTCGACGAAGTGCAGGTCGAGCGCCATCACTGGAACCAGTCGGTGCTGCTCAAACCGCACCAACTGCTCGATGGCGCGGTGCTGGAGCAGGCCTTGCAGGCGCTGCTGGAACAGCACGATGCGCTGCGCCTGGGCTTTGTCGAAAACCACGGCGAGTGGCAGGCGACCTACCATGGCCTGCCGAACCACAGCGTGCTGTGGCAGCGCGAGGTCGCCGATGCCGAGGCGCTGGAACAACTCGGCCAGCAGGCCCAGCGCAGCCTTGACCTGAACCACGGCCCGCTGCTGCGTGCAGTGCTGGCGACCCTGGGCAATGGCGAGCAACGCCTGCTGCTGGTGATCCATCACCTGGCAGTGGACGGCGTGTCGTGGCGGATCATTTTCGAAGACCTGCAGCAGGCTTACGAGCAACTGCGCGAGGGCCAGGTGGTGCAACTGCCGGCCCGCACCCACAGCGTGCGTGACTGGGCCCAGCGCCTGCAGGCCTACGCCTTGAGCACTGAAGTCCAGGCCCAGCGCAGCTACTGGCAGGCGCAACTGGCCGGGGTGCAGACGGCGCTGCCGGGCGCCCGCGCGGACGCCAGCCTGGCCAACCAGCATGGCCGCTCGGTGCACAGCCGCTTGTCGCCGGAGCTGACCCGGCGCCTGTTGCAGGAAGCGCCGGCGGCCTACCGCACCCAGGTCAACGACCTGTTGCTCAGCGCCCTGGCGCGGGTGATCGGGCGCTGGAGCGGCCAGGCCGATACCCTGATCCAGCTCGAAGGCCATGGCCGTGAAGAGCTGTTCGACGACCTCGACCTGACCCGCACCGTGGGCTGGTTCACCAGCTTGTTCCCGCTGCGCATCAGCGCCACCGACGCCCTGGGCAGCAGCATCCAGCAGGTCAAGGAACAGCTGCGTGCGATCCCGGACAAGGGCCTGGGCTGGGGCGCCTTGCGCTACCTCGGCGACAGCGCCAGCCGCGAGAGCCTGGCGGCGCTGCCGGTGCCACGGATCACCTTCAACTACCTGGGCCAGTTCGACGCCAGCTTCGATGCCGAAGAGGGGGCGCTGTTCGTGCCGGCGGCCGAAGCGGTGGGCCCGGACCAGAGCCCGCAAGCCAACCTGGGCAACTGGCTGAGCCTGAACGGCCGGGTGTATGCCGGTGAGTTCAGCCTGGGCTGGCGCTTCAGCCGGGAGATGTTCGACGAAGCCACGGTGCAGCGCCTGGCCGACGACTATGTCGCCGAGCTGCAGGCACTGATCGAGCACTGCTGTGAGCTGAAGGTACGCTCGGCGACGCCGTCGGACTTCCCCCTGGCCGGGCTCAGCCAGGCCCAGCTTGAGCAACTGCCGGTGGCCCTGGAGCAGGTCGAGGACATCTACCCGCTGTCGCCGATGCAGCAGGGCATGCTCTTTCATACCTTGTATGAACAGCGCGGTGACTACATCAACCAGATGCGTCTGGACGTGGAAGGGCTGGATGTCGAGCGCTTCCGTAGCGCCTGGCAGGCAAGCGTCGATGCCCATGACATTCTGCGCAGCGGCTTTGTCTGGCAAGGTGAGCTGGAGCGCCCGCTCCAGGTGATTCGCAAGTCCTTGCCCCTGGCCTTCGAGGTGCAGGACTGGCAGGCGCGCGCGGATGTGCCAGAGGCCCTCGACGCGCTGGCCAACGCCGAGCGCCAACGTGGTTTTGATCTGGCCGAGCCGCCGCTGCTGCGGCTGTTGCTGGTACAGCTGAGTGCGCAGCACTACCACCTGATCTATACCAGCCACCACATCCTGATGGATGGCTGGAGCAACTCACGGCTGATGGGGGAAGTGCTGCAGCGCTATCGCCAGCAGCCGGTGAGTCGCCCGGCCGGTCGTTACCGCGATTACATCGGCTGGTTGCAGGCACAGGACGCAGCGCTCAGCGAGCAATTCTGGACCGCCCAGGTGCGTGAACTGCAGGTGCCGACCCGCCTGGCCCAGGCCTTGCCACACCAGGCTGACGGTGCCACAGGCCAGGCCGAGCACTTCGCCGAACTGGCGCCGCAAGCGACTCGCCGTCTGAGTGATTTCGCCCGCCAGCAGAAGGTCACCATGAACACCCTGGTGCAGGCCGCCTGGGCCTTGCTGCTGGCACGCTACAGCGGCCAGCAGACGGTCGCCTTCGGCGCCACGGTGTCTGGCCGACCGGCTGAGCTCAAAGGGGTGGAGCAGCAGTTGGGCCTGTTCATCAACACCTTGCCGGTGGTGACCCACCTGGATGCCGGGCAGCCGCTGGCGCAGTGGCTGCAACAGTTGCAGCAACAGAACCTTGCGCTGCGTGAACACGAACACACCGCCTTGTTTGACGTGCAGCGCTGGGCCGGTCTGGGCGAGGGCCTGTTCGACACTCTCCTGGTGTTCGAGAACTTCCCGATTTCCGAAGCCTTGCAACAAGGTGCGCCAGAGGGCCTGCGCTTCAGTGAGGTGCGCAACCAGGAGCAGACCAGTTTCCCGCTGACCCTGGCGGTGGTTCATGCCCAGAGCCTGGTACTGCACCTGAGCTATGACACGGCGCTGTTCAGCGCGGCCCAGGTACAACGCTTTGGCGTGCAGGTGCTGCAGTTGCTGGAACGAATGATTGCCCAGGCCGGGCAGCCGTTGGGTGAGTTGCAGATACTGGGCGATGACGAGCAGCAGTTGCAGTTGCATGGCTGGAATCCGCCGGCCGCAGCTTTTGCCAGTGACCGTTGCATCGACCAACTGATCGCGCAACGTGCCCAGGCTGCACCGCAAGCCCTGGCCCTGATTGATGGCGAACAGTCCTATTCCCACGCCTGGCTGCAAAGCCGCGCCAACCGCCTGGCCCACCGCCTGATCGAACTGGGCGTCGGCCCCGAGGTGCGGGTCGGTGTGGCCATGGCGCGCAGTGCCGAGCTGGTGGTGGCCCTGCTGGCGGTGCTCAAGGCCGGCGGCACCTATGTGCCGCTGGACCCGGACTACCCGCGCGAGCGGCTCAGCTACATGCTCGAAGACAGCCAGGCGCAAGTGCTGCTGACCCAGGCCGGGGTGCTCGAGGCCTGGCCGGACGACATCGTCACCGTGCTGGTCGAAGACGACGCCCGCTACCCGGACAGTGCGCCGGCGCCGCGCGCCACGGCGCAGAACCTCGCCTATGTGATCTACACCTCCGGTTCCACCGGCCAGCCCAAGGGCGTGGCCATCGCCCACCGCAACGTCGCGGCCCTGGCGCACTGGTCGCAGCAGGTGTACCGCGCTGAAGACATCCAGGGCGTGCTGGCCTCGACCTCGGTGTGCTTCGACCTGTCGGTCTGGGAGATCTTCGTCACCCTGGCCAATGGCGGTTTCCTGGTCATGGCCCGCAACGCCCTGGAACTGCCGCAGTTGCCGGCCCGTGAGCAGGTACGCCTGATCAACACCGTGCCGTCGGCGATTGCCGCCTTGCAGCGTGCCGGCGAAATCCCGGCGAGCGTTAAAATCATCAACCTGGCCGGCGAGCCGCTCAAGCAGGCGCTGGTCGAGGCACTGTACGCCGAGACCGCGGTGGAGCAGGTCTACGACCTGTACGGGCCGTCGGAAGACACCACCTATTCGACCTTCAGCCGCCGCCAGGCCGGTGGCCAGGCCAACATCGGCCGGCCATTGTTCAACACCGCCAGCTACCTGCTCGATGCCCAGCTGCAAGCGGTGCCGCAGGGGGTGGCCGCCGAGCTGTACCTGGCCGGCGACGGCCTGACCCGCGGCTACCTGCTGCGCCCGGGGCTGACCGCCGAGAAGTTCGTGCCCAACCCGTACGGGCCGCCGGGCGAGCGCATGTACCGCAGCGGCGACCTGACCCGCTACCGCGCCGACGGCGTGCTGGAGTACATCGGCCGCATCGACCACCAGGTCAAGGTTCGCGGTTTTCGTATCGAGCTGGGCGAGATCGAGGCGCGCCTGCACCAGCAACCGGCGGTGCGCGAAGCGGTGGTGCTGGCGGTCGACGGCGCCAGCGGCCAGCAACTGGTGGGCTACGTGGTGGCCAGCCAGGCGCTCGATGCCGAGCAGCTCAAGGCCGGCCTGCGCCAGCACCTGCCGGACTACATGGTGCCGGTGCACCTGCTGCAACTCGAACAACTGCCACTGACCCCCAACGGCAAGCTCGACCGCAAGGCCTTGCCGATGCCGGACCTGAGCCAGCTGCAAGCCGCCTACGTGGCTCCGCACAGCGACCTGGAGCAGCGCATCGCCGCCATCTGGCAGGACGTGCTCAAGCTGGAACGGGTCGGCCTGAGCGACAACTTCTTCGAACTGGGCGGCGACTCGATCATCTCGATCCAGGTGGTCAGCCGGGCGCGTCAGGCGGGCATTCATTTCACTCCCAAGGCACTGTTCCAGCACCAGACCGTACAGGGCCTGGCGACGGTGGCGAGCCTCGGGGCCAGCGGCCTTGCGGTCGACCAGAACCGGGTCGAAGGGGCGAGCACGCTGCTGCCGATCCACCGGGTGTTCTTCGACGAAGTGCAGGTCGAGCGCCATCACTGGAACCAGTCGGTGCTGCTCAAACCGCACCAACTGCTCGATGGCGCGGTGCTGGAGCAGGCCTTGCAGGCGCTGCTGGAACAGCACGATGCGCTGCGCCTGGGCTTTGTCGAAAACCACGGCGAGTGGCAGGCGACCTACCATGGCCTGCCGAACCACAGCGTGCTGTGGCAGCGCGAGGTCGCCGATGCCGAGGCGCTGGAACAACTCGGCCAGCAGGCCCAGCGCAGCCTTGACCTGAACCACGGCCCGCTGCTGCGTGCAGTGCTGGCGACCCTGGGCAATGGCGAGCAACGCCTGCTGCTGGTGATCCATCACCTGGCAGTGGACGGCGTGTCGTGGCGGATCATTTTCGAAGACCTGCAGCAGGCTTACGAGCAACTGCGCGAGGGCCAGGTGGTGCAACTGCCGGCCCGCACCCACAGCGTGCGTGACTGGGCCCAGCGCCTGCAGGCCTACGCCTTGAGCACTGAAGTCCAGGCCCAGCGCAGCTACTGGCAGGCGCAACTGGCCGGGGTGCAGACGGCGCTGCCGGGCGCCCGCGCGGACGCCAGCCTGGCCAACCAGCATGGCCGCTCGGTGCACAGCCGCTTGTCGCCGGAGCTGACCCGGCGCCTGTTGCAGGAAGCGCCGGCGGCCTACCGCACCCAGGTCAACGACCTGTTGCTCAGCGCCCTGGCGCGGGTGATCGGGCGCTGGAGCGGCCAGGCCGATACCCTGATCCAGCTCGAAGGCCATGGCCGTGAAGAGCTGTTCGACGACCTCGACCTGACCCGCACCGTGGGCTGGTTCACCAGCTTGTTCCCGCTGCGCATCAGCGCCACCGACGCCCTGGGCAGCAGCATCCAGCAGGTCAAGGAACAGCTGCGTGCGATCCCGGACAAGGGCCTGGGCTGGGGCGCCTTGCGCTACCTCGGCGACAGCGCCAGCCGCGAGAGCCTGGCGGCGCTGCCGGTGCCACGGATCACCTTCAACTACCTGGGCCAGTTCGACGCCAGCTTCGATGCCGAAGAGGGGGCGCTGTTCGTGCCGGCGGCCGAAGCGGTGGGCCCGGACCAGAGCCCGCAAGCCAACCTGGGCAACTGGCTGAGCCTGAACGGCCGGGTGTATGCCGGTGAGTTCAGCCTGGGCTGGCGCTTCAGCCGGGAGATGTTCGACGAAGCCACGGTGCAGCGCCTGGCCGACGACTATGTCGCCGAGCTGCAGGCACTGATCGAGCACTGCTGTGAGCTGAAGGTACGCTCGGCGACGCCGTCGGACTTCCCCCTGGCCGGGCTCAGCCAGGCCCAGCTTGAGCAACTGCCGGTGGCCCTGGAGCAGGTCGAGGACATCTACCCGCTGTCGCCGATGCAGCAGGGCATGCT
>RCUI01000077.1_pt1 | contig 36378 bp, 35 predicted proteins | sample 2166121 | NCBI WGS metagenome assembly RCUI01 (sample SAMN09932700, study PRJNA488358) | compost metagenome | feature: garden; material: soil; isolation source: compost soil in succinic acid-enriched culture | place: Germany: Experimental Botanical Garden Goettingen | collected 2016-01-27
CCCTGGGCGTGGTGCTGTCGAGCAACAACAGTGCCGAGCGCGACCTGCGCCTGGCACCGGGCGAGTCGGTGGAACTGGCCGGCTATCACTTCACCTTCGAAGGCGCCAAGCACTTCGAGGGGCCGAATTTCACCTCCGACAAAGGCACCGTGCGAGTGGTCAAGGACGGTCGCGAGATCAATGTGCTGCATCCGGAGAAACGCCTGTACACCGTGCAGCAGTCGATGATGACTGAAGCGGGTATCGATGCAGGCTTCACCCGTGACCTCTACGTCGCCCTGGGCGAGCCGCTGGAAAACGGCGCCTGGGCCGTGCGTGTACACGTCAAGCCTTTCGTGCGCTGGATCTGGCTGGGCGGTCTGCTGACCGGTCTTGGCGGGTTGTTGGCGGCAATGGACGGTCGTTATCGAGTCAAGGTCAAAGCCCGCGTGCGTGAAGTGCTGGGCATGTCTGGAGCAACTGCATGAAGCGTTGGATCATGGTGCTGCCGCTGGCGGTGTTTCTGCTGGTGGCGGTGTTTCTCTACCGGGGGCTTTTCCTGGACCCCACCGAGCTGCCGTCGGCAATGATCGGCAAGCCGTTCCCGGCCTTTGCCCTGGCCTCGGTACAGGATGGCAAGCCGCTGACCCAGGCCGACCTGATCGGCAAGCCAGCACTGGTGAACGTCTGGGCCACCTGGTGCCCCTCGTGCAAGGTCGAGCATCCGTACCTGAACAAGCTGGCCGAGCAGGGCGTGGTGATCCACGGGGTCAACTACAAGGACGACAACGCTGCCGCGCTCAAGTGGCTGGCCGAGTTCCACAACCCCTATCAGCTGGATATCCGCGACGAGCAGGGCAGCCTGGGCCTGGACCTTGGGGTGTATGGTGCGCCGGAAACCTTCGTTATCGACGCCAAGGGCATCATCCGCTACAAGCACGTCGGCGTGGTCGATGCCACGGTCTGGCGCGAGCAACTGGCACCGATCTACCAGGGCCTGATCGATGAGGCCAAGCCATGAAGCGCTGGCTGGCAGCTGCTGTACTGGGCCTGAGCCTGGCCGGCGTCACCCAGGCGGCCATCGACACCTATCAGTTTGCCGACGAGGCCGAGCGCGAGCGTTACCACGACCTGACCAAGGAACTGCGCTGCCCCAAGTGCCAGAACCAGGACATCGCCGATTCCAACGCACCGATTGCCGCCGACCTGCGCCGGGAAATCTTCCGCATGCTGGGCGAGGGCAAGAGCAATCAGCAGATCATCGACTTCATGGTCGACCGCTATGGCGACTTCGTTCGCTACAGGCCTGCGCTGACGTCGCGTACCTGGCTGTTGTGGTTCGGCCCGGGCGTGTTGCTGGTGGGCGGTTTCGGCCTGTTGGCCATGATCGTGCGCAAGCGTCGGGCGCAGAGCGCTGCAGAGGCTGTCGACCTTTCCCCCGAGGAGCGTGAGCGCCTCGCCAAATTGCTGGACAAAGAACAGACCCATGACTGATTTCTGGCTTGCTGCAGGCCTGCTGTTGCTGGTGGCCCTGAGCTTTTTGCTGATCCCGGTGTTGCGCGGCCGTCGTGCGCAACTGGAAGAAGACCGCACTGCGTTGAACGTTGCCCTGTACCAGGAACGGGTGGCAGAGCTGACGGCCCAGCAAGCGGCCGGCGTGCTCGATGACGCGCAGTTGGCCAAGGGGCGTGATGAAGCGGCCCGCGAGCTGCTGGACGATACCGAAAATGCCGAACCCCAGCGCCTGGGGCGCCTGGGCAAGCCATTGCCGTTGCTGGCCGCCGTGCTGGTGCCGCTGATGGGCCTGGGCCTGTACCTGCATTTTGGTGCCAGCGAGCAGGTCGAGCTGACCCAGCAATTCGCCAAGGCGCCGCAGTCGATGGAAGAGATGACCGCGCGCCTTGAGCGTGCCGTCGAGGCGCAGCCGGATTCAGCTGAAGGCCTGTACTTCCTCGGTCGCGCCTACATGGCCCAGGATCGCGCCGCCGATGCCGCCAAGGTGTTCGAGCGGGCCGCGACCCTGGCCGGGCGCCAGCCGGAACTGCTGGGGCAGTGGGCCCAGGCCCTGTACTTTGCCAACGACAAACAGTGGACCGAGCAACTGCAAGCGCTGACCGACGAAGCCCTCAAGGCGGACCCGAACGAAGTCACCAGCCTGGGCCTGCTTGGCATTGCCGCGTTCGAGCGCGAGCACTATCAGGAGGCCATCGACTACTGGAACCGCCTGCTGGTGCAACTGCCTGAAGGCGACACCTCGCGCGCAGCCCTGCAGGGCGGCATCGACCGTGCCCAGGACCGGCTGAAGGCGGGCGAGGGCAAAGCCGCATCGCCGGCACCGCAAGCTACGCCGGCCGTTGCCGCCACTGCGCGGCTCAAAGTGCGGGTAGAGCTGGCGGCGGCGCTCAAGGACAAGGTCAAGCCAGACGACACCGTGTTCATCTTTGCCCGCGCAAGTGCTGGTCCACCCATGCCGCTGGCGGCCAAGCGGGTGACAGTGGCCCAATTGCCGATCGAGGTAGAACTGAGTGACAGCGACGCAATGATGCCGAACATGAAACTGTCCAGCTTTCCCGAAGTCCAACTGGTTGCGCGCGTCTCGCGTGCTGGCCAGCCGACCCAGGGTGAGTGGATCGGTCGCAGCAGCCCGCTGGCCAGCAGCACGACTGCCGCACAGCACTTGACCATCGACAGCCCGGACCAGTAAGAGATCACTATGAACAGCATTGCACGCCTTGCCCTTCTTTCCCTGGCCGTTGGCCTGAGTGCGTGTACTGTTCATCAGCCCTCCGAACCCACTGCGCCCCCGATCGAAACCCTGCCCCCGGGGCCAAGCACCAAGCCGACACCGCCGCCCACCACCAAGCCGAGCAAGCCGGTGATCACTCCGGCACCCAAGCCGATGCCGCGCACCTCGGCAAGCTTTGCGCCACCGCCCGGTGGCGCCAGCCACTGGGACCCGCGCCTGGGTGTGTACGTGCTCGAAGGCCAGACCAACACCTTCTACCGCCAACGCACCTACTACCGCTGGAACAACGGCTGGAGCTGGTCGACCAACCTCAACGGCCCCTGGCAGGAAACCGATAGCAGTGGCGTGCCGGGTGGTTTGGGACGGGCTTTTGCCCAGTAACCGGAAGTCCGCATAATGCGCCCTCGCAAACAGTCGGGAGCATGGCATGACACAAACGGTACTGGTGCTGGTAGAAACGGTCGATGACTACCTGCCACTGTTGGAAGACAGCGGCTTTCACCTGATTCGCGCGCCGACCCCAGCCCTGCGCGCCGAAGCCATTGCCCGCCATGGCGGCAAGATCGATGCGGTGCTGACCCGCGGCCCCCTGGGCCTGCATGCCGACGAGATCGGCGCATTGCCCGCCTTGAAAATCATCTGCGTCATCGGCGCCGGCCACGAACAGGTCGACCTGGCCGCGGCGGCTGCTCGCGGCATCACCGTCACCAATGGTGCGGGCGCCAATGCCACGGCAGTGGCCGACCACGCCATGGCCCTGCTGCTGGCAGTGGTGCGCGACATTCCCCGCGCCGATGCCTCTACCCGACGCGGTGAGTGGAACCGGGTCATCAGCCCTTCGGTCAGCGGCAAGCGCCTGGGTATCCTGGGCCTCGGCGCAGTGGGGCTGGCGATCGCCAAGCGTGCGGCGCAAGGGTTCGACATGCACGTCAGCTACCACAACCGTAGCCCGCGCAGCGATGTACCCTACAGCTATTGCGACAGCCCGCTGGCGCTGGCCCAGGCCTCGGACTTTCTGGTCATTGCCACTCCCGGTGGGGCCCATACCCGTCAATTGATCGACAAGCCGGTGCTTGAAGCATTGGGCGCGGACGGCTTTCTGGTGAACATCGCCCGGGCCAGCGTGGTCAATACCATCGATATGGTCGGGGCCTTGCGCAATGGCGTGATCGCCGGCGCAGCACTGGATGTGTTCGACGATGAACCTGCAGTGCCGGATGCCCTGAAAGCCTTGCCCAACACCGTACTCACCCCTCACGTCGCCGGCCAGTCCCCGGATGCCGCGCGCGATACCGTGGCGTTGGTGCTCAAGAACCTGCAGGCCTTCTTCGCCGGCAAACCAGTGCTGACGCCAGTCACCCTGTAGGCGCGACGCTGCGACGTCTCGACTTGCCCCGCGATCGCGATGTGTCAGGCACATGCATCGCGGGGCAAGCCCGGTCCTACCGGTCTACACTTGGCGCCTCACTTCCTTGCGTGGAGCCTCGAACATGTCCTTCGAAAAACACGGAAGCTGCCTGTGTGGCGCCGTCAAACTCAGTGTCAACGTGGAAAAAGCCAGCGTCGATGCCTGCCACTGCAGCATGTGTCGCAAGTGGGCGGGAGGCCCGTTGTTGTCGGTGCATTGCTCGGAACCGGTCACGTTCACCGCCGGGCAACCGGTAATCTACGACTCCTCCGCATGGGCCGAACGCCTGTTTTGCGGGCAGTGCGGCACGCACCTGCTGTATCGGTTGAAGTCCGGCGACTTCGACTCGGTGTCGGTGGGCGTGCTGGACGGTGACACCGACTGGGTCTTCGATCTGCAGGTGTATATCGATGAAAAACCGAGTTACTACTGCTTTGCCAACGACACCAAGACCATGACCGCTGCCGAAGTCGAAGCCCTGTTCAGTTGAGCCCCAGCAGCCAGCCCTGGAACACCTGTGCGGCGGGTGAGCAGGGGGCCTGTTTGTCGTGCACCAGGTAGTCGGCCTGGCCTGTGTGCACGACAAGCGCCGATACCGGGTAGATATCGCCATTGTCGATGCGCTCGCGAACCATGAATTCCCAGCCCAATCCCACGCCCATTCCTTGCAGTACAGCCTCGAACACAAGATTCACCTGGTTGAAGGTCACCGCATCGGCGGGTGCCTTGTAGCGCACACCCTGGTGGGCGAACCAGTCTGGCCAGTCCAGGCAGTTCCAGGCCGAGGCGTCCAGTTGAATCAACGGCAGTGCCTGCAGTTCGCTCAATGAACTGACCGCCGGCAGGCTGCGTTTGACGCTGGCGATGGGGTAGATGGTTTCGTCGAACAGTTTATCGGCATTGAGTGAGCTCCAACGACCATGGCCATAGAGGATGCCGAAGTCGTAGTGGGCAATGTCGCTTTCGCTGATTTCGTTGCTGGCGTGAATATTCACGGTCAGTTCCGGGTGCAGTGCGTTGAAGCGCAGCAGCCGTGGGAACAGCCAGTACTGGGCCACCGCATGGGTGCAGATGACGCTGACATTGCGGCTGCTGTGGCCGGTTTTCAGGCGCAACACATTAGCCAGAAGGCTCTCCAGCATGGGTTCGACAATGCTGTTGAACCCTTCGCCGGCCGCAGTCAGGGCAATGCCTCGGGCGCGGCGCTCGAACAGCACCGCACCGAGGTGATCTTCAAGCACCTTGATCTGCTTGCTCACCGCGCTCTGGGTCAGGTACAGCTCGCTGGCGGCGCGAGTAAAACTGCCGGTGCGCACCACTGCTTCAAAGGCAATCAGGGTGTCCAGCGGGGGCAGGTGACGGGCAAAGCGACTCATGCTGAGGGTCCGGTCCAGGGAATGGCTGCATCATAGAGTCGATGCTTTCACGACGAAAGCCATTCCCCGAAGGAATGGCTGCATGCCGAATGATCTTTTGTCCTGTTTCAGGTCGAGCGGTAGCCTGCGCCCTTCATTGAACAGGAGCAGGCAGCGTGAAACAGGGTGTGGCCTATGCCGGTGTAGCCGGTGCGATGTGGGGACTGGTGCTGATGGTGCCGCAATTGTTGCCAGAGTTCAGTCCGGTACTGCTCAGTTGCGCCCGCTTCGTATTGTTCGGGCTGGTGACCCTGGTGCTGGCCATCCCGATGCGCAAGGCCCTTGGCCGCCTGACCCTGCCGGATGTGTGGATGCTGGGACGCCTGGCGCTGATCGGCAACCTGCTGTACTTCATTTGCCTGGTGGCAGCGATCCAGCGGTTGGGTGTGGCGCCAGCGTCGTTGATCGTGGGGGTGCTGCCGTTGACCATTACGCTCTATGGTCGCCACGACAGCGGCGGGGTGGCACTCAAGCAACTGTTCGTGCCTTTGATGCTGATCCTTGCCGGTATGCTTTGCATCAACCTGCAAACCTTCGCCGTCGAGCAAGGGGCACTGGAAGACAAGATCGCCGGCGTGCTCTATGCCCTCGCAGCGCTGGCCTGTTGGACCTGGTACGCCGTACACAACAGCCGTTACCTCAAACAGTGCGGACATTTCGACAGCCACCAATGGTCGGTGCTGTGCGGGGTGATGACCGGTGTGTTCAGCCTGGTGCTGGTGGCCCTCCTTGCACTGTGGCAGCCCGCGCAACTGCAGGTGCAGGCATCGACCGAGCGCTGGTGGCTGTTCTGGGCATACAGCCTGGCCTGCGCGATTTTCGGCTCATGGTTGGCGGCGTTGCTGTGGAATGCCGCGTCCAAGCGTATGCCATTGACCTTAAGCGGCCAATTGATCGTGTTTGAAACCTTGTTCGCCCTGCTGTACGCCTTCATCTGGCGCCAAAGCGGCCCGAACCTGCTGGAAGGCGCAGCCATCGTCCTGGTGATCGGCGGCGTATGCCTGTCGATGCGCCGACACGGCCCGGGTAGGAGCGGCGGTGCGACGTCTCGCCTTGCCCCGCGATGCAATGTAACTTGAATTATCGTGATCGCGGGGCAAACCCGCTCCCACAGGTTTGAGCAAGACCGTTGCTCCCACAGCAAGCTCCACGGCGCTTGCAAACGCTGTTCATTCCTGCGAAAAGGCTGCCATGAAATACAGCGCTCGAACGAGGTAAACCATGAGCAGCGAACTGCAAATCATCGATATCCAGCTCGGCGACGGCAAGGAAGCGGTCAAGGGCGCCCTGATCACCACGCAGTACACAGGGTGGCTCGAAGACGGCACAAAATTCGACTCTTCCTATGATCGCGGCAAGCCATTCCAGTGTGTAATCGGCACTGGCCGTGTCATCAAGGGCTGGGACCAGGGCCTGATGGGCATGAAGGTCGGTGGCAAGCGCAAGCTCGTGGTACCTTCGCACCTGGCCTACGGCGAACGCAGCATGGGCGCGATCACGCCCCACTCGAACCTGACCTTCGAGATCGAGTTGCTGGAAGTCCTGACCCGCGACGATTGATGGCCGTTGGTCTTATTTGTGCAATATCAAGGTATTAAAGTCACTCGTGCTCAGGGTTGAGCGCTCAAGGATCGAACCAAACGGGCTTATCGCACTCTCAGTTAGCCCGCTCCACGGATGGAACGACAGACAGGGATCACCCGCGGCCTCGGCCGCGGTGTGTCACAGGCGGGTCCGCCACATCCCTTTTGCCGTAGAAGAGTTCGCTCCATGAAGTTGTCGATCCTGTTCAAGCGTCACCGCCACGCCGTGTGTTCCCTGGCCCTGCTCGGTGGTGTCACGCTGCTGGCCGTGGAAGCCGTCGAAAGCCGCGCCGAGCCTGTGGATGGCGTCCAGACCCTGGTGTTTCTGCGCCATGCCGAAAAGCCTGGCGAAGGCTTGGGGCAACTCAACTGCCAGGGACTCAATCGTGCGCTGGACCTGGCCACCGTGCTTCCGGAAAAGTTCGGCAAGGCCGACTACGTGTTCGCTGCCAACCCGTCCCGCCATGTGGAAGAGGGCAGCAAGGACGATGCCTACAGCTACATCCGCCCGCTGATGACCATCAGCCCCAGCGCCATCAAGCTCGGGCTGCCGGTGAACATTGACTTCGGTGCCAACGACACCGGTGCGCTTGCCGACGAACTGCTGCAAGACAAATACCGCAACGCCACCGTCTATACCGCCTGGTCCCACGGCTACCTGCCCGAGTTGATCAATACCGTGGCCGGCAAAGCCGTGGGCGAGAAACAGGTCATCACCGAGGACTGGGACGGTGGCGATTTCGACTCGCTCTACGTGCTGACCCTGACCTGGCACAACGGCAAGGCCAGCCTGCTCAGTCGCAACTACAAGCAGGGCCTGAACAACGGTGAGCAGAGCTGCCCGAGCTGATTGCCGGCAGGTTCAGGAACTTTGCAAGGCAGGGACTTTGGCGATCTGCTCGCGGGCGCGCTGGCCAAACAACTGCAGCAAGTCGTCCAGGGTGTGCGGATGGCTTTCATTGACGCGCGTGAGTGCGTACAGGGTGATTGGCAGGGGCGGATTCAACGGACGTACCAGGGTGTGTTTTGAGCCCAGGGCAGTGAACGGGTCGATCAATGCCAGCCCGGCGCCTGACTCGACCATGGCCCGGGCCAGTGAGTAGGTCTGCACGCGTATGCCAATGCGCGGCGCAGGTTCCAGATTCTTCAGGTAGCTGCCCACCTGCGCCGCCAGCGGGTCGCTGCTGCTCAAACCGATCAGCGGTGCGCCGGCCAGTGCTTCGACCGACAGCGGCACGCCCTGGCTTTCTTCGGCCCAGTAACCCTTTGGCGCCAGCGCCACCAGCACACCATGAGCCAACGCCTGGGCGTTTAGCCCCGGGTGTTCCGGGTGACGCAAGGTCAGGGCGACGTCGATCTCGCGCATCAGCAACTGCTGCACCAGCTCGCGACTGTGGTAGCTCGACAGCTCGCATTCGGACTGCGGATGACGTTCGGACCACAGGCTGATCACCGGTGGAAACAGCGACAAGGCCAGGGCCGGCGTCGCGCCGATACGCAAACTCATGCCCGGCTGGCGGCGCAGGCTGGCGGCCAGACGCCGAACCCCTTCGACGCTGTCGCTGACCTTGTCCACTTCGCGTTCCAGGGCCAAGGCCTCGGGCGTGATCTGCAACTTGCCACGCACTCGCAGGAACAGCGGGAATCCCAGCTGAGCCTCGGCGTGCTGGAGAATTTTCGACACTGCCGGCTGCGTCACGTGCAGCAACTGTGCCGCGCCGCTGATCGAGCCGGTCTGGCGGATGGCCTGGAATACTTCGATATGACGCAAGCGCATGGCAATAACCCATAACCTTTGTTTATGGCTGAGCCATTTTTATTCATTATCCAGCGGCTGTCACCGCCCCTAGTCTGAAGGCCTTCGGATTTGTGGATGCAGGCACATGGCACAGCGGGTAACAGTGATCGGCGGCGGCGTCATCGGCCTGGCAACGGCTTACGCCCTGGTACGCGAAGGTTTTGCAGTTGATCTGATCGAGGCGCGCAAGAGCCTGGCCGGTGGCACCAGCTACGCCAATGGCGGGCAATTGTCCTACCGCTACGTATCGCCGCTGGCCGATGCCGGGGTGCCGCTGCAGGCGCTGGGCTGGCTGTTGCGCAGCGACTCGCCGCTCAAGTTGCGTCCGCGCCTGGATCTGGCCCAATGGCGTTGGATGGGGGCGTTCATGGCCGCGTGCCGCAGCTCGGTCAACCGCACCAATGCCGCTCACCTGTTGCGCCTGGCCCTGCACAGCCAGGCCACTCTGGCTCACTGGCGTGAGGAAGACCAACTGGGCGGTTTCGCCTGGCGGCGCAATGGCAAGTTGGTGACTTTTCGCAACCCGGCCAGTTTTGCCCATGCCCGCCATCATCTGCTCGATCCCCAGGGGCAGCAGGTGCTCGATGCTGTCGGCATCGCCGCACTGGAACCGGCACTGGCCGATGCTCCCTTCATCGGCGGGGTGTACACCGCCGATGAAGAAGTCGCCGACTGTCATCGTTTTTGCCTGGCCCTGGCCGAACGCTTGCAGGCCTCAGGGCAGTGCCGCCTGCTGCTGGGCCAGAGCGTCAGTCGAATTCGTCATGCCGATGGTGTGGTCCAGGCGCTGGAGCTGGGCGACCAGGTGGTGCCGGTGGAGCGCCTGGTACTCTGTGCCGGGCACCGTAGCACCCGTCTCGGCCTGCCGGGCCTGCAGGTACCGATCTATCCGCTCAAGGGCTACAGCCTGACCGCGCCGATAAGGGCGGGGCAGCAGGCTCCGGCTGTCAGCATCACCGACTACGACCGCAAGATTGTCTATGCCCGTCTCGAAGACCAACTTCGCGTTGCGGCCATGGTCGATATCGTCGGCTTCGACGAATCGCTGGACCCTGCGCGGTTGGCCAGCATGCGCCAGCTGGCGGTCAGTACCTTGCCCCATGCCGCTGACTATGCGCATGCCCGGGAATGGGCCGGCATGCGCCCGGCAACGCCCAGTGGCGTGCCCCTGCTGGGGGCCACCCGCTACCGCAACCTCTGGCTCAATCTCGGCCATGGCGCCCTCGGCTTTACCCTGGCGTGTGCCAGTGGCGCATTGCTGGCCGAACTGATCAGCGGCCGCGCGCCGTCGATCGACTTGCACGGCCTGTCCCCTCGGGCTGCCTGACCTGTAGAAAAACAACAATCGCAAGGAGTGTCCTGATGTCGATAACCCGTTTGCACAGTAACGAGCGCTTGAGCGCCGCCGCCCTGTTTGGGCAATTGGTGTTCCTCTCCGGCCAGGTACCCACCCAGGCCCGCGACATCCGCGAGCAGACCCAGGAGGTGCTGGACAAGATCGACGCCCTGCTCGCCGAGTCGGGCAGCGACAAGCGCCAGTTGCTCAGCGCCACCATTTACCTCAAGGACATTGCCACCGACTTCGAGGCGATGAACGATGTCTGGTCGGCCTGGCTCGCACCTGGTCATGTACCGACCCGCACCACCGTGCAGGCCGAACTGGCGCGCCCGAGTGTGCGCGTGGAAATTACTGTGACTGCCGTGCGCGGCTAGGAGGTCATCATGTTCAAACCTGCCCTGATTGCCCTGTCGCTGCTGTTTGCACATTCTGCGATGGCCGACACCCCACCCCTCACTGGCACAATGAAAAAAATCGCTGATTCCGGGCGCATCACCCTGGGCTATCGCGACTCATCCATTCCTTTTTCTTACATTGGCGACAACAGTGGCAAGCCCATGGGCTACTCGGTCGACCTGGCCGGTGAAATCGTCAAACACCTGCAGACCAAGCTGGCAGTGCCTGAATTGAAAGTGCGCTACAACCTGGTGACCTCGCAGACACGCATCCCATTGGTTCAGAACGGCACCGTCGACCTGGAGTGCGGTACCACCGGCGTTACCGCAGAGCGTGCCAAACAGGTGGATTTCTCCTACGGCTTCATCTTCGTCAAAGGCCAGTTGCTGACCAATAAAGACAGTGGCATCCACAGCCTGGACGACTTGAAGGGCAAGAACGTCGTGAGTACCGCAGGCACCACCAACGAAAAGTACCTGAAGAACTACAACCTCGAACACAAGCTGGGGGCTTCGGTAATCAGCGCCAAGGACCATGGCGAGGCGTTCAAGATGCTGGAGACCGGTCGCGCGGCTGCGTTCTACATGGACGATGCGTTGCTCTACGGTGAACGGGCCAAGGCGCGCAACCCGCATGACTGGGTAGTGGTGGGGGAGGCGCAGTCCCAGGAAATCTACAGTTGCATGGTGCGCAAGGGGGATACGCAGCTGCTGACACTGGTCAACGAAGCGCTGGCGGATGTATACCGCAGCGGCAAGATCGATGGCATCTACAAACGCTGGTTCGAGCAACCGATCCCGCCAAACGGGTTGAACCTGGAGTTCCCGATGACCAGTGAGCTCAAGGGGCTGATTGCCAAGCCGTCGAGTGAGCCGGTAGAAGCGGGCTCACGCCTCGATGCAATGTGACTGGCTGAGGCAATCGCGCAACACCTGGCGACCGCTGCGCAGTCGATCGAAACCATTGCAGCACAGGCCGGCGTAGCCGCTGGCGACAGCCTGCGATCGGTCGCGCAGCGGCCGTGGTTCGTGCCCCAAGGGGCTACGCCATCGGCGGCAACCGGCGCTTCACCGGCGTTTTCTTCACAATCGCCGTGTTGGTTTCGGCATGGCTGTTGAGCTTGTCGAGAACCGTGTCGAGTTCTTCCATCGAACGCACATGCAAGCGCGCGATAAAGCAGTCATCCCCGGTCACCTTGTCACATTCGGTGAACTCGGGGATGGCCATGATCTGGCGCTCTACTTCCTGCAACTGCCCCGGCAATGGTCGCACCCGGACGATGGCTTGCAGCTGGTAGCCAAAACAGCGCGGGTCGATTTCTACCGTGTAGCCTTTGAGCACGCCGCGCTCTTCCAGGCGACGCAGGCGTTCGCTGACGCTGGGTGATGACAGCCCGCTCAGTTGTGCCAGGGCCTTGAGCGAGCGCCGGGAGTCTTCCATCAGCGCTTTTATCAATACCTGGTCAATATCGTCGGTCATAGTGGCCTCGTTAGGCGGATTTAGAAATCTGCCTTGATAGTAAAGGTAGATTTTCAGCTTAGCCTGTTTTATCCACTGGAACCGCCCCGTCGCGCTGGTGATAATTTGCCCATCGTCAAGGAGGTGGGTGATGGACAGTTCAATACGCCGTGGGTCGTTCGAGATGGTCGCCGCGATGCTGATTTCGGGGACCATCGGCTGGTTTGTGCTGGTGTCCGGGCAGCCGGTGCTGGATGTGGTGTTCTGGCGTTGCGTGTTCGGGGCCGGTACGTTGCTGTTGATCTGCCTGGCCATGGGTTTTCTCAAGCCGGGTATCCTGACCCGCGTCACCTTCGCCCTGGCGGTTCTCAGTGGGGTGGCGATCGTGGGCAACTGGGTGTTGTTGTTTGCCTCCTATTCTCGCGCATCGATCGCCATCGGCACGGCGGTGTACAACGTCCAGCCATTCATGCTGGTGGGGCTGGCGGCGGTGTTCCTCGGCGAGAAGATCACGCTGCAGAAGCTGTTCTGGCTGGCGTTGTCGTTTCTCGGGATGCTGGCGATCGTCAGTGCCCATGGCAGCCAGGGCGGCAGCGGCAATGAGTATTTGCTGGGCATTGGCCTGGCGCTTGGCGCAGCGTTTCTCTATGCCGTGGCGGCGTTGATCATCAAGCGCTTGAGCGGTACACCGCCACATCTGATTGCGCTGGTCCAGGTATGCACCGGCATCTTGCTGCTGGCGCCCTGGGCCAACACGTCGGGCCTGCCCAGCGAAGCCGGTGAGCTGGGCTCGTTGATCACGCTGGGGATTGTCCACACCGGGGTGATGTATGTGCTGCTGTACGGCGCAATCCAGAAGCTGCCGACCGCCTTGACCGGGGCCTTGTCGTTCATCTACCCGATCGCGGCGATCTTCGTCGACTGGTTCGCCTTTGGCCATCGCCTGGAGCCGCTGCAATGGCTGGGTGTGGCGGCGATCCTGCTGGCGGCGGCTGGCATGCAGCAGGGCTGGTGGTTCAAGCCAGCGGCCAAGGCGGCTGCGGTCAAGCCAGACTGAGTGCGGCGCGGTCGATCAGGGCGGCCACTTCGGCGGCCCTGGAGACCAGTGACGCATGGCTGGCCTCCAGGTTGAGTGTTTCTTTGGGCTTCGTGCGTTCAGCCATGAAGGCCTGGTTGTCGGGGTGAATCATGCGGTCGTGGGTCGAGCGCTGATACCAGCAAGGCTTGTGCTTCCACGCGGGGTTGCTGATGGTGTCGGCAAAGGTGCTGGCCAGCGGCGCCTTCTGGGTGACGCTCATGACCAGTCCTTCATCCTTGCTCAGGTCCTGGCAGAAGCTTTCGTGAAGTTTGTCGGGCTTGATCCACAGGTAGCCGTCGGTGTCCGGTTGCAGGTTGGCCGCCGCTTCAGGTGGATTGTTACCGGTGATGCTGCCCGGGCTTTCGCCGTCATCGGGGGCGAAAGCGGCGATGTACACAAGGCCGGCGACATTGGGCTGGTTGCCCATCTGGGTAATGACCGCGCCGCCATAGGAGTGGCCGACCAGCAGTACCGTGCCGGGAATCGAGGCGACCATCTTGCGCGTGCGTTCGGCATCGTCGGCCAGCGAGGTGAGGGGCATTTCCACGGCGTGCAGGTCGCGGTGACCCAGGCGTGACAGTTCGAGGATGACCTTGCTCCAGTGGGCGGCACCGCCCCAGAAGCCGTGAACCAGAACTATGGTGGGTTTCTCGCTCATGATCGTTGCCCGGCAAAAGTGGTGGGAGTGGTAGTTTAGGTGCATTTGCCAGACACCGACGGCTGGCGATCGACAGGGAGGTCATGATGTTTTCAAGGATCAGTCTCGACCAGTGGCGCGCGTTCGTGGCTACGGTGGAATGCGGGGGCTTTCAGCAGGCGGGCGAGCACTTGTTCAAGTCGCAGTCGGCGATCAGCCACGCGGTCAATCGTATGGAGGCGCTGCTCGATCAGGAACTGTTCATCATCGAAGGCCGCAAGGCGGTGTTGACGCCCCTGGGCGAGGCACTGCTGCCCCAGGCCAAGCACTTGCTGGGCGCTGCGCACAAGCTTGAGCAACTGGCCAACCAGTATCAGCCGGGCCTGTTTGCCGAACAGGGGGTGGCGGTGGATGTGCTGTTCCCGTTCGAATTGCTGCAGCAAGCGCTGCATGAGTTCTCTTCGACATTCGCCCATCACCGTATCCGCCTGTATGAAACAGCGTTGTCCGGGGCCGCTGAATTGCTGGAGGACGGCAAGGTGGAGCTGGGTGTCGCCAGCAGTTTGCCGGCGGGCTACGTTCAGGAATTCTTGATCAGTGTGCCGCTGATCTGCGTGGTGGCCGCCGGGCATCCGTTGGCGGCAGCGCAGGGTGAGGTGAGCCTGGACGCGATGAAGGCCCACCGGCAAGTGGTGATTCGTGACTCCGGCGCGCGCCACGTACAGAACAGCGGCTGGCTCGGCACCTCCCAGCGCTGGACCGTCAGCAGCCTGGCCGCAGCCAGTTCGTTGGTCGAGCGTGGCCTGGGGTTTGCCTGGCTACCCAGGCATGCCATTGCCCGGGAACTGGCTGAAGGGCGCTTACGCCCTGTGCCACTGCAGCATCAGCGTGAGCGCGAGGTGCCGATGTACCTGGGGTATGCCGACGTGTTCAGGCACAACCCCGAGGTGCAGGCGATGGTGCTGATCCTGCGTCAGTTGTGTGCCCAGCAGGCTGGTCGAGGTGCGAGCGAATCTGGGTGAGCGCTTGACGCAACTGCTCAACGCCCACGGCGCCGGCAATCACATACCGCTCGGCCACTACCAGCGAAGGTACCGAGCGGATATTCAGGCCTCGTCCAAGTTGCAGGTCGCGGTCGAGCAAGGCGGGTGCCTGATACTGCAGGCTGTGGTGGAACGCCTGGGGGGCGAAGCCAGCTTCAGCGGCAATGGCCACCACGGTGTCCGGGTCGCCGATGTTGCGACTGTGCACCAGGTGCGCCGCCTGCAATCGGTCGAACAGCAACCCATGGGCGCTGTTGCCACCCAACGCATGAGCGGCCTGGCAGGCCCGGGCGGCGAGCAGGCCGTTGGGGTACTCGAAACGTTGCTGGCGCATGCCTTCGATGTTGATGCGTTTTACATCCTCGGCTTCGGCACAGGATTGCCAGTGGCCGAGAATGGTCTGTTTGGCCTGGACCATCGAGCCGAAGCGCTCGATCATTTCGTCGCGGCTCGATTGCAGGATGAAGCTGCGGTGCTGGATATCCAGATCGAGTTCGCGCTGCAGTAGCTTGAGTTGCGGGGCAAGCACAAAGCACCAGCCACAGACAACGTCGTGGAAGAACTCGACTTTCAAGGAAGACATGGCAGTGACCCGTTGCTGAAGGGGAGGCGGGTACTATCGCCAGTGCCAGCGGTCGAAAAAAAGCGACAAAAATACGGGTTATCGGCGCACTTCTTTCATGGGTGAACGGGCAGGGTAGAATAGGCCGCTTTACGCCATCGACTTTGCCCATGACTTCTGTGATCGACACCCTCCAGCACCACCTGCTCGCGGCCCTTGACCCGGCGCCGACAGAAACCCGACGGCTGTTTCATGGCCGCGGCCGGTGCTGGCCGGGGCTTGAGCAGATCACCGTGGATTGGTTGCAGGGCGTGTTGCTGGTGTCGCTGTTTCGCGAGCCGCCCGAGGGGCAGTTGCAGGCGCTGGAGCAGATGCTGCTGGCACTGGCTGAAGCGCCTTGCTGGGCAGGGCAGGCGATCCTGATCCAGCACCGTTACCTGCCCGACAGCCCGGGCCACTGGTTGCTGGGCACGCCCAGCGAGCACTGGCTGATCGACGAAGATGGCCTTCGCTACCAGCTGGACCTGGGCGTCAAGCAGAACACCGGCCTGTTCCTCGACATGCGCTACGGCCGCCGCTGGGTGCGTGAGCGGGCGGCCGGCAAGCGGGTGCTCAACCTGTTCGCCTACACCTGCGGGTTTTCCGTGGCGGCGGTTGCCGGCGGTGCCGAGCACGTGGTCAACCTGGACATGGCGCGCTCGGCCCTGAGCCGGGGGCGGGACAACCATCGGCACAATGGCCATGATCTGTCGCGGGTGAGCTTTCTGGGGCATGAGCTGTTCAAGTCGTGGGGCAAGGTGCGCAAGTCCGGGCCTTATGACCTGATCATCATCGACCCGCCCACCTTTCAGAAAGGCAGCTTTGTGTTGACCCAGGACTACCGCAAGATCCTGCGCCGTTTACCGGAACTGTTGAGTGAGTCGGGGACGGTCCTGGCGTGTGTGAACGATCCGGGGATCGGGCCTGAGTTCCTGATCGAGGGCATGGCGCACGAGGCGCCGGCCCTGACTTTCGTGGAGCGCGTGGCCAATGCGCCGGAATTCCCGGACGTCGATCCGGCCGGCGGACTCAAGGCAATGGTTTTTGCAGGAGCGGCGGTGCGACGTCTCGATTTGCCCCACGATGTGACGTAACTTTCAGTTCGCTAGCGCCACCCTTGCGACGGCTGCGCAGTCGATCGCAGCCTCGTTCCTCGGCAGCGGCTACAGAATGCCCGGTAGCCGCTGGCGACAGCCTGCGATCGGCCGCGCAGCGGTGGTATTCAGGATACTCCTACCGCAGCCTGCGCCAGCCCAGCACGATACCGCTGACACTGATCACCAGCCCGCCGATGCTGAGCACTATCATCCACACATCCCAGAGTGGCCTTCGCTCCAGCAACGGCAGCCAGTCCCAGCTGTGCAGCAAGGCAAACAGCCAGCGTGACGCCCGCCTGGGCTGGTCCATCACCCCGAGCAGTTCGCCGGTGTACAGGTCCAGGTGCAGCCAGCTCTGCTGCGGGTCGTCAAACCGTACTCGCAGCACCGGCAAGCGTTTGTCCAGGTGCCCGAGCATGCTCTGTTCGGCCCGTGCGTAATAGTAGAAGTCGTAGGTGTCGAGTTGTTCGCTGTGCATTTTCACCGCCGGCAGCACCGCCTGGGCAGCACGATCCAGTACTGCCTTCGGCAAGCGCCCAAGCACTCCCCCGTCGGCTAGCAGCCGGGTGCGGCCGGCACCGTCATGCCCCACCAGATACCCCGTTCCCCCGATCAACCGCCACTCCAGCTCCCGTACTGCAAAGCCTTCATCGGCAAAGCGCGCGATCGCCTGCTGCGCCGACTCCGGGAAGGCTTCGGCCTTCAGTACCCCGCCTTGGTAGGCAGCGGTATTCAGCGGCGCCGCGCTACTGAACACCCGCCACGGGTTCATCGACATCAAGCCGCTGAAGATCCAGGTGATCGCCAGCACGCCGAACAGCAAGCCACCGATATGATGCCAGCGGGCAAAGCCTCGGTAGGGCGAGCGCGAGCCGCTGCGGTAGGGCTTGCGCAACCGCCAGCGCAACACGCCGATCACCGTGCCCAGCAGTGCCATGAAGGTAGCGCCCAGCGACAGGTAGATCACCAGGTTGCTCCACAGCCCGTCCAGGCCGATGCCGCGCAGCGGGTACAGCCAGTGCAGCCAGGCACCGACCAGGTTCCAGCCACGCTCTACGGCGCTGGCATCGCGCACCACTGCGCCGGTCTGACCGGAGACATAGAGCAGAGTGCCTTCGGCATCGTCGAGTTGCACGCGCTGTAGCGGACGATCGGCATCCAGGGCCCGGGAGTGCGTCCACAGGTCTTCCTGCACCAGGCCGCGGTAGCGCGCTGGCGCCAGTGGGTCGTATTGATGGGCGCTGGCCACGGCCTGGTTGTGATCGGTCGGCCCCAGGCGCCGGCCCGTGCGAGCATCCACGGCCACATTGCTGCCACCGCTGTAGCTGAGCAAGTAGCGCGGCGTACCAGCCACGGTGCTCAAGCGGATGCTCGATGGGCTCCGGTCCGGGTCGGCGGCAGCCAGGGCGCTGCCCAGGTCGACACAGCAGCCCTGCAGGTCGAGCACCGGCAGGTGCGCGAGGTGTTCCCGGGGTGTCAGCTTGGGATAGCCGACATAAAGCATGACCACGCCCGAGAAGAACCACAGGGCCATGAACAGGCACAGTCCGATGCCGAGCCAACGGTGCCACAGGTACAGGTAGCGTTTCATCGCGGGCGTCCTAGAAGCGCGTCTGCACGGCCAGCTCCAGGGAGCGCGGGGCACCCAGGTAGAGCATGCTGGCGCTGGTCCAGCGGGCATAGACTTCGTCGGTCAGGTTGCGCACCCGGGCGGTGATGCGGGTGTCGGTGTCGACCTTGTAGCCGACAAAGGCACCAAACACCGTGTAGGACGGCGCATGCCGGGTGTTGGCTGCGTCGGCGTACACCGACGACACATAGCGACTGTCGCCACCCACTTGCCAGTTGGGGTCGATGTCGTAGGTCAGCCACAGGTTGGCCACGCGCTCGGGAATGTTGGTCGGGGTGTTGCCCTTGCGCGACACGCTGGTGCCACCGACGTTCTCGTTGAACTCATCGTACTGGGCATCGACGTAGGCGAGGTTGCCCTCGGCCAGCAGCTGCGGGGTCACGCGCAACGAGCCCGCAAGCTCGACGCCGCGCGACGACTGCTTGCCCACCGGCTGGGTGAAGCCAGGGTTGGCCGGGTCGGCTGTGGCGAGGTTCTTGCGCTCGATATGGTAGGCAGCAAGGGTGGCGGCGCCACGGCCGTCGAGAAAGTCGAACTTGCTGCCCACCTCGACCTGCTTGCCGGTACTCAGGTCGAAGTCGCGTACCTGGGCGAAGGTGGCGGTGGTGAGGATGCCGGCGGGTGGGTCGGCGGCGGTGCTGTACTGCACGTAGACGTTGGCGGCCGGGGTCAGTTGGTAGACCAGGCCGACTCGCCCGGTGGTGGGCTCGTAGGTCTGCTTGAAGTCCAGCGGGTTGTTGGCGTCGACAGTGCGGTAGTTGTGGACCTCAAGGTCGATATGGTCGTAGCGCAGGCCGGTCAGCAGCGACAGGCGCTCGGTCAGTTGCAGGCGGTTTTCCAGGAACGCCGCCCAGGTGTCCACGGTGTTCTGGCGGTTTTTCTGGTAGCCCGGGACCATGCCGTTGAGGTCGTAGAAGTGACCGGGGTCGAAGTGCGCAGGGTCGACGCTGTCGAACACCCCGGTGACTGAGCGCGGGTAGTTCATCTGCACGTTGTGGCTGTAGTCCAGCCCGGCCGACCACTGGCTGTTCATGCCCAGCAACTGGCCCTGGTGCAGCAGCTCGAAGCGGTTGCCGTTGAGCTCCTGGTCGTGACGCTGCAGCAAGGCGTTGGAGCGGTTCACGTGGCTGTTGTCGGCGGTGTAGGCGTAGGTTTCAAGGTTCCGGAAGTTACGCTCGGTGTTGTAGTGGTAGAGGGTGTTGCGCACCGAGGTGTCGTCGTTGAAACGGTACTCGGTGATCGAGCGCAGCCAGCGCACCCGCTGCTCGTAGCGACCGTCCTCGACGTTGTAGTTCTCGAAGCGCCGGCTTTCATCGACCTTCATTTCGCCACCCAGGGGGTTGAGCACCGGGCTGCCCCAGTAGGGGCTGTCGACGGTCTCGTTCTGGTATTCCAGGGCCAGGGTGTGGGAGAGCTGATCGTTGATGTCGGTGAGCAGCGAGAACGCCATGCTCCAGGCATCGCGCTCCTCGCGGTCGACGTAGCCGTTGCTGTGGGTATGGCTGAAGTCCAGGCGCGCGTAGTTGCGGATGCCGTCGCCTTCGCTCAAGGCATGGTTGAAGCCGAACGAGGTTTCGCTGCTGTCGTAGGAACCGTACTTGATGCGGCCTTCGTTGAAGTTTTCGTCACGGCTGGCGAGCTTGGTGATGTAGTTGATCGAACCGCCCACGGCACCGGCGCCGAACAGGAAGCTCGATGGGCCGCCAATGGCTTCGACACGGTCGTAGATCCAGCTGTCTACCGGGCGTGCGGCAATCGAGTCGTACTGCACGCTGATGCCGTTGAACAGCTGAGTGATCTGCGCCCCGGAAAAGCCCCGGTAGGCCACCGAGCCTGCAGAGCCGGGTGGCGAGGCGGCGGTCATGCCAGGCACGCCGTTGAGGGCGTCCTGGGTGGTCTGGGCGCCGCGTTGCTCGAGCTGATGTCGGTTGACGATGTTTACCGAGGCCGGGGTTTCCCGCGGGGTCAGGCCCAGGCGCGAACCGGTTTGTGAAGGGGTGTCGAGCAGTACGCCGTCTTCGCTGTCGGCGCGGCCTTCGATACGCACATCAGGCAGGGTCAGTTGGGCCTCGGCCGAGGCATTCATGGACAGCGCGCAGAGCAGCGCCGCGCAACCGGAAAGGCGATAGGAGTTGGGCATTTGTCGAACTCTGGAAATTGAGCCAGCGGCCAGCGGCACCTGTGGGTCAGGTACGGCAATGAGGCCGATTACAGGCAGCCGCACGGGCGGCCAGGTGGTTCAAGCCAGAAAGGGGGAGGCGCGGGGGTTGGCGGCAGGCCAGCAATAGCGGGGTGGCGCCTTGCTGCGCAGTTCACGGTGATAGCGGCGGATACGCGCGGCGGCCAGCAGCCAGCCGATGACCAGCACCAGGCCCAGGCACACCACAGCTGCAGCGCACACCGGGCAGGTTTGCAGGCTGTCCCAGCCGGCGACCGATTGATCGCCGAAATCGCTCTTGAAGGTTGGGCCCGCTGAGCCCATGGCCGAGCAGAAGGCGCCGCCGATGCCGTTGAGCTTGAGGCCCATCATTTGCCCATGACCGATACCGCAGGCGAACAGATTGAACAGGACACAGAAATACAGGGTCCAGGCAATCAGCGGGCGGTGGGCGCGGGTGGGGTTCATGGGCGCGACTTTATCACCGATGTCAGGGGCTAGAAAGATCAATCAGGCCTGTCCTTCGCCTCGGCCGGGCGGGGCTGGATAGTACTGAGCAAAGCTGACGTCATCGGTTTCGTCCACGCGCTTTTTCAGGCGTTCGTTGAAGGCCCGGTTGACCGCGTACTGGCCGCCGGAGCTGGTACGAAACTGCGCGGTAAGGGTGATGCCGTTGAGGTTCATGCTGTCGACCCCGAACACCTGCAGCGGCCCTTGCAGGCTGTGGCGCAGCATCGGGTCTTCGCTGATCGAGTGGCCCACTTCGCGGATCAGTTTCAAGGCGCTGTCGACGTTGGTGGCGTAGCTGAACTGTACGGAGAAAAACGCATAGGCGAACTGCCGCGACTGGTTGGTGACTGCCTTGATCTGGCCGAACGGCACCGAGTGTACGAAGCCCTTGCCGTCGCGCAGGCGCAGGGTGCGGATGGTCAGGCTTTCGACAGTGCCGGCGTGACCGGAGTCGAGCACCACCCAGTCGCCGATGGCGATGGTGTCTTCGATGAGGATGAACAGGCCGGTGATCACATCCTGCACCAGTTGCTGGGAGCCGAAGCCGATGGCCAGGCCCACCACGCCGGCACCGGCCAGCAGCGGAGCGACGTTGATGCCCAGGTTGGCCATGGTGGTGATGGTGCAGATCACCACCAGGATGATTTTGATGGCGTTGCGCAGCATCGGCAGGATAGTGCGCACCCGGGTGCTGGGTTGGCGCGAGGCTCGGCGTCCGACGGTGGGCTTGAGCGCTTCCTGGATGGCGGTGTCGATCACTACCCACAGCAGCCAGGTCACCAGCAGGATCAGGCCAATGCTGCTCAACGAATCGCTGATGGCCCGGCCCAGGCGGTTGCGCAGGGCGAAATCGAGTACGGAGAAGCCCCAGATACGCCCCAGCAGCTCGATGAAGGCCACTGCCATGGCGATGCGCAGCAGTGCATAGGCCAGGTTGCGCAGCAGTTCCTTGTAGGGCCGCAGGCGCTGCCTGGCGTCCTGCTCCTGGTGGATGAACATGCGCTGCAGGACGGTGCTGAGGAACACTGTGCCGATCAGCAGGATCGAGGTCAGCAGGGCCTTTTGCAGGGCGCGCTGGCTTTCTTCGCCGGCGCCGATCAGGTGGATGGCCGAGACCAGAATCATCATCAGGATCGGCAGGAACCACAGTGCCGAGAAAATGCGCAGGGTTTCCTGTACCGCACGGTGTTCCAGGCGGTCGGGCAAGGCGCGGTTGCGGATCAGGTGCGCGACCGGGCGGCGCAGCTTGAGCACCAGCACTGCGAACGCCAGGGTTGCCAGCAGGCCGGTCACGGCGGCGATGCTGCTGGTGATGTTGCCGCCCAGTTGCCGGGCGATCTGCGGGCTGGTGAGCGCATCGCTCCAGGCCGCCAGGAAGCCGATCAGAAACAGTGGCCGTGGTGCCACCTGGTAGATGATGCGCACTGCAGTGCGCTTGTGCCCGGTGTCGAACAGGGTGATCAGGCAGAGAATGATCGAGGTTGAAAAGGTACCGCTGCTGGTGGCATAGGCCAGGCTCATGCCCAGTGCGCGACCGGCCGAAATAGCCAGAAAGTGGCTGACGTAGAGGGTGATGATCAGGCTGGCCAGGGCGGGCAGGGTGTAGACCAGCAGGTATTTGACCACCTGGCTCGGCCGCGGTCGCTCGCGCAGCAGGCGGGAGCGGCTGCTGCTGAGGGCCAGAAAACGCCCCAGCTGGGTGAGCACGACAAAGGCGATCAGCCAGGTGACGGTGAGAATGGCGAAATCGCGCCACAGTTCCAGGGAGCTCAACCCCGCCGGCTTGGTGACCAACTGATCGACTTCATCGGCGGCGCGGTCGGCGCGCAGGCGCCAGTTGTCGATCAGGTGGTTGTCGACATCCAGCTCCTGGCTGACGTCGTCCAGGCCATCGGCAATCGCGCCCAGCAGGCCACCCTGGACCACCGGTTCGGCGGGTTCAGTGGATTTGTCAGCCTTGGGCAGCAGGGGTACCGCGGCCGCCAACTGGATGCTTAGCAGGGCGCCGAGCAGCAGGGCGAGGAAAGATCGGGTCACTGGGTACTCCTTGAACCGTGGATCACGGAAAGGGTAGTCAATGAACGGATCGTTGGAGGAGCAATCGCGGAGCAGGAGCAACTGTCTTGAGGCACGACCGCTGCTCGGCCGATCGCAGGCTGTCGCCAGCGGCTACACGGGTAATCTGTAGCCGCTGCCGAGGGCCTGGTTACTGGCCGGTGTAGATCTGGTCGAACACACCACCGTCGTTGAAGTGGGTCTTCTGCACGGTGCGCCAGTCACCGAAGGTCTTCTCTACCGACAGGAAGTCGACTTTCGGGAAGCGGTCGGTGTACTTGGCCAGTACCGCGGTATCGCGCGGGCGCAGGTAGTTGTTGGCGGCGATTTCCTGGGCCTCTGGCGACCACAGGTACTTCAGGTACGCCTCGGCAGTGGCGCGGGTGCCTTTCTTGTCGACCACTTTGTCGACCACGGTCACCGGTGGCTCGGCTTCGGCGGAGACGCTTGGGTAGATGACCTCGAACTGATCGCGGCCGAACTCGCGAGCGATCATCTCGGCTTCGTTCTCGAAAGTCACCAGCACATCGCCGATCTGGTTGGTCATGAACGTGGTGGTGGCGGCGCGACCGCCGGTGTCGAGCACTGGCGCCTGCTTGAACAGTTTGCCGACGAAGTCCTTGGCCTTGTTCTCGTCTCCGCCGTTCTTCAACACATAGCCCCAGGCCGAGAGGTAGGTGTAGCGGCCGTTACCCGAGGTCTTGGGGTTGGGCACGATGACCTGGACGCCGTCCTTGAGCAGGTCGGGCCAGTCTTTGAGGGCCTTGGGGTTGCCCTTGCGCACGATGAACACCGTGGCCGAGGTGAATGGCGCGCTGTTGTTGGGCAGGCGCGTCACCCAGTTCTCGGGGACCAGTTTGCCGTTGTCGGCCAGGGCATTGATGTCGGTGGCCATGTTCATGGTGATGACGTCGGCCGGCAGGCCGTCGATGACCGAGCGCGCCTGCTTGCTCGAACCACCGAACGACATCTGCACGGTGAGTTTCTCTTTGTGCTCGGCTTCCCAGTGCTTCTGGAAGGCGGCGTTGTAGTCCTTGTAGAAGTCGCGCATCACGTCATAGGAGACGTTCAGCAGCGGCGGCGCTGCGTGGGCCAGGTTGCTCAGGGCGAGGCCTGCGGCCAGAAGCGAGGCACTGAAGAGTTTTTTCACTGCGCATTCCTTGTTCGAATTGGCATCAAAGGCATTTTGCCAGCGACTATAACGGTTCGGCTTTAGGCGCTAAAAGATTAAAAAGTGCTGTGCTTATTCCATTTTCTTAAACAACGCGTTGCCACAACGGGAGCAGAACGCTGCCCCATGTTCATGGTTGTTCTTGCGGCACACCGGACAGTCGTGCTGCAGCTGTTCGCCGCGCATGGCATTGGCCAGCTCGGCAGTGAAGATACCGGTCGGCACGGCAATGATCGAGTAGCCGGTGATCATCACCATCGAGGAAATCACCTGGCCCAGCGGCGTCTTGGGCACGATATCGCCAAAGCCCACGGTGGTCAGGGTGACGATGGCCCAGTAGATCCCCTTGGGGATGCTGGTAAAGCCATGCTCGGGGCCTTCGACCACATACATCAAGGTGCCGAACACCGTCACCAGGGTCGAGACGCTGACCAGGAAGACGATGATCTTCTGCTTGCTGCCCCGCAATGCCGCGAGCAGGTAATGCGCCTGCTTGAGGTAGGGGCTGAGCTTGAGCACGCGAAAGATGCGCAGCATCCGGATCACCCGGATGATCAGCAGGTACTGGGCATCGCTGTAGTACAGGGCGATGATCCCCGGCACGATCGCCAGCAGGTCGACCAGGCCATAAAAACTGAAGGCGTAGCGCAGGGGCTTGGGCGAGCAGTACAGGCGCACCACATATTCGGCCAGGAAGATCGCGGTGAAGCCCCACTCGATGCCGGCCAGCAAGCCGGCGTAGTTCTGGTGGACTTCATCGATGCTGTCGAGCACCACGGTGATCAGGCTGGCGAGGATGATCAGCAGCAGGAGGCTGTCAAAACGTCGGCCAGCGACGGTGTCGGTTTGAAAAACGACGACGTAGAGCCGCTCTCGCCAGCTCAAGGGGGTATCCATGTTCAGCTCCATTTCACAATGGAGCTGAGCCTAGGGGCAGCCCTTCAGCTATGCAAGCGGCCGGCACGGCGAACCAGCGGACGGCGCGTCAGGCGCTGGCCGATCAGCACCAGCCAGCAGGCCAGGATGAACGGTGCGGTAAGGCCTGGGACCGGCAGGTGCGCGACCACAGGTTGCAGGACGATCGCCAGGAGCATCGCCAGCAACGGCAGCCAGGGTTGCTGGCGGGTCTGGCTGAAGGCCAGGGCGGCGAGTGCGGCATTGAAACCGCAGAGGCCGGCGTAGGCCGCACTGGCTTCGCCACCGAGCAGGGCGACGCTGCCGCCCAGCGCTGCACCGAGCAACGCCCAGGCGGCGGCATAGCGGTTGGCGATCAACAGGCCGATGGCAATCAGCAGGCCGGCCAGCGGGTTGTCCAGGAGGAAGATCTGGCCCAGGCCGCGCGCCAGTGCGTAGAGCGCATTGTGCTCAAGTGGGGTTGCAGTGCTGGTAGCCGGTTCGCTGACCAGCAGCACCGCCCAGCCGATCAGCACGAAGGGCGCGGTGTAGGCCGGCAACAGCAGGTTGGAGCTGGCGCGCTTGAGCCACTGGTGTACGAGCATGCTGCTCAGGCCACCGGCGGCGATGATCAGCGGCGGCAGGATGGCCGACCAGGGCAGGGCGTAGCTCAGCAACAGGCCGAGCAGTACGCCGTTGTAGCTGTACAGGCCGGCCTGGCGATCGGTGCGGTTGTAGCCGCGGCGCTGGGCTGTGAGCAGCCCGGCGAGGGCGCCCAGCAAGGCGCCGCCGACCAGGTCGGGGGCGGTCAGTGTGATGGCCAGCAGGCAGAGCAGGCCGCACAGCGGGCTGCGCTGCAGCAGGACCTGGCTGAAGCCATTGAGCAAGGCCGTGGCCCAGTCGGGGCACGGGTTGACGAAATTCTTGGTGTACATGGGGGCAGTCTGGGTTGATGTGGAGTGGGGAGGCCTCTGTCGGGCCGGGTTTTCCCACATGAATTCTTTTTGCTGATCATCGCGGGGCAAGCCCGCTCCCACAGTATTGCCTGTAGGAACGGGCTTGCCCCGCGATGGGTTATTACCCTCAGATCAGTGTTTCGATCCGCAGCGTGTTAGTCGATCCTGGCTTGCCAAAAGGCACACCGGCAGTGATCAACAGCGTGTCGCCACGGCTGGCCATGCCCTGGGCCTGGGCGATTTCCAATGCGGTGGAGCAGATTTCATCAACCTGGCGCAGACGATCGTTGACTACCGAATGCACGCCCCAGGCCACGCTCAGGCGACGAGCAGTGGACAGGTTGGGGGTCAGGTTGAGGATCGGCGCCCGTGGCCGCTCGCGAGCGGCGCGCAGGGTCGAGGCACCCGATTCACTGTAGTTGACCAGCACGGCCACCGGCAGGATGCCGCTGATCCGACGGATCGCACAGCTGATGGCGTCCGACACGGTCGCTTCGGCCTTGGGACGACCGACGTCCAGTTGCGCCTGGTAGTCCGGGCCGTTCTCGACCTGGCGGATGATCTTGCTCATCATCTGCACGGCTTCGAGCGGGTAGTCGCCCGAGGCGGTCTCGGCCGACAGCATCACCGCATCGGCGCCTTCTGCCACGGCGTTGGCCACGTCGGTGACTTCAGCGCGGGTCGGGGCTGGGGAGAAGCGCATCGATTCGAGCATCTGGGTGGCGACGACCACCGGTTTGCCCAGCTCGCGGCAGGTGTTGATGATGCTTTTCTGGATCTGCGGCACGCTTTCGGCCGGCACTTCCACGCCCAGGTCGCCACGGGCCACCATGATCGCGTCGCTGAGTTCGGCAATCGCCCGCAGTTGGGTAACGGCCGACGGCTTCTCGATCTTGGCCATCAGGTAGGCACGGTCGCCGATCAGCTGGCGCGCTTCAACGATGTCTTCCGGGCGCTGCACGAACGACAGCGCCACCCAGTCCACACCCAGCTCCAGGCCGAAGGTCAGGTCGCGGCGGTCCTTGGCGGTCAGCGGGCTGAGGTCCAGAACGGCCTGGGGCACGTTGACGCCTTTGCGGTCCGACAGCTCGCCGCCGTTGAGCACTTCGGTCTCGATGGCATCGGCGTGCTTGGCGGTAACCCGCAGGCGCAGCTTGCCGTCATCGAGCAGCAGGTCCATGCCTGGCTCAAGCGCCGCGATGATTTCCGGGTGCGGCAGGTTGACCCGCGAGAGGGTGCCCGGGGTGGTGTCGAGGTCCAGGCGCAACGCCTGGCCGCGCTGCAGTTGCACCTTGCCGTCGGCGAAGCGGCCCACGCGCAGCTTGGGGCCTTGCAGGTCCATGAGGATGCCCAGCGGGTAGTTGAGCTGGCTCTCTACCTCGCGGATCCACTGGAAGCGCAGGGCGTGGTCTTCGTGTTCGCCGTGGCTGAAGTTGAGGCGAAAGATGTTCACCCCGGCTTCGACCAGTTGGCGGATGTCGTCGATGCCCTTGATGGCAGGGCCGAGGGTAGCGAGGATTTTGACTTTTTTGTCAGGCGTCATGGTTTGGCACTCTCAAGGATCAGAATGGCGCGAAAATCGTTGACGTTGGTCCGCGTCGGCTCGGTGACGATCAAGGCATCGAGAGCGGCGAAGTAGCCATAGCCGTTGTTGTTGTCCAACTCGTCGCTGGCCGACAGGCCCAGGGCCGCGGCGCGCGCGTAGCTGTGCGGGGTCATCAGGGCGCCGGCGTTGTCTTCGGAACCGTCGATGCCATCGGTGTCACCGGCCAGGGCGTAGACGCCGGGCAAACCCTTCAGGCTTTCGGTCAGGCTCAGGAGGAACTCGGCGTTGCGGCCGCCACGGCCATTGCCGCGCACGGTCACGGTGGTTTCGCCGCCGGAGAGGATCACGCAGGGCGGCGACAGCGGTTGGCCGTGCAGCACGATCTGCCGGGCGATGCCGGCATGTACCTTGGCGACTTCCCGCGATTCGCCTTCCAGGTCACCCAGGATCAGCGGGCTGAAGCCGGCCTGACGGGCCTTGACCGCGGCCGCTTCCAGCGACTGCTGGGGACGGGCGATCAACTGGAAGTGGCTGCGCGCCAATGCCGGATCATCGGCCTTGACCGTCTCGGAGGCCGGGTTGTTCAGCCAGGCGGTGACGGCAGCAGGCGCTTCGATGTTGTAGCGCTTGAGGATCGCCAGGGCTTCGGCCGAGGTGCTCGGGTCGGCCACGGTCGGGCCGGAGGCGATGACGGTGGCCAGGTCACCCGGCACGTCGGAAATCGCATAGGTGTAGACCGTGGCCGGCCAGCAGGCCTTGGCCAGGCGGCCGCCCTTGATCGCCGAGAGGTGCTTGCGCACGCAGTTCATCTCGCCGATGGTGGCGCCGGATTTGAGCAGGGCTTTGTTGATCTGTTGCTTGTCGGCCAGGGTCAGGCCTTCGGCTGGCAGGGCCAGCAGGGCAGAGCCACCGCCAGACAGCAGGAAGATCACCCGGTCGTCGGCGCTGAGGTTGCTGACCATCTCCAGCACGCGCTTGGCCACGGCCAGGCCTGCGGCGTCGGGCACCGGGTGGGCGGCTTCGACCACCTCGATCTTGGAGCAGCTGGCGCCGTGACCGTAGCGGGTCACCACCAGGCCGGAAACCGGGCCTTTCCAGCTGCGCTCGACCACTTCGGCCATAGCCGCTGCGGCCTTGCCGGCGCCGATGACAATGACGCGACCGCTGCGGTCGCTGGGCAGGTGGGCTTCAAGGACCTGGCGAGGGTGCGCGGCATCGATGGCCGTGGCGAACAGCTCGCGCAGAAATTGTTGCGGATCGACCGACATGGCAGGCTCCAATCTTATTGTTCTTCAAAATCAAAAACGCCCCTGGGTTCGCCTCCGTGCAGGCAGACCCAGGGGCGGTGTTGCGCGTTGAACCGTGTAGCGTGCAGCGTTGTTTATTTCTCTTCGCGGATCGAGAAGTTGGCCATGTGCTCAAGGCCCTTGATCAGCGCGGAGTGGTCCCAGTTGGCGCCACCGATGGCCGCGCAGGTGCTGAACACTTGCTGGGCGTTGGCGGTGTTGGGCAGGTTGATGTTCAGTTCCTTGGCGCCTTGCAGGGCCAGGTTCAGGTCCTTCTGGTGCAGGCTGATGCGGAAGCCTGGATCGAAGGTGCCTTTGATCATGCGCTCGCCGTGTACTTCCAGGATCTTGGAAGAAGCAAAGCCGCCCATCAGTGCTTCACGCACCTTGGCAGGATCGGCGCCGTTCTTGGCGGCGAACAACAGGGCTTCAGCCACGGCCTGGATGTTCAGGGCAACGATGATCTGGTTGGCAACCTTGGCAGTCTGGCCGTCGCCGCTGCCGCCGACACGGGTGATGTTCTTGCCCATGGCCTGGAACAGCGGCAGAGCGCGTTCGAAGGCATTCGGGCAACCGCCGACCATGATGCTCAGGGTCGCAGCTTTGGCGCCAACTTCACCGCCGGAGACCGGGGCGTCCAGGTAGGTAGCGCCGGTGGCCTTGATCTTCTCGGCGAAGGCTTTGGTGGCGGTAGGGGAGATCGAGCTCATGTCGATCACCACCTTGTTCGGGCCAACGCCCAGGCCTACGCCGTTCTCGCCGAACAGTACCGAGTCTACCTGCGGGGTGTCGGGGACCATGACGATGATGAATTCAGCTTCCTGGGCCACTTCTTTCGGGTTGGCCAGGGCAACGGCGCCAGCGGCGATCAGGTCGGCCGGGGCGGCATCGTGGTGGGTGGACAGGAACAGGCTGTGACCGGCTTTTTGCAGGTTCTGCGCCATTGGGTGGCCCATGATGCCGGTGCCGATAAATCCGATTTTAGCCATGAGAAAAGCCTCTTGTAATTTTTGGATGCGGGTGCCGGTAGGAGCGGGGTTGTCCCGCGATAGCGCCACTGCGGTCGCTATCACATCGCGGGGCAAGCCCGCTCCCACAGAATCCTCAGATTGCGTTGTGCGATTTCAACCAGCCAAGGCCAGCTTCGGTGGTGGTCAGCGGCTTGTATTCACAGCCCACCCAGCCCTGGTAGCCGATGCGGTCCAGGTGTTCGAAGAGGAAGCGGTAGTTGATCTCGCCAGTACCCGGCTCGTTGCGGCCCGGGTTGTCGGCCAGCTGGATGTGGTTGATCTTGGCCAGGTTGCTTTCCATGGTGCGGGCCAGGTCGCCCTCCATGATTTGCATGTGGTAGATGTCGTACTGCAGGAACAGGTTGCTGCTGCCGACTTCAGCCTGGATTTCCAGGGCCTGCTTGGTGTTGTTCAGGTAGAAGCCCGGGATGTCGCGGGTGTTGATCATTTCCATGACCAGCTTGATCCCGGCGGCTTCCAGTTTGTCGGCGGCAAATTTCAGGTTGTCGACGAAGGTCTTGCGCACAGTGGCGCAGTCCGGACCTTGTGGACGAATACCGGCCAGGCAGTTGACCTGGGTGTTGCCCAGTACCTTGGCGTAAGCGATGGCCAGGTCCACGCCTGCGCGGAACTGCTCGACGCGGGCTGGATCGCAGGCGATACCGCGATCGCCGTTGGCCCAGTCACCGGCCGGCAGGTTGAACAGCACCTGGGTCAGGCCGTGGGCATCGAGCTGCTGCTTGATTTCAGCCGAGCTGAAGTCGTACGGGAACAGGTACTCGACACCGCTGAAGCCGGCATCGGCTGCAGCTTTGAAACGGGCGAGGAAGTCCTGCTCGGTGAACAGCATGGACAGGTTGGCGGCAAAACGTGGCATGGAGGTCTCCTTGCAAAAGTGGGCCCTGTGCGCAACGCAACAGGGCCGCTCAAGCGATCAGTCGAGCAGGGAAATCGCGGTTGGCGCGTCGTTGCCGACCAGGGCCAGGTCTTCGAATTCGTTGACCGCGTTGATTTCGGTGCCCATGGAAATGTTGGTCACGCGCTCGAGGATAACCTCGACCACTACCGGTACCTTGAACTCTTCAGCCAGTTTCTGCGCCTTGAGCAGGGCCGGGGCGATTTCACCTGGCTCGGTCACGCGCAGGGCCTTGCAGCCCAGGCCTTCGACCACGGCGACGTGATCGACACCGTAACCGTTGAGTTCCGGTGCGTTGACGTTCTCGAACGCCAGCTGCACACAGTAGTCCATCTCGAAGCCACGCTGTGCCTGACGGATCAGGCCCAGGTAGGAGTTGTTCACCAGAACGTGGACGTACGGCAGGTTGAACTGCGCACCTACGGCCAGCTCTTCGATCATGAACTGGAAGTCATAGTCGCCCGACAGTGCAACGACCTTGCGGGTCGGGTCGGCCTTGACCACGCCCAGGGCTGCAGGGATGGTCCAGCCCAGTGGGCCGGCCTGGCCGCAGTTGATCCAGTGGCGAGGCTTGTACACGTGCAGGAACTGGGCGCCGGCGATCTGCGACAGACCGATGGTGCTGACGTAGCAGGTGTCTTTGCCGAACACCTGGTTCATTTCCTGGTACACGCGCTGCGGCTTGACCGGCACGTTGTCGAAATGGGTCTTGCGCTGCAGGCTCGATTTGCGCTGCTGGCAATCTTCCAGCCAGGCGCTGCGGTCCTTGAGCTTGCCGGCGGCTTTCCACTCGCGGGCCACTTCCAGGAACACATCCAGGGCAGCACCGGCGTCGGAAACGATACCCAGGTCAGGGGTGAACACCCGGCCGATCTGGGTCGGTTCGATATCGACGTGAATGAAGCGGCGGCCTTCGGTGTAGACGTCGACGGAACCGGTGTGACGGTTGGCCCAACGGTTACCGATACCCAGCACCACGTCGGACTTGAGCATGGTGGCGTTGCCGTAGCGGTGCGAGGTCTGCAGACCGACCATGCCGACCATCAGCGGGTGATCGTCGGGGATGATGCCCCAGCCCATCAGGGTCGGGATCACTGGAATACCGGTCAGCTCGGCGAATTCGACCAGCTTGTCGCAGGCGTCGGCGTTGATGATGCCACCACCGGCCACCAGCAGTGGGCGCTCGGCAGTGTCGAGCATGGCCAGGGCTTTTTCGACCTGGACGCGGTTGGCGGCAGGCTTTTGCACAGGCAGTGGCTGGTAGGCGTCGATGTCGAATTCGATCTCGGCCATCTGCACGTCGAACGGCAGGTCGATCAGCACCGGGCCTGGACGGCCGGAGCGCATTTCATAGAAGGCTTTCTGGAACGCATAAGGCACCTGGCCTGGTTCCAGAACGGTGGTCGCCCACTTGGTCACCGGCTTGACGATGCTGGTGATGTCGACGGCCTGGAAATCTTCCTTGTGCATACGGGCACGCGGCGCCTGGCCGGTGATGCACAGGATCGGGATGGAGTCGGCCGAGGCACTGTACAGGCCGGTGACCATGTCGGTGCCGGCAGGGCCGGAGGTGCCGATGCACACGCCGATGTTGCCGGCCTTGGTGCGGGTGTAACCCTCGGCCATGTGCGAGGCGCCTTCAACGTGACGAGCGAGGACGTGATCGATACCGCCGACTTTCTTCAGGGCCGAGTACAGCGGGTTGATTGCAGCACCCGGAATACCAAACGCGGTTTCAACACCTTCGCGGCGCATCACCAGAACGGCTGCATCAATTGCTCTCATTTTGCTCATGGTTTTGTGCCTCTTTGATTTTGTAATTGTATACAAATGGCTTTTCGTCAGAGTGTATTCACGCCAGGCGACTCTGGTCAATCCATTTTCATCAGCGATGGGTGCTTTCGTCGGGAAGCCCGCAAAAAAGGCTTTTCGTCAGAATTGGGTTATCGCGTTGAAAATATTGTATACAAAAAAATTCGCCATTGTGTTCTATTTGTTCTATTGATTTTTACACCTGCCCTCGGGCTCCTAACAACAAGAGGACCTTTCCATGAACGCATTGACCTTGAAAGTCGCCGTCAGCCTGGTAAACGCCGCGCTGGTAGCGGGCCGCAAGATCAACTCTGCTCCCCTGACCGTGGCTGTACTCGATAGCGGCGGCCACCTGCTGGCGCTGCAACGCGAAGACGGCGCCAGCCTGCTGCGCCCGCAAGTGGCGATGGGCAAGGCCTGGGGGGCGATCGCCCTGGGCAAGGGCTCGCGCCTGCTGGCGCTGGACGCGCAGCAGCGCCCGGCGTTCTTCGCCGCGCTCAATGGTCTGGGGCAGAGCCCTGTGGTGCCGGCGCCGGGTGGCGTGCTGATCCGTAATCAGCAGGGCGTGGTGGTGGGGGCGATCGGTATCAGTGGCGATACCTCGGACATCGACGAGCAGTGTGCGATCAGTGCGATCGAAGAGGCAGGCTTGACGGCGGATGCCGGTGTAGCGGCATAAAGCTTAACGCACGTAGCCGCTGCCGCCAGGCTGCGATCGGCCGCAAAGCGGCCGTAGAGGTTTCAAGGCGACTGCTGCGCAGTCGATCGCAGCCTGGCGGCAGCGGCAACGATGACAGTTATCTGCAGGGGATCAGGCGTCGGGCTCGCAGCCCTTGAGCACCAGGCGGATGATGGTCTGCGCTGCGGCTTCATAATCGCTGTCATCGAGCTTGGCCTTGCCGGTGACCACCGAAATCTGCCAGTCGAAATCAGCGTAGGTCTGGGTCGCTGCCCAGATGCTGAACATCAGGTGGTGCGGATCGATCGGGGCGATCTGGCCGCGGTCGATCCAGCCCTGGATACATTCGATGTTGTGCCGGGCCTGTTCGTTGAGCTGCTCCACCTGGCTCGGGCTCAGGTGCGGGGCACCGTGCATGATCTCGCTGGCAAATACCTTGGAAGCGAAGGGCAAGTCGCGGGAAATGCGTACCTTGGAGCGGATGTAGGCGCTCAACACCTCTTTGGCATCACCGTCGGCATTGAACGGGGTGGATGCCTGCATGATCGGTTCGATGATGCTTTCCAGGACCTCGCGGTAGAGGTTTTCCTTGGATTTGAAGTAGTAGTAGACGTTGGGCTTGGGCAGCCCGGCCTTGGCCGCGATATCGCTGGTCTTGGTGGCGGCAAAGCCCTTGTCGGCGAACTCCTCGCTGGCCGCGCGCAGGATCAGTTCTTTGTTGCGCTCGCGAATGCTGCTCATGGTTGACGCTGTTCCTCGTGTCGGGCCGCAGGCGGCACCGGGCCTGAAAGGGCGGTTGCGCATGGTAGCACCGCGCTCGCAAAGGGCTCAAGGTGGCGACTTTGGGCTATGCTGAGCACCTCTCAACCCGCTGGAATCAGGCAAACATGGCAGGAAGCAGTCTTCTGGTATTGATCGACGATATCGCCACGGTACTCGACGATGTCTCGGTAATGACCAAGGTCGCGGCGAAAAAGACCGCAGGGGTGCTGGGCGACGACCTGGCGCTCAATGCCCAGCAGGTCACCGGCGTGCGTGCCGAGCGGGAAATCCCGGTGGTCTGGGCGGTGGCCAAGGGCTCGTTCCTCAACAAGCTGATCCTGGTGCCGGCGGCGCTGTTGATCAGTGCGTTCATCCCCTGGGCGGTAACGCCGCTGCTGATGATCGGTGGTGCCTTCCTGTGTTTCGAGGGTTTTGAAAAGCTCGCCCACAAGTTCTTGCACAACAAGGCTGAAGACCAGGCCGAGCAGGAGGCGCTGATCGAGGCCGTGGCGGATCCAGCGGTCGATCTGGTCGCCCTGGAAAAGACCAAGATCAAGGGCGCGATTCGCACCGACTTCATCCTCTCTGCAGAAATCATCGCCATCACCCTGGGCACGGTCGCCGACGCACCGCTGCCCCAACAGATCATCGTGCTGTCGGGCATTGCGATTGTCATGACCATCGGTGTGTATGGCCTGGTGGCGGGCATCGTCAAACTCGATGACCTGGGCCTGTGGCTGACCCAAAAGGCCTCCCGTGCCGCCCAGGGGCTGGGCAACGGCATCCTGAGCGCGGCACCGTACATGATGAAGAGCCTGTCGGTGATCGGTACGGCGGCGATGTTCCTGGTCGGCGGCGGGATTCTGGTACACGGCGTGGCGCCGTTGCATCACGCCATCGAGGCGTTCAGCGCAGGACGGGGCGGAGCGTGGATGGGGGCACTGCTCAATGGCGGGGTGGGGATTGTTGCCGGGGCTGCGGTGCTGGCGGTTGTGGCGGTTGTTGGCAAGGTGTGGCGGGCTGTGAAGGGCTGAGATTGATCGCGGGGCAAGCCCGCTCCTACCGGTGGAGTAGGAGCGGGCTTGCCCCGCGATTTCAATCAGAAATGAACCTTGACCAGGAAGCTGGCAGTGTTCTGGTCGGTATCGAAGGCGTCGCTGTCCTTGATGCCGTACTTGTTCTTCCAGTAGTCGTACTCAAAACCGACATACAGCTGCTTCTCGCCCCAGTTCAACGCTTTACCCAGGTCGTATTTGACCTGTGGGTTGAAGTGCAGGTTGGCGTGGTAGGTGCCACGGCGGCTGGTGGCATCGTTGTCGACGACCCAGTCCATGAAACCATCGATGAGAATGTCGGACTTGCCCACAGGAATGGTGTAGGACCAGACCGGGGTGATCTGCCAGACGTTGTCACCGGCACGGCTGCCCTCGGTGTTGCGCTGGTAGAAGTTCAGCTGGAAGTAATCGAAGCCCGGGATTGCCAGGTCGAAACCAGGACCGATCAGGTAGGACTCGGTATCGCCCTCACCAAACTCGTAGGTCATGGCCAGCAGCACGTCCTTGATCGGGCCGAACTCCAGCTTCTGGTCGAAAATCTTGCCGAACGACAGGCGCGGTTGAATCTCGCCGTAGTAGGTGTTCGGGCCGTTGTTGAAGTCCTTGTCGCCGTTATAAAAAATCTTGTCGACGAAGATGAAGTTGTCGCCGTACTTCCAGGCATCGGCGTGCTCGAAGGTCACGGTCTGCTGGATTTCCGGGTTGACCGCAAAGTTCTTGCCCCACAGGTAGGTCAGGCTGTTGTTCTGCCATTGCAGCAGATCACCGGCGGTGGCGGCAGTACTGGCCGCCAGCAGGCCGCCGGCGAGAATCAGGCTATTGGTAATGCGCATCGCTGTGTTGCTCCCTTGATTGAATCTGTTGTCGGTACTCTGAGCGGCACCGTTGGGTTCGTTACTTGTCTTTCGAGTCAGTTTTTTTCGATTGGCCACAGCTATTTGGCAAGAGCTGCGCCAACTTTCCGGGTACGGCACAACAATCCTGCTCGACGTCTTTCTGAACAGTTGAAAAAGGGACATCAGGTTGGCATCACGCCTGCCAACCGCCCGAATTCATTGACTGAGCGGTCAGCAAACGCGGGCAGAATCCATCCTGCCCTATCGAGGGGGCGCGCAGATTACTGGCTTGCGCGCGGGTCCTCAAGTGCTCCGTCATGGAGCGGGTGCGGCTAAAACTGTGCGTTTGGTCAGGTTTTAGAAATGAACCTTGACCAGAGCACTGGTCACGCTCTGGTTGGTATCGAGTCGTCCGCTGTTCTCGATGCCGTATTTGTCTTTCCAGTAGCTGTACTCAACACCCACGTATAACTGCTTGGCGCCCAGGTTCAGGGCCTTGCCCAGGTCGTATTTGACCTGTGGGT
>RCUI01000079.1_pt1 | contig 35956 bp, 27 predicted proteins | sample 2166121 | NCBI WGS metagenome assembly RCUI01 (sample SAMN09932700, study PRJNA488358) | compost metagenome | feature: garden; material: soil; isolation source: compost soil in succinic acid-enriched culture | place: Germany: Experimental Botanical Garden Goettingen | collected 2016-01-27
GTCTCGTGAATTTTTATTGGTATATTTTCATGAAAAACTACCAGATAAATTTCACTAGTCCAAGCCCCCGCAGCGCAAAGACCCCGCCACCCACCGAAAAGCAGGCAGCGGGGACCGGTTACGGTTTGGCTTGGGCTTTGTTTTTCTCTTCGATTTTCGCGTCTACCGCCGCGCGGATCTGGTCGATGCTGAAGCTGGCCGGCTTCTGGCTGGGCGGGTATTCGATGAAGGTCTGTAAGAACCTTGCGGCCTTGGCGACGCCCGCCGCCAGCAAGAAGGAGTTCTTCACGGTCCAGTCGTAGTACTGGTCAGACACGATGTCGGCGCGCTCATACGGGTCCATGCGCAAATTGAAGAGTTTGGGCACGCGCAAAGGCACGAACGGGCTGCTCCAGACGGCAAAACCACCCGGTTCCCGTTGTTCGGCGAACACCACCTTCCAGTTGTCATAGCGCATGGAAACCAGCACGCCGTCGTCGTTGAAGTAATAGAACTCGCGACGCTCGCCTTTTGGCTGTTGCCCGGTCAGGTACGGCAGTTGGTTGTAGCCGTCCAGATGCACTTTAAAGTGGGTGTCGCCGCTGGTCGGTGACCAGCCCTTGAGAAGTTTGTCTTTGACCTGGGTTTCACCTGCGGCCGCGAGCAGGGTAGGGAACCAGTCCATGCCCGAGAACATCTCGTTCGAGACTTCACCGGCCTTGATCTTGCCCGGCCAGCGCACGATGGCCGGCACCCGGTAGGCGCCTTCCCAGTTGGAGTTTTTCTCGTTGCGAAAGGGTGTCGTCGCCGCGTCTGGCCAGGAGAACTGGTTCGGGCCGTTGTCGGTGGTGTAAACGACGATGGTGTTGTCGGCGATATTCAGGTCATCGAGGGACTTCAGCAGCTTACCGACGTCGCCGTCGTGCTCAAGCATACCGTCGGCGTAATCGTTGCCGGGCATACCGCTTTGACCCTTGTGCGCGGCGCGCACATGGGTGAACAAGTGCATGCGCGTGGTGTTCATCCAGACGAAGAAGGGCTTGTCGGCCTTGGCCTGTTTCGCGATAAACGCTTGGGCTGCGGCGGTGGTTTCGTCGTCGATGGTTTCCATGCGCTTGGAAGTCAGGGCACCGGTGTCTTCGATCTTGCCATCGGCGTAGCTGTGGATCACCCCGCGCGGCGTTCTGGCCTTGACGAAGTCCGGGTCATCCTTGGGCCAGTACTCACGTTCGGGTTCTTCTTCGGCATTGAGGTGGTAGAGGTTGCCGAAGAACTCGTCGAAACCGTGGTTGGTCGGCAGGAATTCGTCTTTGTCACCCAGGTGGTTCTTGCCGAATTGGCCCGTGGCATAGCCCTGCGACTTGAGCGCCTGGGCGATGGTGATGTCACGTTTTTGCAGGCCGATCGGCGCACCTGGCACGCCGACTTTGGTCAGGCCGGTGCGCAGCGGTGACTGGCCGGTGATAAACGACGAGCGCCCGGCGGTGCAGCTGTTCTCCGCATAGTAATCGGTAAACAACATGCCTTCGCGGGCGATCCGGTCGATGTTCGGTGTCTTGTAGCCAAGCACGCCCATGGAATAGGCGCTGATGTTGGTCTGGCCGATGTCGTCGCCGAAGATCACCAGAATGTTGGGTTTCTCCGCGGCCCCGGCAGTTGCCGAAAACGCCAGGACCGAAGCCGCCATCCAGGCGAGCTTCGGTAGCCACTTAATTATTCGAGTCATTTGACTGGCTCCTTGTTGATGGGCGTCGCGTTAAGCGACCAACAGCCATGTTCGAGCGTCGTCAACACGACCGCGCCACCCGTATCAGGTGGCACGGCGCATTGACGAAACTCCATCGGTGTACAGCGGGCTTGCTCCGTGAGCCGGCCTTATTGCAGATTGCCCGCGACCGCGATGGTTTGTGCGGTGATGTAGTTCGACTCCGGCGAGCAGAACAGGTACACCGCGTCGGCCGCTTCCTGTGCGGTGCCCGGGCGGCCCAGCGGGTTGCGCTGGGCGAACGATTTGGCCGCTTCCGGGCTGATGCCGACCCGGATATCACGGCCTTCGATGTTCACCGTGGCACCGGCGTGGGCGTCGGCGCAGGTCATACGGGTTTCGATGAAGCCGAAGGCCACGGCGTTGACGTTGACCTTGAAGCGGCCCCATTCGCGCGCCAGCGCCCGGGTCATGCCGATCACACCGGCCTTGGCCGAGGAGTAGTTCATTTGCCCGGCGTTGCCGTTAAGGGCCGAGACCGACGAGATGTTCACCACTTTACGGAACACTTCACGCTCTTGCGCCGCATCGGCCTGGGCCTGGGCCTTGATGATCGGATAGGCCGCACGCAGGATGCGAAAGGGCGCGGTCATGTGGCAGTCGAGAATCGCGTACCACTGCTCGTCGCTCATCTTCTGAATCACGTCGTCCCAGGTGTAGCCGGCGTTGTTGACGATGATATCGATGGCGCCAAAGCTGTCCATGGCGGTCTTGATGTAGCGGTCGCCGAAGTCCGGGGCGCTGACGTTGCCGTGGCAAACGGCGGCTTCGCCGCCCATTTTGCGAATCAGTTCGGCGGTTTCGTGAGCCGGGTCGACATCCAGGTCGTTGATCACCACGCGTGCGCCTTCGCTTGCCAGTTTCAGGGCGATTTGCTGACCGATACCGCGACCGGAACCGGTCACCAGTGCAACTTTGCCTTCAAGTTTTGCCATGGGGTGTTGCTCCTCGATTCTTGGGATTGTTTACAGAGCGATCACGGCGTCACCAACAATCTTGGTCTCGCCGTATTGATTGGTCGTGCGTACTTCGACTTTGATGCGTTGCTCGCCACAGGCTTCGAAGCGCTCAACCACGGTGCCAGTGCAGGTGATCCGGTGCCCCAGGTGGGTGATGCCGAGAAAACGCACGCCGAACTCGCGCAATTGACGCTGATCGACCCACTGGGTCAGCAGGCGGCCGAGGTAGGCCATCGACAGCATGCCGTGGGCGAAGACATCGGCCATGCCCGCCTTGCGCGCATAGTCGATATCGATATGAATGGCGTTGTGATCACCCGAAGCACCGGCGAACAAGGCCAGCGTGGTGCGGTTGATCGGGGCCAGAGCCAGGGGTGGCAAGGTGTCGCCGATGTTCAGATGTTCCAGGCTTGTAGCGTTCATCAGGGTTCTCCGCTTCAGCTGTTGCGCTGCACAAGCACGCTGCGCAGGTCCGCAACGTGCTCACCGTGCTGATTGGTGACTCGGGTTTCGCGCACCACGAACTCCAGCGCGCCACCTTTCTTGTCGTAGATGTCGGCGATGCGCACGTCGAAGCGCAGCGTGTCTCCGGCATAGGCCATGCGGTGATAACGGAACGACTCTTCACCGTGCAGGATGCGCGCGGTGACGATGCCCAGCTCGTCGCGCCAGGCGTTCGACGGGATCTGAAATTCCAGCGAGAACAGGAAGGTTGGCGGCAGCGGCAAGCCCGGATAGCCGGCATCGCGCGCCGCTTGTTCGTCGAAATAGATCGGATTGGTTTCGCCGATGGCCTTGGCGAAAAAGCGCAGTTGCCCGGCTTCGGCGGTGGCGAGGAAGGTCGGCAGTTGTCTGCCGATGTGTTTTTTGTCGATCATCTGCATGGCTCCTTTGAGTACCGGGCGTGTCAGTTTTTCTGGTACACGGTGACCACGCAGGCGCCGCCCAGGCCAAGGTTGTGCTGCACGGCGATGCGCGCGTTTTGCACCTGGCGCTGCTCGGCGCTGCCGCGCAGCTGATGGGTCAGCTCGTAGCACTGGGCCAGGCCGGTGGCGCCCAGCGGGTGGCCTTTGGAGAGCAGGCCGCCAGACGGGTTGGTGACCCATTCGCCGCCATAGGTGTTGTCGCCATCGTTGACCAGTTGCTCACCACCGCCCTCGGCGCACAGGCCCAGGCCCTCGTAAGTCAGCAGCTCGTTTTGTGCAAAACAGTCGTGCAGTTCGATCACGTCGATGTCTTGCGGGCCTATGCCGGCCTGGTTGTAAGCAATGTCGGCGGCCATGCGGGTCATGTCGAATCCGACCACGCGGATCATGTCCTTGGCGTCGTACGTGCTTGGCAGGTCGGTGGTCAGTGCCTGACCGGCGATCAGCACGTCGGTGCGCAGACCGTGTTTCTTAGCGAACGCTTCGGACACCACGATCGCGGCAGCAGCGCCACAGGTCGGCGGGCAGGCCATCAGACGGGTCATGACGCCTTCCCACAACATCGGGGCGGCCATGACGTCTTCAGTGCTGACCACGTTGCGGAACACCGCCAGTGGGTTGTTGGCGGCGTGGCGACTGGCCTTGGCGCGAATCTTGGCGAAGGTTTCCAGGCGCGTGCCGTACTTGTGCATGTGCGCCTGGCCGGCGCCACCAAACTGACGAATCGCATTGGGCAGGTCAGGCATGCCGATCAATTCATTGGCCAGCACCAGCGCGCGCTCAGTGGCGGGTGCGCGGTCATTCCAGGCAGATTTCAGCGCGCCCGGGTTCATGTGTTCGAAGCCAAACGCCAGGGCACAGTCCACCGCACCGCTTTGTACCGCCTGACGAGCGAGGAACAGGGCGCTGGAACCGGTGGCACAGTTGTTGTTGACGTTGACCAGCGCAATGCCGGTCATGCCCACCCGGTACAGGGCTTTCTGGCCGCAGGTGGAGTCGCCGTAGACGTATCCGGCGTAGGCCTGCTGGATGTCGCTGAAGTCCAGTCCGCAGTCGCTCAGGGCCAGGCGAATAGCCTGTTCGCCCATAACGTCATACGGCTCGTTGGTTCCCGGCTTTTTGAACGGGATCATGCCGACGCCAGCCACGAATACCTTGTTGCTCATCGTGCTTTTCCTTTTTTTGTTTTGAGGGTCAGAGCTTGCGCGCGATCAGTTCGCGCATGACTTCACTGGTGCCGCCGTAGATGCGGTTGACGCGCATGTCGACGAAGGCGCGGGCAATCGGGTACTCCATCATGTAGCCGTAGCCGCCGTGCAGCTGGACCATGTCGTCGATGCATTGCCACAGGGTTTCGGTGGTGTAGAGCTTGGCGATCGCCGCTTCTTCGAGCGTCAAGCGCCGGCGCATGTGCTCGCCCAGGTAGTAGTCGACCATCACGCGCATGGCGCAGGCCTGCGCCTTGATGTCGGCGAGCTTGAATTTGCTGTTCTGGAAGTCCCACACGGTCTGGTTGAAGGCCTTGCGCTCCTTCACGTAGTCGATGGTCTGTTCCAACAGGCGTTCGAGCTTGGCGGCAGCGGACACAGCGATGGAGAAACGTTCCTGGGGCAGCTCGCCCATCAGGTAGGTAAAACCCAGGCCTTCTTCGCCGAGGCGGTTAGCGACCGGTACGCGGACGTTGTCGAAGAACAGCTCGGCGGTGTCCGCGGCATGTTGGCCGACCTTCTCCAGTTTGCACCCGCGCTTGAAGCCGGCACGGCTGGCCTCCACGGCAATCAGGCTGATGCCTTTGGCGCCAGCGGCCGGATCGGTTTTGCACACGACGATTACCAGGTCGGCGGTCAGGCCGTTGCTGATGAAGGTCTTGCTGCCGTTGATCACGTATTCGTCGCCGTCGCGCATGGCGGTGGTGCGCACGGCCTTGAGGTCGCTGCCGGTGCCTGGTTCGGTCATGGCGATGGCCAGGATGATCTCGCCGGCGCAGATGCCCGGCAGCCACTTTTGTTTCTGTTCTTCGTTGCCGCAGCGATTGATGTAAGGCGCGATGACGTCGGAGTGCATGCCGAAGTAGGCGCCACTGACGCCGGCCCGGGCGAACTCCTCGTTGAACACCGCGCTGTGGCCGAAATCTCCACCGCCACCGCCGTACTCGGTCGGCAGGGTGATACCCAGCAAGCCTTCTCGCCCGGCCTTGAGCCAGGTTTCGCGGTCGACCTGACCGGCTTTGTTCCAGTCGGCCTGGCGCGGCAGGCATTCGCGTTCGAAAAAGCGCCGCGCGGTGGTGCGGAACATCTCATGGTCGTCGCGGAAAACGGTTCGGGCGATATGCACGCAAGACTCCTCAATGATCGCGGGCCGGCTTGCTCTGGCCAGGCGCTGATGCAGGCGCGAGTTGCGCCGTTGAACTGAGGGTTACGATAGGCTGGGGTACAGAGGGCGAACGCCACCCGAGGTGGGTGGCGGGCAGGGAATTGATCGCCCTTGGGGAGAAGCACAATCCAGTGTGGGAGCTGGCGAAGCCTGCGATTTGAGCGCGAAGCGGTCGCAGGTACTTGCAGCCAAAACGGGCCTCGGGACTGCTGTGCAGCCATCGCTGGCACGCCAGCGCCTACAAGGCCTGTTATTGAGCGGCGTGACCGGTATCGCTTTGCGATTCCAGATCCCGTACCCGTGCCACCGCTTCATCGCGACTGTTGACGCCGAGCTTGCTGTAGATATGGCTCAGGTGCCACTTCACGGTTTCCGGAGAAAGCCCCAGGGCACGGGCGATTTTCTTGTTGGGCAAAGCCTGGGCAAGCAAGCGTACGACCTCGGTTTCCCGTTCGCTCAACGGCTCCCTGCCGGCGGCAAGCGCTTTGCTCGGGGTGGCCACAGAGGGTTTTGCCGTCGGTACCGCAGGCGTCTTGACCTGGGCTTCCTGCAGGCGCTCGACATAAAACGTCAGTACCGGGTCTAGCGCTTCTCGGCTGGCGATGTCAGAGATCAGCTCCAACGCCTTGGGGTGGGCGTCGAGCAGGCTGCGCAGCAAGCCGAAACGCTGTCCACGGCGCAGGGCTTCGAGGACTTTGGCACGGGCGGCCTGCGCATTACCACGCTGGGACTCGATGACTGCGCTGAGTACCATCAGGCGCACGGCACCGAGTTGGCGACGGTGCATTTCACAGGTTTCAATCAATTGCTCGATACGCACCAGTGCGCCATCCAGGTCGCCCTGATGAAGCTGCCAGCGCGCCCGCGCGTTTTCAGTAAGGATGTGAATTTCCTTGAGCGCCGTGTGCCCGGCATCCGGGTGGCGGGCATCAATGGCTTCCAGGCGCGTCAGTTTGGCGTGTGCCTGCGCCGGTTCACCGAGCATGATCAGCCAGCGAATCTGCCACGTCAGGCTATACGCTTGCAGGCGCTCCAGGCCGTGCTTGATCGCGTACTCATCGAGCCGCTCGACATAGGCCAGGGCTTCTTGATGATTACCCGCCAGCCATTGCACGTGCCACAGCACCTGCATCACCCGCAATACAGAATCGGGAATCGAGATCCGCTCAAGAATATCGACCCAGCCCGACAGCAGTTTGAACGCTGCATCGACCTCATTGGTTTCGTAGAGCACCTCGCCCAGCAGTGCCGCAGAGAGGTACGTCGCATCAGCACCGGCTTTGCCGCACTGCGTGGCTTCATGCATCACATCCCGGTAAACCCGCTCGGCCAGCTTCATCTGCCCTTCGAGGGCATGGCTCAAGCCCAGCATGCAGCGCCCCTGAAGGCTGCCTGCGGTGGTGCCCAGCAGGGGTTCGCCATTGATCAGCAGCGCAGGCCGGTCCAGTTGCACCTGGCGTGCCTTTTCGTATTCGCCCCGGTGCATGTAGAGCCAGGAGAGGATATTGGCGCAGGAGCCAAGCGCCACGGCATTGCTGTCGGCTGGCGGGTTGAGCAGTTGCGGCAACACCGCCATGGCTGCGTCGGTGTCATCACGCTGCAAGGCAAGGGAGGCACGCAGTAGCGCGATCATGAAACGATCATGGACTTCGCTCTCGGGCACGTCCTGGAACAGCTGATCAAGACTGTGGGTGCAGCCGATGAAGTCCCGGGCATAGAGCTGCATCCGGGTCTTGAGAATGCGCAGTTTTACCCGCGCCTGTACCTGCTCGACCGGCAACAGCCGAACCAGCTCGATCAGCATGCGCAGGTCGCCGTGGGCGTAGAGCGATTCGGTGTGTTGTTCCACCAGGTCCGCGGCGGCATCGGGATCGCCGGACATGACGGCGTGGTGAACTGCTTCATCCAGATGCTGGTGCTGACCAAACCATTCCCAGGCTCGCGTGTGCACCGCTCGTTGTTCGGTCTGGCTGCGCGAATCGAAATATTTGAGCAGCGTTTCACGCAACAGCGGGTGCAGGCGATACCAGGTTTCTCGCTCGGCACTGTCTACCGGGATCAGGAACAGGTTGTCACGTTCCAGGCGCGCGAGCAGGGCATTGGCTTCGTGGACCGCTTGCGGGTTACCGCTGAGGGCGGCGCACAACGAGGCGCAAAAGCGGTTGCACACGGCCATGAGCAGCATCAGGTCGAGGTCCGTCGGCGACAGATGGGACAACACTTCGACTTCGAAAAAATCCGCGAACGCCTTGTCGTCTCGCACCTGTGTCTGACTGCTGGAGGTGGCCAGCGGGCGATTTTTCTTGCGGCTGACGGCCAGCAGTTGCAGGCCGGCTACCCAGCCGTCGGTCAGCTCGTGTATCTGCTTGGCGTCGCGGGCGTTGATTTCGCCCAGTTGGGCTTTGAGAAACTGTTCGGATTCGGAGGGGGTGAAGCGCAAATCGCGCAGGTTCAGTTCCAGCACCTGTTCCTGACTGCGCAGCCGCGCCAACGACAAGGGCACCGCACTGCGTGACACCAGTGCCAAGTGCAGGTTGGCAGGGGCGTAATCGATCAGCCATTGCAGGGCCTGATGAATGCCCACGTCGGTCAGATGGTGGAGGTCGTCGAGTACCAGCACCAATTCGCGGGTACGGCTGGTAATGCTGCGCACCAGGGTAATCACAGTGCGCTCCACTGCTTCGCTATCGATACCGCGGCCTTCCAGCTGGGTGGCTTCGTGTACCAGGCTCGGGTCGATCTGACCGAGGCTGGCCAGCAGGTAGTCGAGAAAGCGCGTCAGTTCGTTGTCGTCGGCAGACAGCGTCAGCCATGCCACATCGAAGCCCAAGGGCAGCAGCGCCTGACGCCAGGCGATCAGCGTCGAGGTTTTGCCGCAGCCGGCTGGCCCCTTGAGCACTATGCAGCGCTGGCGGCGTGCCTTGAGCATCTGATCCTGCAAGCGTTCACGGGAAATCAGGCGCCCGGTGCTGCGCGGCGGGATCAGCTTGGTGCTGACGATCGGCGACTGTGTCGGATTCAAGACCAGGCGGGTGGGCGTATCCGAGGCTGTGGGCTTACGGGGTTTGTCCATGAGGCTGTCCGAATCTTTTTTTTATGAAAGTGCACTGAACCCAGACGAGTGTAACCCACCACCCGCACGTCATGGCCCTGTGTTCGGCATTCGCCACCCGATGTGGGTGGTGGTTGCAGGCACAGCGGTTGATTTACTGGATGACACAACAATAGGGGGTGCTGTCTGGCGCTCCGTCAGGGCATTGGAGCAACGGCAATGGGTGTATTGAGCGGCATTCGCGTGGTGGAGTTTGAGGCAATCGGCCCAGCGCCTTTTGGCACGATGCTACTGGCCGATATGGGCGCCGACGTGGTGCGGATCGACCGCGCGGTGGCGGCGAGTGACCTGGGCCCGAAGTTCGACGGCAAGCGTGCCGATGTGACCGGCCGCAACCGACGTTCGCTGACGTTGGACCTGAAAAACCCGCAAAGTATCGCTGCCGCACTGGAGCTGATCGAGCGTGCCGATGTGCTGATCGAGGGCTTTCGTCCCGGCACCCTGGAGCGTCTGGGCCTTGGGCCCGAGGTGGCCTTGGCGCGCAACCCGCGGCTGGTCTATGCACGCATGACCGGGTGGGGCCAGACCGGGCCGATGGCCGAGCGCGCTGGCCATGATCTGAACTACATCGCCTTGTCCGGTGTGTTGTCTGCCATTGGTCCGGCGGGTGGGCGCCCGGTGCCACCGCTTAACCTGGTGGGCGATTACGGCGGTGGCGGCATGTTGCTGGCGATGGGCGTACTGGCGGCGCTGGTGAATGTACAGCGCGGTGGGGCCGGGCAAGTTGTCGATGCCGCCATGACCGAAGGTGCGGCACAGCTGGGCTCGGTGATCTGGGGCCTGCTGGCCGGCGGTCACTGGCAGGAACAGCGCGGCAGCAACCTGCTCGATGGCGGCGCGCCGTGGTACGACACCTATGAAACCCTCGATGGCCTGCATATGTCGATCGGTCCGATCGAGTCGCGCTTCTACACGCAGATGCTGGAAATCCTCGGGCTGGCTGAAGCAGACCTTCCACGCCAGCACGACCGCGCCGGTTGGCCGCGTTTGCGTGAGGCCTTTACCGCCGCATTCCTTGGCCGTACCCGTGAGCAGTGGGCGCAAGCGTTCGCCGCCAGCGATGCTTGCGTGGTGCCGGTGCTCGGCTTTGCCGAAGCCGCCGAGCATCCCCACAGTCGTGCCCGCGGCAGCTTTATCGAGGTCGACGGCGTGGTCCAGCCGGTGCCGGCCCCGCGCTTTCTCGGCACGCCTTCTGCGCACCCGCGACCGGCGCCACAACGCGGCGAGCATGGTCACGCCGCACTGCGTGACTGGGGCTTCGACAGCGTCGCTATCGAGCGTCTGCAGGCGCTGGGGCTGGGCTTCACGGCCTGACCGCGATCCCGTGACAACAACCTAGAAGTTTCGCCGCGCAGGAGTTAGCCCATGGCCATTCAGTTCAAGATCATCAATCACGTGGCGCTGATCACGCTCGATGCGCAGCCGTTGAACAATGCGCTGACCGTCAGCGACTTGATGCACCTGCGCAAGACTCTGGTGGCGTGCCAGGACGATGAGCAGGTCCGCGTCATTGTCCTCACCGGTGCCGGTGAACGCGCGTTTTGTTGTGGTGCGAGTCACCGGGAGACGTTGCTGGCGGCGGCCGGTTATGTCGCCGGTTCAATGAAAAGTCGCGAAACCGAAGCCGAAGAGGGCGGTTACACCCGTCTGTTCGACTTCAGTGACCTGGAAATCTGGAAGCCGGTCATCGCCGCCGTCAATGGCGCCTGCCTGGGCGGCGGTCTTGAGCTGGCGCTGCAGTGCGACCTGCGTATCGCCGCAGCCAGCGCCACATTCGGCTTGCCCGAAGTGCATGACGCAACCATTCCGGCTGCCGGTGGCGTGCAGTACCTGCTGCGTGCCGTGCCTGCGGCCCATGCGATGAAAATCGCCCTGAGCGGCGAGCCGATCAGCGCCGAGGACGCTTTGCGCATCGGCCTGGTCAGCGACCTGCTGACCCCGGACCTGCTCCTGCCGACAGCGCTGCACCTGGCCGAACGCATCGCCGCCAATGGCCCGCTGGCGGTGCAGTCGATCAAGCGCCTGGCGGTGCAGACCGCCCACCTGACGCCGCGGGATTTCGTCACCCAGGCCCATCTTTACTGGGGGTTGCTGCGCGACAGCAAGGATCACGCCGAAGGGCGCGTGGCGGTTGCCGAGAAGCGTCCACCGAAATACACCGGTGCCTGATAGCGCGCCACACCGCTGTGTTCTTCCTTACCCGAAAACAATAATTCACAGGAGAACCCCATGTACCTCACCCAAGGTCTGCACCACGCGCTGCAGCAACGACCTCATGCCCTGGCGACGGTGTTTCGCGGCCGGCGCCACACCTATACCCAGTTGGCTGACCGAGTTGCGCGCCTGGCAGGGGCGTTGCAACACCTGGGCATGCACACTGGCGACCGTGTTGGCCTGCTGGCGCTGAACTCCGATCGCTTCCTCGAATACTACCTGGCCACCTGGTGGGGCGGGGGCGTGGTCAATCCGGTCAACATCCGCTGGAGCGTGGCGGAAATCGTCTACTCGCTGGACGACTGCGACACCCGCATCCTGATGATCGATGACACCTTCCTGCCCATGGCCGAGGCCATTGCCGGCAGCGCCAAGGTACGCCCGCTGCTGATTCATGTCGGCGACGGTCCGGCCCCCGAGGGCATGCTCTCCTACGAACAACTGATCAGTGACGCTGCGCCGGTCGACGACGCCTTTCGTGGCGGCGACGAGCTGGCCAGCATCATGTACACCGGCGGCACCACTGGCCGGCCCAAAGGCGTGATGCAGTCGCACATGAACCTGTGGTCGGCGGCAGTGGCGCGGGCCGCCGATGTGCCGGTGCCGGCCGATGCCTTGACCCTGCACATCGCGCCGATGTTCCACCTCGCGGCGCTCTCAAGGGTGATTCTGATCTCGTTACTTGGCCTGCCCGCGATCTTCGTGCCGGCCTTCGATGCGCTGGACGTGATGCAAACCATCGAACGTGAGCGCATCACCGACATCCTGATCGTGCCGACCATGATCCAGGCGTTGATCATGCACCCGGATTTCGCCCGCTATGACCTCAGCTGCCTGCGCAGCCTGACCTACGGCGCTTCGCCGATTGCCGTGCCGTTGCTGGAACTCGCCCTGAAGTCCTTGCCGAAGGTCGAGTTCACCCAGGGCTACGGCATGACTGAGGCTGCCCCGCCGATCAGCGCCAACGGTCCGGAGAATCATGGCCCGGAAGGCATCGCCAATGGTCGCCTGCGTTCCGCCGGCCGCCCGGGACTGGGGGTGATGGTGCGCATCGTCGACGAACATGACAACGAAGTCCCACGCGGTACGGTGGGTGAAGTGGTGGTCCGTGGCCCGAACATCATGCTCGGCTACTGGAACAAGCCCGAGGAAACCGCCCAGGCCCTGCGTGGCGGCTGGATGCACACCGGTGACGGTGCCTACATGGACGAGGATGGCTACCTCTACATTGTCGACCGCTTCAAGGACATGATCGTCAGCGGTGGCGAGAATGTTTACTCGGGCGAAGTCGAAAGCGCCATCGCCAGCCACCCTGCAGTCGCAGCCTGCGCGGTGATCGGTATTCCTTGCCAGCACTGGGGCGAAGCCGTGCACGCGGTGATCGTGCTCAAGCCCGATCGCGACGCGCTGGGCGCCGAGATCATCGAACACTGCCGGCAGCAGATTGCCGGCTACAAGACCCCGAAGTCCGTCGAGTTCCGCGCCACGTTGCCGCTGTCCGGCGCCGGCAAGGTGCTCAAGCGCGATTTGCGCGAACCGTTCTGGGCCGGCAAGGATCGGGGTGTGAGCTGATCCCATGTACATGACCCAATGTCTGCAGCGCACGCTGCAGCAAAACCCGGATCATACCGCGACCGTTTTTGCCGACCGCCGCCAGACCTATCGCCAGTTTGGCGATCGCGTCGCGCGCCTGGCCGGTGCCTTGCAACGCCTGGGCATGGCGGCGGGTGACCGGGTCGGGATGCTGGCGTTCAATTCCGATCGCTATCTCGAATACATCATGGGCGTCTGGTGGGGCGGCGGGGTGCTCAACCCGGTGAACATTCGCTGGAATGTGGCGGAGATCGTCTATTCGCTGGACGATTGCGCCACCGCCATCCTGATTGTCGACGAGCACTTCGCCGTCATGGCTGAATGTATCCGCAAGACCGCCCAACGGGTGCCGCAGTTCATCTACGCCGGTGAAGGCGAAGTACCGCCGGGGATGCTGGGTTTCGAGCAGTTGATCGAGCAGGCTACCGCGGTTGAGGATGCCGGACGCGGCGGTGACGACCTGGCCTGCATCATGTACACCGGCGGCACCACCGGTTTGCCCAAGGGCGTCATGCAATCGCATCTGAATCTGTGGTCGGCGTGCATGCCACGGATGGTCGATATGCCGCCAATACGCGGTGGTCGGCTGTTGCACGTTGCGCCGTTGTTCCATATTGCCGGCATGGCCCGCGCGCTGATTCAATTCCTGGCCGGCGAAAGCCATGTGCTGGTGTCGGGTTTCGATGCCTTGGAGGTATTGCAGGTCATCGAGCGGGAGCGGGTCACCGAGACGCTGTTGGTGCCGACCATGATCCTTGCACTGCTGGCCCATGCGGACTTCGAGCGCTATGACCTCAGCAGCCTCAAGCGCCTGACCTACGGGGCCTCACCCAGTGCCGGCGACATGGTCGAGCAGGTGCTGGCGCGGCTTCCCGACCTGGAGCTTTCGCATTCCTATGGCTTGACTGAAGCCTGCCCGGTGGTGTCGAGCAATCTGCCCTGGAATCACACGGCCGAAGCCCGCAAGAGCGGTTTGTCGCGTTCAGTCGGGCGCGGCGGGTTGGGTGTGAATGTGAAGATTGTCGATCCTCAAGGTCACGAAGTGCCGCGCGGCACGGTGGGCGAGATCATCGTGCGCGGGCCGAACATCATGCTTGGCTACTGGAACAGGCCTGAGGAAACCGCCAGGGCATTGCGCGACGGTTGGCTGTACACCGGCGACGCGGCGTACATGGACGAGCAGGGTTACCTGTTCATCGTCGACCGCCTCAAGGACATGATCGTCACCGGCGGCGAAAATGTTTATTCGGCCGAGGTCGAACATGTGCTCGCGCGTCACCCGGCGGTGGCGCTGTCTGCGGTGATCGGTGTGCCCCATGAACGATGGGGCGAAGCGGTGCATGCCGTGGTTGTCCTCAAGCCTGGCGCTGAGGTTGACGAAGGGCAATTACGCCTGCATTGCCGTGAGTTCATTGCGGGCTACAAATGTCCCAAGAGTGTGGAGTTCCGCGCAGCACTACCGCTCTCGGCGGCGGGCAAAGTGCTCAAACGCGAACTGCGTAAACCACGTTTGTAGTGGCTGACCGGGCAGGCCGAAGCCCCTGCAGATAGCGCGCTCCGAGCGCAATCTGACTTCCCCCGAGCACCCGCGATCGCTACCCGATGCGGGTGGCTTCAACACCCACCCCCCCTCAATACATTGGACTCACGTACCAGGCGCACACCTGCCTGGCCAGTCACTGGAGAGTCCGATGCATATCAACCGTACCGTGTACCGTGAAGACCATGAAATGCTGCGCGAAACCGCGCGCCGTTTCTTCGAGCGTGAGTGCTTGCCCAAACAGGCGCAGTGGGACGAAGCCGGGCAGGTCGATCGGGAAACCTGGCTCAAGGCCGGTCGGCATAACCTGCTGTGCCTTACCGTGCCGAGCGAATACGGTGGCGGTGGCGGCGACTTCGGCCACTCGGCGGTGTTGATCGAAGAGCTGTACCGCGCCGGTGTCTCAGGCTGGAGCCTGGGGGTGCACTCCGACATTACCGCGCCCTACATCGTGCGCCTTGGCAGCGAAGAGCAGAAGCACAAATGGCTGCCGAAAATCTGCACGGGTGAAACCGTGCTGGCGATTGCCATGACTGAACCGGGCACCGGTTCCGACCTCAAGGCGATCCGCACCACGGCCGTGCGTGACGGTGACGAGTGGGTCATCAACGGCAGCAAAACCTTTATCAGCAACGGTCTGACCTGCGACATGGTCGTGGTGGTGTGCAAGACCGACCCGAGCGCTGGCGCCAAGGGTTGCAGCCTGATCATGGTCGAGTGCGACCGGGAAGGATTCCGCCGTGGCCGCAAGTTGGAAAAAGTAGGCCAGGCCGCTGCCGACACCGCAGAGCTGTTCTTCGACAACGTCCGGGTACCGGTGGGTAACCTGCTCGGTGAAGAAAACAAAGGCTTCATCCACCTGATGGAAGAGCTGCCACAGGAACGCCTGGTGATCGCGCTGTACAGCGCCGCCAAACTCGAACGCCTGCTGGAGCAGACCATCGAGTACGTGAAAGACCGCAAGGCCTTCAACCAGACCGTGTGGGACTTCCAGAACACCAAATTCAAGCTTGCCGACATCAAGGCCCGGGCCACCGCGGTGCGTCTGACCGTCGACCACTACATCGGCGAACACATGCGCCGCCGCCTCACGGTGCAGGAGTCGGCAATCGCCAAGCTCCTGGCCACCGAAACCCTATGGAAGTGCATCGACGACATGGTCCAGCTGCATGGCGGCTACGGCTACATGATGGAGTACCCGATTGCCCGCGCCTTTGTCGACATGCGTGTGACGCGCATTTTCGGCGGTACCAGCGAAGTGTTGCGCGAGCTGATCGCGCGCCAGTTGTGATCCTTTCCCCTCATTTTACAGGTGACAGCATGAGCGAAAAAGTACTGGTTGCCGGCGTCGGCATGATCCCGTTCAGCAAGCCGAGCGCGAGCCCGACCTACGTGCAGATGGGCGCCGAAGCAGTGCGCCGCGCCCTGGCCGATGCGGCGATTGATTACGCGCTGGTTCAGGAGGCCTACGCCGGTTACGCCTATGGCGACTCCACCTGTGGCCAGACCGTGCTTTACGAAGTGGGCATGACCGGCATTCCGGTGGTTAACGTCAACAACAACTGCTCGAGCGGCTCCACCGCGCTTTACCTGGCGCGCAAGGCCATCGAATCCGGTTCTGCCGATTGCGTATTGGCGGTCGGCTTCGAACAGATGCAGGCCGGTGCGCTGAAGTCGCACTGGGACGACCGGCCGCCTACCCGCGAGCGCTTCCTGCCGATCCTGCGCGGCCTGACCGCTGACGTCGGCGCCGACATGCCGCAAGCCCTGCGCACTTTTGGCGGCGCTGGCCGTGAGTACATGCAGAAGTACGGCACGCGCATGGAAACTTTTGCCGCCGTGCGCGCCAAGGCCAGCCGTCATGCGGCCAATAATCCATTGGCCCTGTTTCGCAAGGTGCTGAGCACTGCCGAGGTGATGGCTGATCCCGTGCTGTGGCCGGGGGTGATGACCCGTTTGATGGCGTGCCCGCCGACCTGCGGTGGCGCTGCGGCGATCCTGGTGTCTGAGCGGTTTGCGAAGAAACACGGCTTGCGCCGCGATGTGCAGATCGTCGCCCAGGCGATGACCACCGACACGCCGGAATCGTTCAACTTCGAAAAACCGTCGATGCTCGATTGGGTCGGCACGCACATGACCCGCGCAGCGGTTGCTCAGGTCTACGAGAAAGCCGGCGTGGGTCCGGGTGACATTGACGTCTGCGAGCTGCACGACTGCTTCGCTCAGAACGAAGTGATCTGCTACGAGTCGCTGGGCTTCTGCCCCGAGGGCGGTGCAGAGCAATTTGTAATGGATGCCGACAACACCTACGGCGGGCAGATCGTGATCAACCCGTCCGGCGGCTTGCTCTCCAAGGGCCATCCATTGGGCGCTACCGGTCTGGCCCAGTGCTATGAGTTGACCCATCAGCTGCGTGGCAGCGCCGATCAGCGTCAGGTCGACGGCGCACGCCTGGCCATGGCGCACAACCTTGGACTGGGTGGCGCTTGCGTGGTGACGTTGTACGGAAAAGTCAGTGGAGGTGACCAGTGAGCAGCCTGCTCGATGCCTTCCGTCTGACCGCGTTGCCGGACCACGCAGAAGCCTTTCGCGCTGAAGTGCAAGGTTTTCTGCGTGAGCACTTGCCGAGCGTGCCGGCCGATGTGCGGGCGCGCAGCTGGACCGGGTTCGACGCCGCCTTCAGTCGCAAACTGGCCCAGCGTGGCTGGGTCGGGCTGACCTTGCCACCCGCCTATGGCGGCGCGGGACTGGATGCGTTCAGCCGCTTTGCCCTGGTCGAAGAGCTGCTGTCGGCCGGAGCCCCGGTTGCGGCGCACTGGATTGCCGATCGCCAGAGCGGGCCATTGATTCTCAAGTTCGGCAGCGATGCCCAGAAAGACTTCTACTTGCCGCGCATCTGTGCCGGTCAGGCGTTTTTCTGCATTGGCATGAGCGAGCCGAATGCCGGCTCTGACCTTGCCAGCGTGCGCAGCCGTGCCACGCCGTGCGACGGCGGTTGGCGTTTGAACGGGCGCAAGATCTGGACCACCAATGCCCATCACGCCGATTACATGATCGCACTGGTGCGCACCAGCGGCGCGCCCGAGGACCGTCACAACGGGCTGTCGCAATTCATCATCGACCTCAAACAGCCAGGCATCAGTGTGCGCCCCATCCGCGACCTGGCTGGCGATGCGCATTTCTCCGAGGTGGCGTTCGACGATGTGCTGCTGAGCCACGACGCCCTGGTGGGCGAGGAGGGCAGCGGCTGGAAACAGGTGAACGCCGAGCTGGCCTTCGAGCGCAGCGGGCCCGAGCGCTTCTACTCCAGCGTGGTGCTGCTCGACCTGTGGGCCAACACCTTGCGCCGTCACGGGGCGAGTGCCGCCGAGACCGCGTTGCTGGGCGGCTTTCTGACGCAACTGAGCAGCCTGCGCAACCTTTCGCTGGCGCTGACCGCGTTGCTTGCACGGGGCGAAAGCCCGGTGGTGGAGGCGGCGCTGGTCAAGGACATCGGTACCGAATTCGAACAGTCGATCCCGGCGGCAATTGCCGCAGCGATCGGTGCCAATCCGGATGCACCGGTGGACGAGGCGTTGTACCGCACCGTCGCCTACCTGAACCAGGTTGCGCCGACCTTCTCGTTGCGTGGGGGCACTCGGGAAATTCTGCGCGGCATGATCGCCCGCGGCCTCGGCCTACGTTGATATCGAACAGGAAACATCGCCATGTTCAAAGAAGCGATTGAAAAGATTCTGACTGACTTGTGTACGCCGACGCAGGTCCGTGCGGTGGAAAACGGTGACGGCGCCCAGGCATTGTGGCGTGCGTTGGAGGACGCTGGCTTTCTGCAGCTGTTGACGCCGGAGGCGGCCGATGGCGCCGGGCTTTCGCTAAACGCGCTGCTGCCGATTTTTCTCGCCTTCGGTCGCCATGCCATGCCGCTGCCCGCCGCCCAGAGCATCGCCGCCCGGGCATTGATGCGCGACTGCGCGCAGCTGCCGCCGGACGGCATGCTGACCCTGGCCGGCAGCAGTTATCGAGATGCCGAGGGTGGTGTGTGCGTCGCGCAAATGGCCTACGGCATGCTTGCCGAGCACGCGCTGGTGAACTTGGGCGGCGACCTGTTGCTGCTCGATTGCAGTCAGGCGCGACGCCAGCCCGTCGGTGTTCACGCCAGCCAGTGCGCCACGTTGTATTGGCCACGGCAAGCGGTCGGCGCGGCACTGGGCAGCAATGGCGAAGAGGTTCGCCTGTTCAGCGCCGCAATTCACGCGGCGAGCATTGCCGGTGCCATGCAGCGGGTGCTCGAGATGACGCTCGAGTACTGCAACGACCGGGTTCAGTTCGGCAAGGCCATCGGCAAGTTCCAGGCCGTTCAGCACCAGCTCAGCGTCATGGCCGAGCAGGTTGCCGCTTCGCGCATTGCCGCCGAACTGGCCTTTGCAAGTGAACATCCGGTTCCCGATCTGATTCCGACGGCCATTGCCAAGGCGCGCACCAGCATGGCCGTGCCTCAGGTCACCGCCACGGCCCATGCGCTGTTCGGTGCTATCGGCGTGACCGAGGAGCTGGACCTGCAGCTATTCACCCGCCGCCTGCACGAGTGGCGCCTCAGCGAAGGTTCGGAAACCTGGTGGAACGGCCTGGTCGGGCAGGCGCTGTTGGCGCAACCGCAGGCTACCGCCAGTGAATTCGTGCGCCACGTTTCCCCCTCATCTCAATTCGCCTGAGGACTCTTTGATGAGCAACTTTTTGCTGTACGAACAACAGGGGCATGTCGTCACCCTGACGATGAATGATCCCGAACGGCGTAACCCGTTGACTGGCAACAGCGCCGTGCCTGAGTTTCTCGAAGCCATCGAACGCATCGAGCGTGACAGCAGTGTCCGCGCGGTGATCATCACCGGGGCTGGCAGTGCCTTTTGCTCCGGCGGCAACGTGCGTGACATGGACCGCTATGCGCAGATGTCGGGTATGCAGTTGCGTCAGGAATATCGCACCGGCATCCAGCGCTTGCCGCTGGCGCTGTTCAATCTGGAAGTGCCGGTGATCGCCGCGGTCAATGGTGCAGCCATTGGTGCCGGGCTCGATCTGGCCTGCATGTGCGACATCCGCGTGGCGTCCGAAAACGCCAGGTTTGCCGAGAGCTTCGTCAAGCTGGGGATCATCCCCGGAGACGGTGGTGCATGGTTGTTGCCGCGCATCATCGGCCTGTCGCGGGCCACCGAACTGACCCTGACCGGGCAGATGATCGACGCCCACCAGGCGGCGCAATGGAACCTGGTGTCGCGCGTGGTCCCGGCTGAACAGCTGCTGGACAGCGCCCGCGAAATCGCCGCAGCGATTGCCGCAAACCCGCCGCATGCAGTGCGTCTGGCCAAGCGCCTGTTGCGCGAAGCCTTGCACACCCGGCTCGACACCCTGCTGGAAATGTCCGCGACCTTTCAGGTGCTGTCGCACCAGACCGCCGATCACCGCGAAGCCGTGGCGGCGTTTATCGACAAGCGCCCAGCGTCGTTCAGCGGCTAAGTGTCACCGTGCGTAACGCCTGCCGGGCACCTCGCCAAGCGGGTTGTTACACCACTGAAAAACAGGCGCAAAACCCTTCATCCAAATCACCCGTTCGGGTGTGAGGACCTTACCGGCGCCTCGTTAGCATGAGCGCTCACCACGTTATCTTTTACCGGGGAAACCGCATGACAAGAACAACAATGCGCGGCGTCTTTCAGCCCAGTCTGCTGGCCGTAGCAGTGATGGTTGCCACCTCTGCGAGTAATCAGGCCCACGCGGTCGATTTCACTATTGGCCAGATACAGGGGTCGTTCGATTCGTCACTGTCTATCGGTGCCAGTTGGTCGACAGCCAGTGCGGACAAGCAGTTCATCTCCAACTTCAACTCCCAGGGCGTGACCGGTGGCGAGTCCGCCTCGCGGACCACCGACGACAACCGTTTGAACTTCAAGCGCGGCGAGACCTTTTCGAAGATCTTCAAGGGCGTGCATGATCTGGAGCTGAAGTACGGCGACAGTGGTGCCTTCGTGCGCGGCAAGTACTGGTACGACTTCGAGCTGATGGATGAAAGCCGTCCGTTCTACGACATCGATGATTCGGGGCGTGATCGTGCGGCCAAGTCCTCCGGAGCGATGTTCCTCGACAGCTTCGTCTACCACAACTACAGCCTTGGCGATCAGGTCGGCAACGTGCGGCTCGGCAAGCAAGTGGTGAGCTGGGGTGAAAGCACATTTATCGGCAACTCGATCAACAGCATCAACCCGATTGACGTGGCTGCCTTGCGCCGTCCCGGCGCCGAAGTCAAAGAAGGGCTGATTCCAGTCAACCTGCTCTACGTGTCCCAGGGCCTGGCCGACAACATCACCGCCGAAGCGTTCTACCAGCTGGAGTGGGACAAATCGGTCGTCGACAACTGCGGCACGTTCTTCGGCAACGACGGCGTACCGCAAGGCTGCAACGACCGGCTGGTGGTCGCCGGCCTTGACCTGCCACCGGGTGCGGCGAGCAACACCGGCGGCCTCGGCGCAATCGCCGCCGGTACTGACGATGCCTTCATTCCACGCCTCAAAGACAACGATGCACGTGACAGCGGCCAGTTTGGCGTGGCCTTGCGCTGGTATGTACCGGAGGCGAACGACACCGAGTTCGGCGCCTATGCACTGAATTACCACAGTCGCAACCCGTACCTGAGCATCAACCAGATGAGCAGTGCGGCCGGCGGTGTGGCCTCGGCACGCAGCGTGCGTTACTTCATCGACTACCCGGAAGACATCCGCCTCTATGGCCTGAGCTTCCAGACCAACGTCTCGGGCGTGTCGCTGGGTGGCGAAGTCAGCTACCGGCCGAACATGCCGCTGCAACTGAACACCGCCGACCTGCTCTCGGCAGCCACCTTCGGCGCAACCTCACCGTTGATTACCAGCGGATTTGCCGGCCGCACGCTGGGCGCCGAGGTCAATGGCTACAAGCGCATGCCGGTGACCCAGGCGCAAGTGACCGCAACGCAGTTCTTCGATCAGGTGCTCGGCGCCAGTCGCCTGACCGTGGTGGGGGAAGTCGGTTACAACCACATCAACGGCCTGGGCAAGGCCGACGGCTCCGATCTGCGCTTCGGCCGCAGCCCGGCTTTCGGTTCCGGCGAGTTGCAGGGCGCCGCCGGTGCAGCGACCTGCCGGGGCGCGGCAGCGGGCACACCGAGGGCGAGCAACCCGGCGCAGGAGTGCAACGACGACGGCTTTTACACCAGCAACAGCTGGGGCTATCGACTGCGCGGCAAGCTGGATTACCAGAACGTGGTCGCCGGCATCAACCTGTCGCCCAACCTCGCCTGGTCCCATGACGTCGAGGGTTACGGCCCGAACTTCGATGAAGGCTCCAAAGCCGTCAGCCTCGGTGTCGATGCCGACTACCTGAACACCTATACCGCCAGCCTGAGTTACACCAACTACTTCGGTGGCGATTTCAATACCAATGTCGACCGCGATTACGTTGCGCTCAGCTTCGGTGTGAATTTCTGATGCAACTCTGCCCCAGAGGTAATTGGACATGAACTACTTCAACATCAACGCACGTTTCATTCTGCGCGCTGGCGCACTGGGCCTGTCGCTGTTGGCCAGTGGTGTAATGGCTGCTGTCACGCCCCAGGAGGCCGCTCAGCTGGGCACCACACTGACGCCTTTGGGAGCGCAGAAAGAGGGCAACGCCAACGGCAGCATTCCTGCCTGGAGCGGTGGTTTGAAACCCGGCGCGGCGGCGCTCGACAACGGCTTTCTCGGCGATCCCTTCGCCAGTGAAAAGCCGCAAATGGTCATCACCGCAGCCAATGCCGAGCAGTACAAGGACAACCTGACGCCGGGTCAACTAGCGATGTTCAAGCGTTATCCGGACAGCTACAAAATCCCGGTATTCAAGACCCAGCGCACGGCTGCAGTGCCCCAGAACATCTATGACATTGCCAAGAAAAGCGCGGTGACCACCGAGCTGACGCCAGACGGCAACGGCTTGCTCAACTTCTCGCAAACCCGCTATTACCCGTTCCCGATCCCCAAGACCGGTGTCGAGGTCTACTGGAACCACACCAACCGTTACCGCGGCGGCAACATGGAGCGCCAGGCCGCTCAGGCCGCGCCGCAAACCAACGGCGCGTATTCCATCGTTGAGTACGTCGACAAGCTGGCCTTCCCACAATTGATGGAGGGTGTCGAAGGTGGTCAAGGCGACAACGTGTTGTACTACTACAAGCAGGAAATCACCGCACCGTCGCGAATGGCCGGCAGTGTGATCCTCATTCACGAGACCATCGACCAGGTCAAGGAACCGCGCCTGGCCTGGGTCTACAACGCCGGCCAACGTCGTGTGCGCCGTGCACCGCAAGTGGCCTATGACGGTCCGGGCAGCGGCTCGGACGGCATGCGCACCGCCGACAACACCGACATGATGAACGGCGCGCCGGATCGCTATGACTGGAAGCTGATCGGTAAAAAAGAGCTGTACATCCCGTACAACAACTACAAGCTGCAATCGCCGAAACTCAAGTACGACGAGATCATCAAGCCGGGGCATATCAACCAGGACCTGACCCGCTATGAGCTGCACCGGGTCTGGCACGTCGAGGCCACGCTGAAGCCGGGTCAGCGGCATATCTATGCCAAGCGTGACATGTACTTCGACGAAGACACCTGGCAGCTGGCCGAGGTCGATCACTACGACGGCCGCGGTCAGTTGTGGCGGGTGGCGGAAGGCTATGCCATCAACGATTACGAACGCGGCGCACCCAACTTCGCCATGGTCGGGATTTATGACCTGATGGCCGGTCGCTACAACGTGCTGGCGATGACCAACCAGGCCCGGCATGCCACCACCTATGGCATGACCGCGAAGATGACCGACTTTACCCCGTCGGCACTGCGTAACGCCGGCATCCGCTGACCGTTCGTCCGTCACACAAGCACCGCCCTGTTCGCAGGGCGTTGTGCCATCAACTGACCACCTGATCCGGGTGGCGCACCCACCGTCGTCTCGGCCAATCATGGCAACCTCACTCCCTCAGCGAGGTGCGCCATGTTTGTGCCACGGCCGCATTTGTGCGACTTACTCCGGCGCGAGCAGCGCCGCTTGCAGCTGCTTTGTGCGCCTGCAGGTTACGGCAAGACCGCGTTGCTGCGCAGTTATGTGCAGGGCGCGGCGCTGCCCGGGCGGGTGGTCTGGCTCGGGCTGGAGGGGCAGGTGCTGTCCTTGACCTCGTTGACCAGGAGGCTGGCTGCTGAACTGGGGCTTGGCCCTGACACGACGGCCGAAAGGCTGTTGCAGGTTCTGGGTTCAGGACAGGGAGCGGATGAGCCTTTCACACTTCGCCTGGTCTTCGACGACCTGCCCGCTGCAATGCCAGCGGAGCTGAACCACTGGTTCGACCAACTCCTGTCCCTGCACAACCCACAACTGCAAGTACTGGTCACCTGTCGCCAGCGCCCGGACTGGAATTTGCCCCAACTGATGCTCTCGGGCGAATTGCTGGAACTGGATGCCAGACAACTGGCGCTGCGTCCTGATGAGTTCGAAGCGCTGATCAGCCAGGTCGCCCCTGCAACCGATACCGTCACACGGGAGAACCTGTGGCACCAGAGCGGCGGATGGTGTGCCGGTGTCCGCTTGCTGCTCACGTCATTGCTCGGTCCGTACCTGGAGCGCGAGCTATTGATGCGCCTGAGCGAGGAACAGCAGGAGGTGCTTTTCGGGCTGGCGCATTTGTCCAAGGCCAGCGCTGAGCTTTGCGAACAACTCTGGGAAGGGCAACAGGGGGCGCGGGTGTTTGCCAGCCTGGTGGATGCCCAGGCCTTTGTGTTTCCGATCGACAACCAACCCGGCTGGTTTCGCCTGCTGCCCGCCGTGGCGCAGGCCCTGCAACCCCGGCTCAGTGGCGCGCCGCTGTATCGCCTGCGTTTGCGTGCCTGTCAGCGGCTCAATGTCATGGGGCAGGTCGATGATGCCGTCGAGCAGGCGCTGAGCGCCGATCAACCTGAAGTGGCTGCGAGTTACATGGAGCGCTTGTGGCTGAGCTGGATTTTGAGCGAGCGGCACCTATGCCGGTTCATGGACTGGCGTGAGCGCATCGAACCGCAGTTACTACAGAGCAGCGCGCGTTTGATCTATTTGTGCGCCAAGGCCCTGTTGTTCAGCGGCCGGCTGGACGAGGCCGAGGAGTGCCTGCAGCGTCTGGGGCACTTTTTGCCGTTGCCCGATCCGCAACGCAACCGGCGCCTGTTGGCTAACTGGCAGGCCTTGTATGGAACCCTTGAAGCGATGCGCGGCAACCCCGAACCTGCGCACCTGCATTGCCTTGCAGCACTGCAGAGTCTGACGGCTCAGGATTGGCTGTCGGTGTTGTTGTGCCATTGCACGCTGGCGCGCATCGCCATGCACAGCGGCGAGCTGCACGAGGCCCAGATGCTATTGGAGCATTCGCTGGAGCTTGCCCGGCGCCAGGGCAGTCGAGACGCCGAAGTGCTGGTGAACACCGACCGGGTGCGCTTGATGCTGCTGCAGCGGCAGCAGGGGCTGGCGCAGGCACTGTTGCGTACAGAGCTTAGCCACCTGACCGGCCGCAGCAGCCAGCCGTATCCGTTGTTGGGCCGAGTGCTGTTCCTGCACGCTGAGCTCCTGTTGCAGCAGGGCCACAGCGCAGAGGCCGAACATGTCGTGCAAGCGGGGCTGTTGCAGGTCCGCGACGTTTGCGCGCCCTTTGTGCTCAACGCCTACTTGCTGTTGTCCGAGATTGCCGCGCGCCGGGATGACGCCGAAACGGCGCAGCTGCTGCTGTACGAAGGCGAACGGCGCATGCAGTGGAGCAAGATCGACAGTGCCTGCTATCAGGGGCCGATCGCCCTGCAAAGAGCGCGCAACCACTCCGGTGAGCCGAGTAACGACGCTGACCGTTCGCCGCTGCCACGCGTCACTGGCGTGGCGGACTACCAGGACGACCTGACGCCCCGAGAGGTGTCGGTGCTCAAGTTGCTGGCAGAAGGCATGTCGGTGCGCGAGGTGGGTCATCGTCTGTTCATTTCGGTGAACACGGTGAAAACCCATGCCAAGAACATCAACGTCAAGCTCGGCGCATGCCGCCGCACCCAGGCCATCAACAGCGCCAAGGCGATGGGCATTCTTGCCTGAAGCAGCCGACTGAAACGCCGACCACCTGATCCGGGTGGCGGCTCGGCGCGGCTGATGGTCAACCATGCAGCGAACCCCGACGCTCGGCTGCGCAATCGCGGTGGCGTCCAGACAACAACGAGAGAGGTAGTGATGAGCGCCATCGAGAGTTGGACGAGCACGGACATCCGCACGATCCTGGAAAAGCAGCGGGCGGCCTTTCTGGCCAGTGAACCCTGGACTGTCGAGCAACGCTGCGAACGGCTCGACCGGGCGATCAGCCTGCTGGTCAACCACGAACAGGACATCATCGAAGCGCTGACCGCAGACTTCGGCCATCGCAGCCCGAGCTTCTCGAAGGGCAGCGAAGTGCTGTCGCCACTGGCCACGCTCAAGCAGACCCAGGCGGAGCTGGCCGAGTGGATGCGTCCTGAGCAGCGTCAGGCCCGAACCGGCGAGGCGTGGGTGCAGTACCAGCCGCTCGGCGTGGTGGGCATCGTCACGGCCTGGAACGTGCCTGGCTACATGATCTTCAGCGGTCTCGCCGGCGCCCTGGCCGCCGGTAACCGGGTGATGATCAAACCGTCGGAATTTACCCCGCACACCTCGGCGCTGATCGCCCGCCTGATACGCTCGGTATATGCCGAAGATGAAGTGGCGGTGGTGCTTGGCGGCGCGGATGCCGGCCAGGCGTTTTGCGCTCAGCCGTTTGACCACTTGCTCTTCACCGGCGCCACCAGCATCGGCAAGCACGTACTGCGGGCGGCGGCAGAGAACCTGGTGCCGGTGACCCTGGAACTGGGCGGCAAATCACCCGCCATTATCGCCCGCAGCGCCGACTTCAAGGACGCAGTGGCCAAGACCGTCGTCGGCAAGCTGCTCAACGCCGGCCAGCTGTGCGTCGCGCCGGACTATGTTTTTGTGCCGAAAGAATCGATGGAAGCGTTCATCAGCATCGCCAAAGCGGTGGTCGCCGGGTTCTTGCCGACGCTCAAGGACAACCCCGAGTACACCTCGATCATCAATACCCGTCACTACGAGCGTTTGCTGGGTTACCTGAGCGAAGCACGGCAGGCCGGCGTCGAGCTGATCGAACTGAACCCGGCCAATGAAGATTTCAGCGTCGCGCCGCGTAACAAAATCGTGCCGACCTTGCTGCGCAATCCTGGCGACGAGCTGCAAGTGATGCAGGACGAGATCTTCGGCCCGCTGCTGCCCATCAAGCCATACGACAGCATTGTCGACGTGATTGCCTGGATCAACGCCCGGCCGCGTCCGTTGGCGCTGTATTACTTCGGTAACGATGCCGTCGAGGAAGCCCAGGTACTCAGCCGCACCTGCTCCGGTGGCGTGACCCTCAACGGTGTGTTGAGCCACGCCAGTACCGAAGGCCTGCCGTTCGGCGGCGTCGGTCAGAGCGGCATGGGTGCCTATCACGGTATCGATGGCTTCCGCACCTTCAGCCATGCCAAAGCGGTGCTGCGCACTGCGCCAAACCCGGCCTGAGTCCCCTTTAACTGTTGAGAGAACTGCCATGAAAGCTGCCGTATTCCACCAGGTTGGAGCCCCGCTGGTCATTGAAGAAGTGGGCATCAGCAAACCGGGTCCGCGTGAAGTACTGATTCGCACCAAAGCCGTCGGTGTCTGCCATTCGGATCTGCACGTGATTGATGGATCGTTTCCGTACCCGGGGCCATTGGTGCTCGGCCACGAGGCCGCTGGCGTGGTCGAACAGGTCGGTTCCGAAGTGCGTTCGGTCAAGCCGGGCGATCATGTGGTCACCTGCCTGACGGTGTTCTGTGGCCATTGCGAACATTGCGTGACCGGTCATCTGGCGCGCTGCGTGTCGCCGGAAACCAAGCGTGACAAGGATGAAGAACCGCGCCTGACCTACGTGCAAAAGCCGATGCCGCAGTTCGTTAACCTGTCAGGGTTCGCCGAGCAGATGCTGGTGCATGAAAACGCCTGCGTCGCCATTCGTCGAGACATGCCGCTGGACCGCGCGGCACTGCTGGGTTGCGCGGTCACCACCGGTACCGGCGCGGTGTTCAACACCGCCAAAGTCCGACCGGGCGAAACCGTGGCCGTGATCGGTTGCGGCGGTATCGGTCTGGCGGCAATCAACGGCGCGGCACTGGCCGGGGCAGGGCGGATCATCGCCATCGACATGCTGGATTCGAAACTGGACCTGGCCAGGCAGTTCGGCGCCACCGACCTGGTCAATGGCAAGGACGGCGACGCGGCCAAGCAAGTAATGGAGCTGACTCGCGGCGGTGTGCACCACGCCTTCGAATGCATCGGCCTCAAGCAGACCGCCGAGCAGGCCTTTGCGATGTTGGCGCGCGGCGGCACCGCCACGGTGATCGGTATGCTCAAGCCCGGCCTGAAAATCGAACTGGACCCACTGCAACTGCTGCACGAACGCCGCATCCAGGGCTCGCTGATGGGTTCCAACCGCTTCCCGGTCGATATGCCGCGGCTGGTGGATTTCTACATGAGCGGCAAGCTCAAGCTCGACGAGATGATCTCCCAGCGCATCAGGTTGGAGCAGATCAACGACGCCTTCGATGAGTTGCGCCGTGGTGAGCTGGCCCGCTCGGTGATCATCTTCGACGAATGAATACCCGCCTGCTTGAACATGCTGCCGGCTCCTGCGCCGGCACGCCCCTGGCTTACGGAGTTGATTGATGGACATTGATTTCACCGCGCACGAGCTGGCCTTTCGCGAGGACGTTCGCGCCTACCTGCGTGACAACCTGCCCAGCGAGTTGTCCCAGCGTATTTCCCAGGGCAAGCGCCTGAGCAAAGACCATCAGGTGCAATGGATGCGTACCCTCAACCAGCAAGGCTGGCTGGCGCCGGGCTGGCCGGTGGAGTTCGGTGGTACCGGCTGGACGGATGTGCAAAAGCATATCTTCGACGAGGAGTGCTTTGCCGCGGGCGCGCCAAAAGTGGTGTCGTTCGGCTTGAAAATGGTCGCTCCGGTGATCATCAAATTCGGTACCGCCGAGCAGAAAGCACGGTTTCTGCCGCGCATTCTCAGCTGCGAGGACTGGTGGTGCCAGGGTTACTCCGAGCCGGGCGCGGGCTCCGATCTGTCTTCTTTGAAGTCCCGTGCCGTGCGCGAGGGTGATCACTACGTGGTCAACGGCCAGAAAACCTGGACCACCCTGGCACACTTCGCCGACTGGATGTTCTGCCTGGTGCGTACCGACCCCGAGGCTCGCCAGCAACAGGGCATTTCCTTTCTGTTGATCGACATGAAGACGCCGGGCATTACCGTGCGGCCGATCATCACCCTCGACGGTGAGCATGAAGTCAACGAAGTGTTCTTCGACAACGTGCGCGTGCCGGTGGCTAACCTGGTCGGCGAAGAAAACCAGGGCTGGACCTGCGCCAAGTACCTGCTGACCCATGAGCGCACCAGTATCGGCGGCATCGCGCAGAACAAGGCACTGCTAAGCCGTCTGAAACGCATCGCCAGCCAGGAAGTGCGCGATGGCCGGCCATTGATCGAAGACCCATTGTTCCGCGCGCAGATTGCCGAAGTCGAGATGCAGTTGATGGCGGCCGAAATGAGCAGCCTGCGCACCTTGGCAGCGGTACGCGACGGCGGTGTGCCGGGTGCGGAAAGCTCGTTTCTGAAGATCAAGGGCACCGAAATTCGCCAGGTGATTACTTACCTGATCAGCAAAGCTGTGGGCCCTTACGCCATGCCGTTCGTTGAAGAGGAGCTGGGCTATGGCAGCGAACCGCTGCTCTACACCGACTACAGCAGTACGGCCACCTACCAGTATCTGGATGCGCGCAAGGCCTCGATCTACGGTGGGGCCAACGAAATCCAGAAGAACATCATCGCCAAAATGATTCTTGAACTGTAAGGGGTCGACCATGGATTTCAAACTCAACGAAGAGCAGTTGATGCTGCAAGCCACCGCGGAGCGGCTGGTGAGCGACACCTATGGTTTCGAGCAACGCGAGCAGTTTCGTCAAAGCGAACCCGGCTTCAGCCGCGCGTTCATGCAGCAACTGGGCGATCTCGGTCTATGTGCGGTGCCGTTCGCCGAGGCATATGGCGGCTTTGGCGGCAGCGGCGTGGAGAACATGCTGATCATGACCGAGCTGGGTCGTGGCCTGTGCCTGGAACCCTACCTGCAGTCGGTTATATTCGCCGGTGGGCTGGTCAGCCAGCTCGGCAGCGAAGCACAGAAAACAACGCTGTTGGCGCAACTGGGCAGTGCGCGTTTGCAGATGGCGGTCGCACTTGATGAGCCGCAAAGTCACTACCAGTTGCACGACGTGCACACCGTTGCACAACCGGTCAGCGGCGGCTGGCGGCTCAATGGCCGCAAGTCGGTGGTGATCGGTGGGCAAAGCGCCGGGTTGATTGTGGTTTCGGTGCGCACCAGTCACGAAGTGCGGGATGAGCAGGGGATCAGCCTGTTTCTGGTCGATCCCGAGGATCGCGGGGTACGTCGACGCTCCTTTGCAACCATGGATGGGCGCATGGCCTGTGAGCTGTACCTGGAGGACGCGTTCGTCGCCAGCAGCGCGTTACTGGGGGAGGAGGGGCAGGCCCTGCCGGCCTTGCGTTACCAGCAAGGCCGCAGTATCGCAGCCCAGTGCGCCGAAGCCGTCGGCAGCATGGAGGCGGCATGCACACTGACCCTCGACTACCTGAAGACCCGCAAGCAATTCGGCCAGCCGATCGGCAAGTTCCAGGCATTGCAGCACCGTATGGTGGACATGCGCATTGAACTCGATCAGGCCATCTCCATGACCCTGCTCGCGGCCTGTGTGGCGGACCAGCAGGAGAGTGACCAGCGTAGCCGGGTACTGGCGGCGGCCAAGTTCATTGTCAGCCGCGCCAGTCGCTTTATTGCCGACCAGGGCATCCAGCTGCACGGCGGGATCGGCCTGACCTGGGAGTACGTACTGTCTCATCATGCCAAGCATCTGTTGATGGTCGCGCGTCAGTTCGGCGATGACGATCATCATCTGCAGGCGTACGCCAAGCTATTGCAGAGCGCCTGAGCCATGTAAGTATGCGGTTTACTCCGCCGGGATCGGCTGGTTTGTGGCTGCTGAACTGGTCGGCCCGGTAGTCCCCCGATAGATCTGCACGCGATTACGGCCTTGATCCTTGGCCGCATAAAGCGCGTGGTCAGCCATCGACAGTAGCCGTGCCAGGTCTTGCTCGCCGGCATGGCTGCTGGCGATGCCGATACTCACACTTAGCAGTCCTGGCGCCAGCAGCGGCAACGCATGGAAGCTATCGCAGATGCGCTGGGCGACAAGCTGCGCGCTGTGCGCGTCGGTGTTGGCCAGCAAGCAGGCAAACTCTTCGCCGCCAATGCGACCGAGCACATCTTCCTGGCGGATGCCTTGGCTGGCAACCTGGCTGAAGGCAATCAGTGCCTGGTCGCCAGTCTGGTGACCATAGCTGTCGTTGAGGCGCTTGAAGTAATCCAGGTCGCACAACAACAAGGTCACCGGTTCGCCCCTGCGATGGCAGTCGTCCAGCAGTTTTTCACCTCTGGACAGAAACGCCCGGCGGTTGCCGATGCCGGTCAGCGGGTCGGCGTAGGCCGCCGCCTTGAACTTGAGTTCGGCGCGCTCGCGGACCATCGCCAGGGTGACGTAGGCAATACCGATGGCGTAGAGCATCGACTCGAACAGCATGAAGGAAAAGAACGCGGTGCCGCGGCCGTTGCTGGCCATCGCCTGTTCCAGGGACACGCCGTGGTCGGCGAGGGTACGCACCGCATAGAAACCGCTGTGCACCAGGATTAGCAGCAAGGCCGGAAGGTAGGCGGCTTCCAGGCGCTGGCGGTTGCGCCACAGCTCGAACACCGAGAGCACGCCGTAACAAGTGGCCAGCAGCGAGTACACCGTGACGCGTAGGCCAAGGTCGTCATAAAAACCGGGGATGATCCCCCACAGTAGCCAGATCAGAGCCCCGGCGAGGATACCTGGCAGGTGCGGGGCACGCCCAGCGAACACGCGCATTGCGGTCCAGTTCATCGCGGCGCTGAGCAGCAGCACAACATTGGCCAGCACCAGGGCAATGACGTCTGGCACCAGCCCGCGCAGGCTGATCAGCGCCACCCCGAGGGCCGCCAGCAACAGCATGCCGCCCAGGTAGCCAAGGGTCTGTTCGCGTACGCCGCGGCTCCAGGCATGCAGGGTCAGCAGGCCCATCAGGCTGAAGATGAAGATGGCCACCAGCAACAGGGTGGGGATGCTCAGCAGCACGTGTATCGCTCTCCGCAGGCGGCCTTGCGGCCCACCGGCCGATGCCGGTTTTCAGCGGCATGCTAGCCGAGCAGATAGTACATTGCCAGCATGGCGCTGCCTTCACCGGTCACTTCAGCTATGCTGCGGGGCGATTCCAGATCAGCGAGTATGCGATGCGTCGATTGCCTTCACTGACCGCCTTGCGCACCTTCGAATGCGCCGCCCGCCATGGCCATTTCGGCCGCGCCGCAGCCGAGCTGTGCGTGACCGACAGTGCGGTGAGCCATCAGATTCGTCAGCTGGAGGAGCAACTCGGCGTCGAATTGTTCGTCCGCGAAGGCCGCCAGGTGCGCCTGACCAGTGAAGCGGGGAGGCTGTTGCAGCACCTGCAGCAAGCCTTCGAACTGATTGGCAAAGCCTGTGATGAACTGCGCGACCCGGCGTCCCAGGCCGTGCTGCGCCTGGCGGTCACCGCAGAGCTGGCGCAGAAGTGGCTGGTGGCGCGGCTGGCCGACTTCAGCAGCCGCTATCCACACATCACCTTGCATCTGCATGAGCAACCCATCGATGCCGGGGCGCCGGCGGCCGACGTCGATATCGCCATCACTTACGGCACCAGCCCGCTGGACGCCAGCACCCATTTCGTCCGGCCCTTGCCGCTGTTGCAGTTTTTCCCGGTGTGCAGCCCCGGGCTGTTCAACCTCGGCGGGCTCAAACGCCCTCGCGACCTGGTGCGTCACTGCCTGCTGCACGACGATCAGGACGGCAAGACCTGGACCGCCTGGCTCGCTACCCATGCCGAAGACGCCCAACCCGGCCGCCAGCTGTACTTTCCCCACGCGGCGCTGGCGCTGGAGGCGGCGGCGCTGGGGCAGGGCGTGGCGATGGGCGATAACCTCACCTGTCAGGCGGATTTGGTCAGCGGTCGCTTGGTACGGCCGTTCGCCGCCAGTGTCGCGGCCATGGGCCAATATGCGCTGGTGTGCGAACGCCTGCGCCTGGAGCGCGGCGCGGTGGCCGACTTCATAGAATGGTTCACCACTCAGATCAGCGAACCCTGAATTCAATTCATCAATCGCTGAGTTTTCATCGTTGGAAGCCTGAGGCAGGGCGGCGTAGCGTGCAGCTATCCCCACCCAATGCAGAGGTTGTCCATGGCGCGTTCGCTCACTACCACTCCCAAGGCTGATGGTTTCCGCCTGCCCGGCGAATTCGAGAACAAGGCCGGTTGCTGGCTTGGCTGGCCGGAACGTCCGGATGTCTGGCGCAACGGCGCCAAGCCTGCGCAAAAGGTCTGGGTCGATATCGTCAGCGCCATCGCCTCGAGCGAGCCGGTCACCGTCTGCGCTTCGGCCGCCCAGTACGCCAACGCCCGGCGCCTGCTGCCAGCCCATGTGCGTGTGGTGGAAATGACCTGCAACGACACCTGGTTCCGCGACAGTGGCGCTTGCTTTGTGGTCAACGATGTCAGCGGTGAAGTGCGCGGTGTCGACTTCGAGTTCAATGCCTATGGCGGCCTCGACGGTGGCCTGTACTACCCTTGGGACAAGGACGACCAGATTGCCCAGAAGATGCTCGAAATCGAAAAATTCGACCGCTACCGCGCTCCGCTGATTGCCGAGCTGGGTGGTATCCAGAGCGACGGCCAGGGCAGCCTGCTGACCACGGAACAGTGCCTGCTCAATCGCAACCGCAATGCGCATCTGGGCAAGGATGAAGTGACTCGTCGTCTTGAGGATTACCTCGGCGCCGAGCAGGTGATCTGGCTGCCGCGCGGCTGCAAGTTCGACGAAACCGACGGCCACGTCGACGACCTGGCCTGCTTCGTGCGCCCCGGCGAAGTGGTGCTGCAATGGACCGACAACCGCGACGACCCGCAGTGGGAAATCTACCAGGAGGCCTACGACATCCTGCGCAGCACCCGCGACAGCCGCGGTCGCACCCTCAAGGTACACAAGCTGCCACAGCCCGATGTGCTGGAGTGGACGGCCGAGGAAGCGGCCGGGCTTGATCAGGTCGACGGCACTCACCTGCGCCAGGCCGGTACGAAAATCTGCGCCTCGTACATCAACTACTATGCCGGCAATTCGGCCATCGTCCTGCCGTTGTTTGGCGATCGCAACGACACCATCGCCCAGGCCACACTGGCTGAACTGTTCCCCGGCCACCGCATCATCGGCATTGAAAATTCCCGCGAGATTCTCCTGGGCGGTGGCAATGTCGCCTGCATCACCATGCCTCAATATTCAGGAGCAAAAGCCTCATGAACCTGCGCGCCTGTGGTCTGGCCCTCGCGCTGGCATGCAGTGCGCAGGCGCAGGCCGCCGACAACCGGCAAGCGACGGTCAACCTGTATATCTGGGGCGAGTACCTGGCCCCGGACACCCTGGCCAACTTTGAAAAAAGCACCGGCATCCGCGTGGTGGCCGATCACTTCGATTCGCTGGAAACCGTAGAGACCAAGTTGCTCACCGGCCGCAGTGGCTACGACTTGGTGCTGACGGCCGGCCAGCACCTGTCGCGGGCGATCAGCAGCGGCGCTTTGCAGCCGCTGGACAAGACCCGGTTGCCGCACCTGGCCGGAGTCGGCGAGGAGTTCCGCCAGCACATGGCGGTGTTCGACCCCGGCAACCGTTATGCCGGCACCTACGCCTGGGGCACCACGGGCGTGGGCTACCAGCAGCAGGCCGTGGAGGCCAGGCTGCCATCGGCACCCACCGACAGCTGGGCGATGCTGTTCGAGCCCGAGGTGGTGTCGAAGTTTGCCAGTTGCGGGGTAAGTCTGCTCAACGACCCCAACGAGGTGTTCGCTGCCGCCATGCGCTACCTGGGCCTGGACATCAACCGGCAGCGCATTGAAGACCTGCAGCAGGCCGAGGCCCTGTTGCAGAAGGTGCGCCCGTACATCCGCTACTTTGACAACGACCGCAACATCAACGACCTGGCCAACGGCGAAACCTGCCTGGCCATGTCGTGGAATGGCAACGTTGCCATTGCGCGCAATCAGGCGCAGCAGGCCGGCAAGGCGGTTGACCTTGCTTTCAGCATTCCACGTGAAGGCACCTTGATCTGGTTGGATGCGCTGGTGATTCCCAAGGATGCACCGCACCCCGAGGCAGCCCTGGCGTTGATGGACTACCTGATGCGCCCGGAGGTGATCGCGCCGATCACCAACAACATCCAGTACGCCAACGCCATTACGGTGGCCGACGCGCTGGTGGACCCGGCGATCCGCAATGATGCCGGGACCTATCCGCCAGCCGCGGTACGCGCGCGACTGTACAGCAAGAATGACAACAGCAAGGCCTTCAACCGTGAGTTGACCCGCGCCTTCAGCCGGCTCAAATCCGGGACCTGAGAGCAGACCCGGACGTTGGGTGGATGTGTAGGAGCGGATTTATCCGCGATGGACCGCAGCGCGGGCCCAAAAATGGGACTGCTGCGCAGTCCATCGCGGATAAATCCGCTCCTACAGTTTGTGGTGTTCCGGGCTGAAGTCTGTTGGAGACTAAGCGTGTTTCTCGAACTGCAGCCCGAGCGGTGCGGGCTGCAGCTCGCCACGCCGCACCAGGCGCCGCTCGGCGGGCGCTGCGGCTACGGCGGCGGCAGCGTTGGGCGCCTTGATGATGATGAAGGTCGCGTCATTGCCCACCTTCAGTCCATAGTCGTGTTTCTCCATCACCGCCGCGCCCGCCGAAGTGGCCATGGCCAAAGCAACGTTCAGGTCTTCGTCGCTGTAGAAGCCCGAGCGGTAGCCAATCAGCATGGCGCGCTGGAGCATGTCGGCGTTGCCGTAGGGCCACCAGGCATCGCGAATATTGTCGTTGCCGGCGAACACATTCACGCCGGCGGCGCGCAAGTGCAGGATGGGCGGGAAGGCATGATCACCGGGGGCATTGGTCATGATCGAGATCCTGGCGTCGGCAAGGGTTAGCGCAATCCGTTCGAGCACGTCCTCAGGCACCTGGCCGAGGGCATAGGCATGACTGACACTTACACGTCCCTGCAGCCCTGCGGCGCAGGTACGGGCAGCGATCCGTTGCAGTTGCTCGACCCCTTGCAAACCCGGCTCGTGCAGGTGAATGTCGACCTTTACCCCGTGACGTTCGGCGATCCCGA